>ENA-ORVG01002667-ORVG01002667.1-human-gut-metagenome-genome-assembly--contig:-NODE-2667-length-16272-cov-3.032312_pt1 | contig 16272 bp, 9 predicted proteins | sample MGYA00242091_ERZ509233 | MGnify/ENA primary metagenome ERZ509233 (study PRJEB26280, sample SAMEA2338840) | human gut metagenome | biome: human gut; feature: human-associated habitat; material: faeces... | reverse complement strand
CTCCTCGAAGCCGCCCTGACGGTAGTCGGCGGCGAGGGTCACTTCCCAGAACCCGAAGGCGCGGATCAGTTCGGCATAGACTTTCGTAAAGTGCAGCTTCTGCCCCTTGACATAGGGATACATCAGCGTCGATTCGCGGTTGAGCTGCGAATAGGCCACGCCGGCGCGCAGGTCCGTATAACGGTTTGCAAATTCGTACTCGCCCCCCAGATCGAGCCCCTTGCGCCCGAAGATGGGCGTCGAGCCGTGAATGTAGGGCTTCGTCACACCGTTGACGGTCTCCGTCGTGATGATGTTCTCGTCGGTCTGGAGCGACCGCCAGTCGAGGTTCAGCCGCACGAAATGCCTGCGCTGCAGGTTTCCGAGCGAAAGGGCGGCGTTCGCCGTCACCTGATGCGTCCCGAACTCATGCCAGATCATGCCGCGCTCGCCCGTCTCGCCCTGCCGGTTGCGATATGCGGCAGCGGCATAGACCGGTCCGTACTGCAACTGCACGCCCGCGCCCTGCGTATTCTCCCGGACGGGAAATCCCGTGACGCCGCTGGTCGTGAGGTGCATGTCGCTGCTCTCCCAGAGCTGCAGCGAGCCGTAACCCAGACCGCGGTCGAAGAAAGCCTGATACGATTCGGGCGTGGAGCCGATCTCCTCGGCTTCGAGTTTTTCGCTGTTCGTGCCCACGATATAGACCGCGCCCGCGGCGAAACGGCCCGCATGGTACATCACGCCGGGCGAGAATTCGAAGTCGAGCCGCGTGTTCTTGTGACGCAGGTCCTTGCGCTTGGCATAGTTCTGCGCTTCGAACTCCACGCGCAGGCCGCCCGTCCAGCGCCTCCCCAGCACGGCCGAAACGCCGCCCGTGAAGGTATAGTCCTCGCGGATTTTGCGGCCCGGCGTAAATTCGAGAATATCCACGGGATAATAGCCCGGTTCGGTAAACATCGAACCGCACATGTTGCGGCCGTCGAAATAGTCGTATCCGAAGCCGCCCGCGAAAGAGACCTTTTTCAGATGGCGCACCGACTCGGTCCGCGCGCCGGCGTTCCAGCTGTCATCCGACGACGAATGGCCGGTCATCCCGCCGTTCTCCTTGGTGAAATAGATTTCGGCATAGGAGCGGCTCAGGCTGTCCTGCCGGATGCCCGCGGCATTCGGGCCGCCGTTCCACGGATTGCGGCGAAAAACATAATCGAAACGCTCCTGTGCCGCGGCGCCTGAGACGGCAATTATCATCAGCAGTGTTAAAATCCGTCTCATAGGCTATTCACGCAAAGATTGTGTCTCACGCTCGTAAAAATCGTTCGACGAATTATTGGTATCCACATATCGGTCGAATCCGGCGCTCGCAGTGGCCTCTTCGTCCAGCCTGCGGTAGAGGCTGTGTCCCTGCGCCTTGGCCGAGAATCCGACGTATCCGGCGTCCACATCGGTATGCAGACGCTTGTTTCTGGTCGCCTCCGACAGGTTGCAAACCTCGACGCCGTCTACGATCCACTCCCACGGAATTTTCGAATAGACGACGCTGCCGCTGGCGATCGCCGATTCGAGATCGTTGGCCAGATAGGCGTCCAGATCGAAATCGCCGGGCGCCCGGAAAAGGATCACGGCAGGCGAATTCTGCGATATCACATAGACCACGGCCGTATTCGTTCCGGTTTTTTTCAGCACTTTCATATAGTGCGACTCGTCGATCTGATCGCCCGGAGTAGGCGTGGGGTGCAGCCGGTTGCCGGGATAATGCACCATGTCGTAAAGCACGAAGTAGCCTTTCCGGTTGAGATTCACCGACTGGGAGTAGGTCTGCGTGTGATCCACGCCGTAATAGGCCACGACGGCCTCTTCGCCCGGCTCCAACGGGAAATCCGTGCCCGTGCCGGGGAACATCCAGATACAGTCCGGCATGGCGGCGTAGTCGCGGAAAACGATGTTGCCTGAGGAATCCGTACTCGTCCACGGATTGTTGGCATTCGAGTTGTAGGGCGCGACCATACCCAGACAAAGGCCGTCGAGGTAGTAGGTGTCGAAACTGTTGTTGTGCAGGACGATATACTTGTCGTCGGCATACGAACCGGTCGCAGGCGGGTCCTGCGGACAGCCGCCCGAATAGATCTCCTTGATGAGGATCGTGCCCGGCTTGGCGTACTTCAACTCTACGCTCACATTCCGGTCCGCGCCGGCGAGGTCCACCTGTTCGACGGCGCCGTTGAAGACCGACGACGCATCGGGGCGGTCGAGCACCGAAAGCCGGTAATGCCCGGCGGCCACGTCGAAGGCCGCCACGCCGCGCGCATCGGTCAGCGCGGTGTAGACATTGCTCGAATTGCGGTCGGTGAGTTTCACCGGAACGCCCTCCCGCAGGAAGGAGGCGTACTCTTCGGGGTAAACGACCTGCACGCTGAGCGACCGCAGCGTATCGCCGTAGGGATTGCCTTCGAACGACGTGCAGCCGGCGGCCAGCAGGCAGGATAATATGCAAAATAGCTTTTTCATCGTTTTCAGAATTTAAGACGCACCGTCAGGCCGTAATAGAAATCGGGCGTAAAGACGACCTTGACTCCCGAAGCGTACGACGCGACGAAAGGCCGGGAATTGGTGAAGTTATTGGCATAAAACGAGATGGATACATGATCCCCGATCTCCTTGGTGATGCTCAGGTTGGCCGAGAAATAGGGATCGTACCCGTCGCCGTTGAACGAGTAGGCATTGCCCGAACGAAGCAGCAGAGAGGAGAAGGCCGGATCGTTTTTCTGGGCGTCGGTGAAGGGATGGCGGTTGCCGTCGAGGTCGAGGTAGGCCACGGGCCAGATCGCCGTATAGCTGTTGCCGTCGTATATGCTGCCGCCCATGGGATTGCGGTCCTCGTCCGCGTTGAAGGCGTATTCGCGGCCGTCGTACTCCGAAAGGTTCTGCGAACGCTTCACCAGCGAAGCTTCGAGTCGGAGGGTGACGATCATGCGGATCGCGGGCACATGCGTCGTAGCCGTAAGGTTCGCGTCCAGCGCATGGGTCTTGCGGCCGTTGTAGGTCACGACGGAGCTGCCCCCGTTGTCGGCGTAAATACCCACGTAGGGGAAGAATTCGCCGCCCGTCGTGGTCGAAGGATAATAGGACGCCTCGCCCTTATTGACGTATTTGGTATAGCCGTAGGCGCCGTCCAGCCGCAGCTGCGTGCGGATAGGATTGATCTGCGGGAAATCAACGACGAACTCCAGACCCATGCGGTCCACGGGCGAGCCGTTGTCTTGGTAGGTATTTTTGACGAAGGTGCGCTTGGTGGAAGTCGTCTCCATGGCGATCCATCCGGCCGAGGGGTCGTCCTTGTCGCGGACGAAGATCTCACCCGTCTGGCTGTCCACCCTGAAGAGCGGATTCGACGGCATCTGGAACGAGGAGCCGTCGGGCATCTTCGAGGGCAGCCCCATCACCTTGTAGGAGAACGGCTCGTAGGCGGCGCTCAGTTCATAGGGGTATTTGGTACGGTTGAAATAGCCGACCAGCGAAACCGAAGTGCCGCCGATACGCAGATCGACGCCGACCTCGGCGTTGCGGTTGCGCTGCCAGCGGAGGTTGTCGTTGTAGAGTATCTGGTAAGGCTGCGTGTGATAGACGTACACGCTCCGGTTCGGGCTGTAGGTGTTGCTGAACACCCGCGTATCGCGGTATTCGGGCAGCGGATAGAGGACGTTGAAGGACGGCAGTTTCTCGGTGATGCCCCAGCCGCCGCGGACGGTCACATGGTCGTTGATGCGGAACTTCAGGTTCAGGCGCGGCGAAAGACTCGACGTATTCTCATACTGCGTATTCTTGATAAAGGTCTTTTCGGCGCGCACACCCGCCATCAGCTGCAGCGAGGTCGTTCCCAGCGGCACGGTCAGCGTCTCTTCGAGGTAGGCCGCGAGGTTGTGCATGTAGGGAATATCGGTATAGGGGCGGGGGCGGTACCCGTCGGGTGCAAGGGGGGGGGCCGCGTAATACTCTCCCTCCCCGACGTTGCCGTTGGCGCGCCACGACGCGCCGATCTTGGCATTGCTATGCACGTCGCCCCAGCTGCGGACCCAAGTGGCCTTCAGATTCGCCGCATAGTCGAGCTGCTTGGAGTCGATATTGCGCGTCGTATAGAAAGTCGCCGGAAGCATTTCGGCGATATAATAGCCCTCGCTTTCGGCATGGACGGCCGGGGTCTCCGTGGCCGACGACTGGTAGGTGTGCCTGCGTGCGAGCTTGTCGGCATAGCTGAGCGAAGCATCGAAATCGACGCACGTGATCCACGGTTTGTTGAGCAGCCATTTGAGCGACGTATTGGCCCGCAGGGCGTTGTCGCGCACCTTCTCCCACTCGCCCACCTGCGCGTCGGGGTCGTCTTCGGTATTCATGCCGCCGATGTTGGCCGTCACGCCGAAGTTGAAACGCAGAACCTTGGCGAAGGTGTTCTGGTAATTGAGCGCAATGCCCGTGCGCGAATAGGAACTGTAGGGCGACGTGGGGTTCTTCATGGCCCGCGTGTACTCCACGCTGCTGTTCAGCACGCCGCGGTCGGTACCCAGATCGAAACCCTTCGAGGCGGAAATCTGCTTGGTGCGGGGATTGGTCGAGAGCACCAGCGTATAGGGCGTCTTGCCCTTGCGGGTCGAAATCTTCACCACGCCCGACGAGATATCGCCGTACTCGGCCGAAGGCACGCCCGTCACCACCTCGACCGACTCGATATTCGTCGAAGCGATGTTGCGGGTGCTCGCGCCCGACATTTCGCCCAGCGAAGCGTTGGTCGAGATGCGCACGCCGTCCACCTCGACGGCCGTGCCGAACGAGGCGTTTCCGGCCGCGGAACCGCCGCTGCGCAGCGAAAAGACGTTGTCTTTGGTCAGATCGGGATTTATCGTCTTGCCGCCCGGCAGCAGCGACGAAATATCCGAAGCGTTCACCATTTGCAGGTGGTCGATGGCGTTGCCGCCGATCGTCCGCGAGGTGGCCATGGCATTGGGCGCCTCCTTGGCCGTGACGACGACGCTTTCCAGTTTCAGATTGTCCTCAGGCGCATAGAGCAGGATACGCCCCATGCCGGCGCGGACGTCGAGTTCGGTTTCCGTGGTCGCATATCCCAGACACGACACCACGAAACGGGTCGCGCCTTTGGGCACGCCCTTCACGGTAAAATTGCCGTCGCCGTCGGCCACGGCCCACAGTCCGGCCTGCGGCAGCTCGACGACAGCCTGAGCGATCGGTTTGTCGGTGCCCTTGACCAGCACCCGCCCCGATAAATCGTAACGCTGCGCCCAAACTACGGCCGGAATTAGCGTGAATAACAGTAGCAGAAGTTTCCTCATATGATTGACCTAACGCAACAAATATAACTAAAATGAATATTTTTTGTGCATTTTCAAGTGTTTTTTTTAACCATTTCAACAATTTTTTACAGCCGGGGATACGATTCCGTCCGGCCCGGCAACGACCGTTTCACACAATCTCACGCACACCCCTATACGGAAATCTCTGCATTACAGCAAGAAGGAGCAGTCCATTAATATAGGTCCGAAATATTAATCTTATTTTTACAGTACTATGTCGTACAAAGTATAAATATTTTACCTATATTTGCGCCTATCAACCGACGGTTTATTGGTGTTTAGTAATTTTTTATTGATTTTCGATAAAAATAAATTGTTTTTCAAGAATATTTTAATACCTTTGTTCCCGACGCCGTTTCCCTCGGCTTACAGATCGTAACTACGCAACCTTACAAAACCGCTTTACAACGGCAGACACAATATGATAAAGCTGGAAAACATCAACAAGACCTACGACAACGGGTCGCCCCTGCATGTGCTCAAGGGTATCGACCTCACGGTGGAAAAGGGCGAACTGGTCTCCATCATGGGCGCATCCGGATCGGGCAAATCGACGCTGCTCAACATCCTCGGCATCCTCGACGACTATGACAGCGGCAGCTACTATCTGGCCGGCCGCCTGATCAAGGATCTCAGCGAGACGCAGGCCGCCGCGGCCCGCAACAACATGATCGGCTACATTTTCCAGTCCTTCAACCTGATCAACTACAAGAACGCCGTCGAAAACGTCGCCCTGCCGCTCTACTATCAGGGCGTCTCCCGCCGCAAGCGCAACGCCCTCGCCCTCGAATACCTCGACATGCTGGGCCTGAAGGAGTGGGCCGAACACATGCCCAACGAGATGTCGGGCGGTCAGAAACAGCGCGTGGCCATCGCGCGGGCGCTGATCAACAAACCGCAGATCATCCTCGCCGACGAACCCACGGGCGCACTGGACAGCGTCACCTCGCAGGAGGTGATGAACCTGCTGCGCAGCGTGAACGTCGACATGGGCATGACCATCATCTGCGTCACCCACGAACAGTCGATCGCCGACCAGACGGACAAAATCATCCGCCTGACGGACGGCGTCATCAGCAGTATCACCGAAACCGGACTGGCAACGCGATGAGAGAGCTGCTGCTGGAGATATGGACTTCGGTGCGCCGCAACAAACTGCGCACGTTCCTCACGGGATTTTCGGTCGCGTGGGGCATCTTCATGCTCGTCATCCTGCTGGGATCGGGCAACGGACTCAAGAACGGCGTGCTGTCGAATTTCGGCAACTACGCCACCAACTCGATCACCATCTCCGGCGGCTGGACCTCGAAGGCCTACGCCGGCTACAACAAATGGCGCAGCATCGACCTGAAAAACCGGGACCTCGAAATTCTGGTCAATGAATTCCCCGAAGTGGACGACGTCGCCGCCAAAGCGTGGTACCGCGGCTCCACGGCCACCTACCTCGACCGCTTCGCCGACATCAGCCTGCGCGGCTCGCTGCCCAAGATCCAGCAGATCGAAGGCGTCGAGATCGTCAAGGGACGTTTCATCAATCAGGCCGACATCCACAACTACCGCAAGGTGATCGTCATCGACGAGGCGCTCGAAAGAATACTCTTCCGCGGCGACGACCCGCTGGGCAAGCCGGTCAAAATCCACAACAACATCTACCGCGTGGCCGGCGTCTACAGAGGCGACGCCCAGCAGCGCAATTCGATGGGCTACATCCCGCTGACGACCGGCCAGCTGATCTTCAAGGCCAACGATCCGGTCGTGGACAACGCGATCATCACCGTACACGGGCTCGACACCGACGCGCAGATGGAGGCGTTCGAACAGCGCATCCGCAAACGGCTGGCCGCCGAACACCACTACGATCCCGAAGACCAGAGCGCCCTGTGGATACGCAACACGATGGAGCAGTACAAGAGCATGATGATCGTCTTCGGCGGCATCAACCTCTTCGTCTGGATCATCGGTCTGGGCACCTTGCTGGCGGGCATCGTCGGCGTGAGCAACATCATGCTGGTGACCGTCACGGAGCGCACCTCCGAATTCGGCATCCGCAAGGCGCTGGGCGCCAAACCCGTGTCGATCATCCGCCTGATCCTGACCGAATCGGTGATGATAACGGCCATGTTCGGCTATATCGGCATGGTGCTGGGCGTTGCCGTCATGGAGGCGGTCAACTATGTCATCAACCAGACGCCGGCCCAGACCGGAAACTTCGGCGGCAGCATCTTCCTCAATCCGACGCTCGATCTGGGCGTGGCCGTCAGCGCCACGGTCGTACTGGTCATTGCGGGCCTGATCGCAGGATACGTCCCCGCCTACCGGGCGGCACAACTGAAAACGATCGACGCCCTGCGTTATAATAAATAAGGAGCCATGAGATTTTTCGATACGGACCGCTGGAACGAAATCTGGCAGACAATCAGCCGGAACCGCAAGCGCAGCATCATGACGGCGCTGGGCGTATTCTGGGGTATCTTCATGCTCATCGTACTGCTGGGAGCCGGCATGGGGCTGGGACGCCTGTTCCGCGCCCAGCTGGGCGGCATGTCCACCAACACGGTGCTGCTGCAAAGCAGCCGCACCTCGGTCCCCTACAAGGGCATGCCCACGGGACGCTGGTGGAGAATGGACAACGACGATCTGGAAGCCGTCAGCAAACTCGAAGAGGTGGAGTACACCTCAGGCGTCATCTGGGGCAACGAACTCCACTGCAGCTACAAAGAGCGCAAGGGCGACTATCAGATGATGGGATACACGCCCGACTACCAGAAGATCAACCCGCAGAAGATCATCGCAGGCCGTTACATCAACGAGGTAGACATGGTGCACAAGCGCAAGGTCTGCGTCATCGGCACGCAGGTGCAGAAAGACCTCTTTCCGGGCGAACCCGACCCGACGGGCAAAGTCATCAAGGTCGGAGGAAGCTACTTCACCATCATCGGCGTCATGCGCCGCGAATCGTCGGCCATGTCGTTCAGCGACGTCGAACGCACGGTTGTCGTCCCGATCTCGCTGGCGCAGCAGATGTTCGGCTACGGCCGCACGATACACCTGCTGGCGCTGGCCGGCTACAAGGACGTTCCGAGCAAACAGGTCGAGAAAGCGGCCCGCGAAGCCGTCTTCGCCCGGCACATGATCTCGCCGGACGACGAAAAGGCCGCTTGGACCATGTCCGCCGGAGAGATGTTCGACAAGGTGATGAGCCTGTTCTGGGGCATCGGCCTGCTGACGTGGATCGTGGGACTGGGCACGCTGCTGGCAGGTATCGTCGGCGTGAGCAACATCATGCTGGTGCTCGTGAAGGAGCGCACGCAGGAGATCGGCATCCGCCGCGCGCTGGGCGCCCCGCCTACGGCCATCATCTCGCAGATACTTTCCGAGAGCTTCATCCTCACCTTCATCGCCGGAATACTGGGGCTCACGGCCGCCGTCGGCGTGCTGTCGGTCGTGGATTCGGTCTACTATCAGGCGGTCACCGTGGCGCAGGAAGGATTCGAAGTGTCGTGGCAGATCTCCTTCGGGACGGGCATGCTGGCCCTCTTCATCCTGATCGCAGGCAGCCTGCTGGCGGGCGTCATCCCCGCATACCGGGCCTTGAGCATCAAGGCGGTGGATGCAATACGCGAAGAATAAACGATTAAACAAACAGATTACGGCTATGAAAAAATTTCTGAAAATCTTTCTGGGAGTGCTCTTTGCGGCGCTGCTTCTCGGAACGTTCTGGTTCCTGTGGCAGAAGACCCGCCCCGTAAAGGTCGTCTACACGATCGTGCAGCCCAAACTCGACACGCTCAAACAGTACGTGGTCGCCACGGGCAAGGTCGAGCCGCGCGACGAGGTGCTCATCAAGCCCCAGATTTCGGGCATCGTCTCCGACGTCTACAAGGAGGCCGGACAGATGGTCCGCAAGGGCGAGGTGATCGCCACGGTGAAGGTCGTCCCCGAAATGGGTCAGCTGTCGAGCGCCGAATCGCGCGTCTCGGTGGCCGAAATATCGCTGGACCAGACCCGTCGCGAATTCAACCGCACGGAAGCCCTGCACAAGAAGGGCGTGGTGTCGGACGAGGAGTACGAGCAGGGCCGCACCGCGCTTCGGAAAGCGCAGGAGGAGCTGCAGAACGCCAAGGAGAACATGGAGATCGTCAAGAACGGCATCACCAGCCGTTACAAGGAGCTGAGCAACACCCAGATCCGTTCGACGATCGACGGCATGATCCTCGACGTCCCGGTCAAGGTCGGAAACTCGGTGATCCAGTCCAACACCTTCAACGACGGCACGACCATCGCCACGGTTGCCGACATGTCGAACATGCTCTTCCGGGGCAACGTCGACGAGACCGACGTGGGCAAGCTCCACGAGACGATGCCCGTCAAGCTGACCATCGGCGCCCTGCAGAACGTCGAGCTGGACGCCCTGCTGGAGTACGTTTCGCCCAAAGCGACCGAGGACAACGGCGTCATCATGTTCGAAGTGAAGGCGGCCGTGAAGATTCCCGAAAACGTCTTCGTGCGCGCCGGATACAGCGCCAACGCCAGCATCGTGATCCAAAGCCGCGAAGGGGTGCTGACCCTGCCGGAAAGCACCGTCGAATTCGAGGGCGACAAAACCTACGTCTACCTGCTCACCAGCGCCGACGGGGCCGAGGAGCAAACCTTCGACAAGCACGAGGTCAAGATCGGGCTGTCGGACGGCATCAACATCGAACTGACCGAGGGCGTGACCGCCGAGAGCAAAGTCCGCGGCGCACGGGAAGAGAAGAAGAAATAACCACAAATGCATCGTAGCATGAAAACCAGCACCCTATTCGCCGCCCTCAGCGCGGCTGCCATGACGCTCTGCACGGCTGCGGCCGCGGCTCAGGCGGTACAATCCGCGCCGCAGGCCGCAACGCCGGCGCCCGGCACGCCGTGGTCGCTCGACGACTGCATCGGGTATGCCCTGCACAACAACGTCGGCGTACAGCAGCAGGCCCTGCAGGTGGAGCAGACCGACGTGAAACTGTCTACCTCCAAATACAGCCGGCTGCCCGACCTGAGCGCATCGGTGGGCTACAACGCCACCTTCGGGCGCGGCACCTCCGACGACAACATCCGCAAGACGGGAACCATCCAGAGCGGCTCGTTCGACGTCGGGGCCAGCATGCCCCTCTTCGACGGATTCCGCATCAACCGCGAAATCAAGGGCGGCAAGCTCGACCTCGCCGCCGCCATGCAGGATTTGGAACGCGCACGCGAAGACCTGTCAATCAACGTCATGACGCTGTACCTGCAGGTTCTCTACAACAAGGAGCTGACCCAGATCGCCGAACGCCAGCTCGAACTGAGCACCCAGCAGGCCGTCCGCAGCCGCGAGCTGGTCGCCGCGGGCAAACAGCCCGAATCGGCACGCTACGAAAGCGAAGCCCTGCAGGCCAACGACGAACTGAATCTGACGCAGGCCCGCAACGACCTGCGGCTGGCGCTGCTCAACCTGAGTCAGGCCCTCAACCGCGAGAGCGCGGCGGGATTCGACATCGTGGCGCCGCAATTCGACAGCGTGGCGCTCGCATCGCTGCACATGCTCGGCACGGCCGACGACGTCTATGCCTATGCGACGGAAAACCGCCCCCACATCAAGGCGGAACGCCTGCGGCTCGAAAGCGCCGAAAATGCCGTCCGGATCGCCAAATCCGCGCTCTACCCCTCGCTTTCGCTGCGCGGAGGCTACGGCACGGGCATCTACAGCACGCAGGAGGCCGCCTTCGGCACCCAGTTCCGCAAGAACAGCAGCGAGTTCGTCGGCGTGTCGATGAGCGTTCCGATCTTCAACCGCCGCGCCACGCACAACAGCATCCTCTCGGCCCGGATAGCCATGCGCAAACAACAGCTGGCCGTGACCGACGCCGAGCAATCGCTGCGCAAGGAGATCGAGCAGGCGTGGTACAACGCCGACGCCGCCTACGGGAAATACCGTTCGGCGGACGCCGCCCTCACCTCGGCACGGGTGGCCTTCGCCTACGAACAGCAGAAGGCCGACGCAGGCCGTTCGACGGTCTTCGACTTCAACGACGCCAAAACACGTATGGAAAAGGCCGAGTCGGAACTCGTGCAGGCGAAATACGAATTCGTATTCCGGTCGAAAATCCTCGACTTCTACCGCGGCCGGCCGCTCGAACTATGACAAACAGCCGTAAACAAGCTCGCACCGAATAAACAAATTAGGGCGGTCGAAATTCGACCGCCCTATTGCTGTCCGGAATACCAATCCCTCAAGTATTCCGACAGCTGCCGGGAGAGGCTTTCAGGCTCCTACCCGGCGCAGAAGCCCTTTTGCGTCACTAATACCCTCTTCGTCCCCTGTGCGAAGCAGGATGAAACAAAGATATGAAAATATTCCGAAGCTGTACACCCCGTGAGCGTTTTTGCCATAACTTACGGCTGAAATGATTCACACGAATGGACGAAAATGTTGCATACAGTCTCTTTCAGCCAACAAAACGTTCGGCAAAGAAATGGCTATCTGAAAAATTTGCCCTACTTTTGCAACTGAATTACAAACGGTAAAGATGGAGTGGCTAAAAAGTTTATTCGTCGAACATTCGGCGCTGCAGGCCGTCGTGGTGATCTCGCTCATCTCGACGATCGGCATCGGACTCGGTAAAATCCGCTTTTTCGGCATATCGCTGGGCGTGGCGTTCATCTTCTTCGCCGGCATTCTGGCCGGGCATTTCGGACTCACGATCGACCCGCAGATGCTGACCTATGCCGAAAGTTTCGGACTCGTCGTCTTCGTCTACGCCCTCGGTCTGCAGGTCGGCCCCGGTTTCTTCAACTCGCTGCGCGCCGACGGACTGCGCCTGTTGTCGCCGGCGGTCGCCGTAGTGCTGATCGGCACCGCGCTCGCCATAGGCATGAGCTTCACGCTGAACGTCTCCATGCCCGACGCGGCCGGCATCCTCTGCGGAGCCACGACCAACACCCCGGCGCTCGGCGCCGCGCAGCAGACGCTGCAGCAAATGGGCATCGACCCCAACGGCGCCGCCCTGAGCTGCGCCGTGACCTATCCGCTGGGCGTCGTAGGAGTCATTCTGGCCATCGTCTTCATCCGCAAGGTCTTCGTCCGGCCTTCGGACATGCCCGAACCGGACGCCGAGCACCGCAAGAACGTCTTCATCGCCAGCTACCACCTGACCAATCCCGCCGTCTTCGGCAAAAGCGTCCACGAGATCGCCTCGCAAAGCCACCACCATTTCGTCATTTCGCGTATCTGGCGCAACGGGCGGGTGTCGATCCCCACCTCGGACAAGACGCTGCAGAAGGACGACATCATCCTCGTCATCACCGCCCCTTCGGAAGCCGACGGCCTGCGGCTGATCTTCGGCGAGCAGGAACTGAAAGACTGGAACGCGGAAAACATAGACTGGAACGCCGTGGACAGCCAGCTGATCTCCCAGCGCATTCTGGTCACGCGGCCCGAAATCAACGGCAGGAAACTCTCCTCGCTGCGCCTGCGCAACAACTACGGCATCAATATCAGCCGCGTCTACCGTTCGGGCGTGCAGCTACTCGCAACGCCCGATCTGCGGCTCCAGATGGGCGACCGCCTGACGGTCGTCGGCGAAGCCGCGGCGATCCAGAACGTCGAGAAGATTCTCGGCAACGCCGTCAAGAACCTCGACGAACCCAACCTCGTGGCGGTCTTCGTCGGGCTGATTCTGGGACTGGTGCTGGGGAGCATCCCCGTCAGCATTCCGGGCATCAGCCTACCCGTAAAGCTGGGTCTGGCGGGCGGCCCGATCGTCATCGGCATCCTGATCGGCACGTTCGGTCCGCGTCTGCATATGATTACCTACACCACCTACAGCGCCAACCTGATGCTGCGCGCATTGGGGCTGTCGATGTATCTCGCCTGTCTGGGGCTGGAAGCCGGCGCGCACTTCTTCGAAACGGTCATGCGCCCCGAAGGGGCGTTGTGGCTCCTGCTGGGATTCCTGCTGACGTTCGTTCCCGTCGTATTGCTGGGCGTCTTCGCGCTGCGCGTCCTACGCATCGATTTCGGTTCGGTATCGGGCATGCTGTGCGGCAGCATGGCCAACCCGATGGCGCTGACTTACGCCAACGACACGATCGAAGGCGACAATCCGTCGGTCTCCTACGCCACGGTCTATCCCGTCTGCATGTTCCTGCGCGTGATCGTCATCCAGATCACGCTCATGCTTTTCATCTAACCGCAGCAGAGCCGGGGTTTTCCGTCCCCGGAGCCGCCGCCGGTTCCGCATTCTCCGCAGCGGCCGGAGCCGCAAATCCCGGCCGGCCGAGCGCCGCCACGTCGTTGCCCGACGGATTCTGAAACACCCTCAGGTCGAAAGCCGGAATCACCGCCAGCACATGATCGAAGACATCGGACTGAATCCCTTCGTAATCCTCCCACACCACGGTATCGGTAAAGAAATAGAGCTGCATCGGAAGCCCCGTCTCCGTGGGCTGCATCTGCCGCACCATCAGCGTCATGCTCCGGTTCACCGGAACCTCCTGCCGCAGGTAGCGGACCAGATAGGCGCGGAAAACGCCCAGATTGGTCTGGTGCAGGCCGTTGATCCTCCGCTCGCCCGGGCCGATGCCGTGCGCGGCGTTGTAGGCTTCGATGCGCCGCTCCGTTTCGTCGATATACTCCCGGACGAGGTCGATCTCCCGGTAACGCGCCAGCATCTCCGGCGTGCAGAACCTGACGCTCGTCATGTCGATCGACACCGAACGCATCACGCGGCGGCCGCCCGAGAGCTGCATGCCGCGCCAGTTCTGGAACGAATCGGAGGTGAGCAGGTAGGGAGGCAGCATGACGATCGTATTGTCCCAGTTGCGGATCTTCACGGTCGTAAGCGACACCTCCTCCACCGTGCCGTCCGCCCCGTACTTCGGCACGGAGATCCAGTCGCCGACCTGCAACATGTCGTTGGCCGAGAGCTGCACGCCGGCGACCAGCCCCAGGATGCTGTCCCGGAAAATCAGCATCAGCACGGCGGCGGAGGCGCCCAGTCCGGCCAGGATCGTCGTGGCGTCGCGGCCGATGAGGATGCTGACCACGAGGATGCAGCCGACGGAGACCGACAGCAGCTTGATCATCTGGTAAACGCCTTTCAACGGACGGTTGCGCAGCGTCTCGTGGCGGCTGGAGATCTCGTAGAGCGTATCGAGGAACGCCGCGACGAGTTGCAGGACGGCGACGATCAGGTAGATCAGGCAGGCCTTGTGCAGCACGTTCAGCAAAACGGGCGTGTCGTAGAAAGCCACCCGGAGCAGGACGTACCAGATCAGAGGCGGAATCAGGCGCGCCGCGCGGTGCATCACCCTGTCGCTGAAAAGGTGGTCGTCCCACACGGCTTTCGTCCGGGCGCTGATTTTTTGCAGAAGCGGAACGATCAGGCGGCGGAACAGAACCGCCGCCGCATAGGCGACGACGAGTATGCCCAGGATAATGACTGCCTTGACAGCCAGATTGACATACGTTTCGCTCCATCCGGCTTCGGTCAGCCAGCGGGCTATCGCGTGGTTCGTCTCTTCCATATGTTTACGATGTCGATTGGTCCGATGACAAAGGTACGAAAAAGTCGGACCGTTGCAAAACCGAACCGCCTGTGATTCGGCAAAACAAAATTTGCTTTTCCCGCGGTTTCCTTTGGCATACAACTTGCTGATTTGTCCGGTGAGTTACAACTCTTTGAGAACGAGCAAGAACATTAATAAAACCAAATTTATTCGGCTTATGAAAACATTTCGACTTTTAATTGTGGCTCTGCTGGTTGCAGGTTCCGCGTCGGCGCAGCGTTACGAGCGCAAGGCCATGCGCGGCGAGTATTCGCCCACGGTCTACCTGATCTCGGTGCAGGAGGTGGACACCATCTACAACTACGGGCCTTATGCGATGCAGCAGGCGGCGGCGCTCAACCGCATGGCGATGGACAACGCCACGCAGGACTACATCGAGACCCATCGTCCGGGCTTCCAGCAGGTCGAGAAACCGCAGTTCGTCTTCGCCACGAAGAACAACCGCTTCTCCTTCTCGCTGGGCGGTTTCGTCAGCCTCCGCGCCGGGTATGACTTCGACGGCATCGTCGACAACATCGACTTCGTGACCTACGACATTCCCGTTCACGGCAGTTACGATACCAGGCAGAAGCTGATGATGGACGCTTCGACCTCGCGTCTGTTTATGAAGGCCATCACCAACACCCGTGCGCTGGGCCGCGTGGTCGTGTTCATGGACGCCGACTTCCGCGGAGGCGCCGAGGGCAGCTACACGCCCCGCCTGCGTTCGGCCTACGTGTCGTTCCTGGGCTTTACGCTGGGTCGCGACGTGACGACCTTCTGCGACCTTTCGGCAGCCCCGACGACCATCGACTTCCAGGGTCCCAACGCCTATAACTTCAACTTCGCCACGATGATCCGCTACGAATACGCCTTCGCCGACAACCACCTCAAGTTCGGCGTTGCGGCCGAGATGCCCTCGGTCAGCGGCACGTACAACGACAACTTCGCGACGCTGAAACAACGCGTTCCCGACTTCCCGGCCTACTTCCAGTATGCGTGGGGCGCCAACCGCGACAGCCACATCCGGGCTTCGGGCGTCGTGCGCAACATGTATCTCCACAACCTCCGCACGGGCAACAACACCTCGCTGCTGGGCTGGGGCGTGCAGTTCAGCGGCACTATCAAGGTGGCGCAGCCCCTGCGGCTCTTCATGAACGGCGTCTACGGCCAGGGCATCACCCCGTATATCCAGGACCTGACCGGCTCGGGACTCGACTTCACCCCCAATCCGGAGAATGCCGACCAGATCCAGACCATGCCCATGTGGGGATGGCAGGCCGCGGCACAGATCAACCTGACCCGGCGTCTGTTCATCTCGGGCGGCTATTCGACCGTCCGCGTGCAGCGCAGCCACGGTTTCTACTCC
>ENA-ORVG01002661-ORVG01002661.1-human-gut-metagenome-genome-assembly--contig:-NODE-2661-length-16292-cov-87.079633_pt1 | contig 16292 bp, 8 predicted proteins | sample MGYA00242091_ERZ509233 | MGnify/ENA primary metagenome ERZ509233 (study PRJEB26280, sample SAMEA2338840) | human gut metagenome | biome: human gut; feature: human-associated habitat; material: faeces... | reverse complement strand
AAAGTATCGGGATGCGGGATGTGCCAGCATCATGCCGCAGACGGAGGAGTGAGGATGCATGGCTCCATGTTCAGTCAGCGTGATGCCTATCTGTTTCATGCCGAGCAGTTCGTCCAGCAGGAAATTCACGGATTGGTCGGGTAGGGAGGGGTATCCCACAGCGGGGCGGATGCCTTGGTACTTCTCGACCAGCAAATCCGGAATGGACAAGGATTCGTCGGGGGCATAGCCCCAAGCCTCCTTGCGGACATATTCGTGCATCTTTTCTGTGGCGGCTTCGGCGAGGCGGTCGTTCAAGGTTTGTACAAGGAGATGTTTGTAAGGGTCGTTCTTGTAAGTCTCTTCGGCCTCTTCACTGATGGTGGAGGCGAAAAGTCCTACGATGTCGGGCGTGCCTGAAGAGAGGGGACGTACAAAATCGCTCAGACAGAGAAATGGACCGCCATCGGGTTGGGGTGTCTGCTGGCGGAGCAGTGGGAAGGTTGTTCCTTCTATCAAGAGGTTATCTCCGTCTGCATTTGCCTGGCAAAGCCTGAAGATGCAATGGATGGAGATTGTTTCGTCCAGTCGGCCGAGCATTCTATTGGCTTCCTTGAAGAGCTGCATGGCTTCGGAAGCTTTGGTACGTTCCTCCTCGGGAAAGGTTGTCAGCCAAAGTGCACGGCAGGAATCGCAGCCATGGATGTTGGCAATAGCCGCAAAGCGAGGCTGGAAGCCCCAGGCATGGAAGAAATAAATCCAGTTGATGTAAGGGGTTACTTCATGAATCCGATACGAAAGCAATTCATGCCCCGGTGCCAGTATTGTCCTTTTCATCCCATTTAATCCTTAATCCCTAATCCTTAATTCCTAGCCTTCACTCCCCAAATCTCAGTTCCTCGCCACGATAAGCGTCGTCCACCATGCCGTCACTATAAACGGGATGTCCGTTGGCAAAAGTCCTTTCCACTTTCCAGTTGAAGGTATGCCCTTCCAATGGGCTCCAGCCGCATTTGCTCAAAACTTTGTCGGCTGTCACTTCCCACGGGGCATCGGGGCGTACCAGCACAAGGTCTGCCCGGTAACCTTCACGGATATAGCCGCGCTCGTTGATGCGGTAGATTTGTGCGGGAGCATGGCACATCTTTTCAACGATGGTCTCGAGTGTGAATACTCCCTCATCCACCAGTTGCAACATGCTGACAAGTGAGAACTGTATCATCGGCATGCCGGACATGGCCTTCAAGGCACCTCCTTCTTTTTCGGAGAGCAGATGGGGCGCATGGTCGGTGGCTATAACGTCTATCAGGCCGGAGTTGACGGCTGCACGCAGGGCATCGCGGTCGGCTTGCTTCTTAATGGCAGGATTGCACTTGATACGTGTGCCCAACGTGCGATAGTCACTGAGCGTGAAGAGGAGATGGGCAACGCATGCTTCGGCGGTGATATGCTTCTCGGAAAGTGAATAGTCATTGAACAGTTGCAGTTCCTTGGCTGTGGACACATGCAGAATATGCAGCCGTGCACCGGCAATCCTTGCCAGCCGTACTGCCAGTTCAGAGGATGCATAGCATGCTGCCGAAGAGCGGATGTAGGGATGCTTGCCTATGGGAATATCATTCTCTCCGGCAAACATTTCCTTATACTTGGCAATATTGTTCTTGATGGTTTCCTGGTCTTCGCAGTGGGCGGCAATCAGCATGTCTGTACCGTTGAAGATGTTCAGCAGGCTGTTCATCTTGTCTACCAGCATGTTTCCGGTACTGGAACCCATGAATAGCTTGATGCCGCAGACGCGGTGCTTGTCCAGCTTGCCGAATTCGCTGTAATTGTCGTTTGTTGCGCCGAAGTAGCAGGAATGGTTTACGATACACTTCTCGTTCAGCAAATCAAGTTTGGCGTTCAAGGCATCCAGCGTAGTGGTCACCGGATTTGTATTGGGCATATCCATGATGGAGGTCACACCACCTGCGGCAGCCGCACGGCTTTCGGTGAGGATGTCCGCTTTGTGGGTCAGCCCGGGATCGCGAAAATGTACATGGTCGTCGATGATGCCAGGCAACAGATAGCATCCGGTGGCATCTATGGTCTCGTCACAAGGGGCGGAGAGAGGTTTCCAGTTGGTCAGTACCTCTGCAATGCGCCCGTCTTCTATCACTACGGAACCTTTCACGGATTGTCCTTCGTTGACAATCGTAGCGTTATGTATCAATGTTCTTTTCATATCTTCCTAATATTTATAGTAAACCCCTATCACTCTATCACCCATTACTTCATCTCCTTATCTACGGTAGGATATTTATGGAACCAACTGTTCCATTTCAACCGAATCACTCCGAATACGGCTTCACCAAAAATACTGCTGTTCATTTTGGAGGTGCCCAGTTCGCGATTGATGAAGATGACAGGCACTTCCTTTACCTTGAAGCCGCATTTGTAGGCGGTGAATTTCATTTCTATCTGGAAGGCGTATCCTTTGAAGCGGATGCCGTCCAGATTGATAGTCTCCAATACCCGGCGGCGGTAACATACGAATCCGGCTGTAGTATCGTGGATGGGCAGCCCGGTGATGAAGCGTACATATTTGGAGGCAAAATAAGACATCAGTACACGTCCCATGGGCCAGTTCACTACGTTCACACCACTCACATAACGTGAACCGATGGCTACATCGGCACCCTCTTCGGAGCAAGCGCGGTAGAGACGGGGCAGGTCTTGGGGATTGTGGCTGAAGTCGGCATCCATTTCGAAGATATACTCATAACCTCGTTGCAATGCCCACTTAAAGCCGGCTATATAGGCTGTTCCCAATCCCAGCTTTCCTTTGCGCTCCACCATGAAGAGGCGTTCAGGAAACTCCTGCTGCAAGGTCTTTACAATGGCAGCCGTTCCGTCGGGCGAACCGTCTTCAATGACAAGGATGTGAAAACCATGTTTCAGAGCAAAAACGGCACGGATGATATTTTCTATATTCTCCCGTTCATTGTAGGTGGGGATGATGACAATGCTGTCTGATGTTTGCATACTTATAGGTAATGGGGGTTATAACTGGGAACAAATGTAATACATTTCTTTTTTATCTGGCAGCATTTTCACACAAATCTTGCTTTTGCAAAGTTCTGGCGCCACGACTCTTTCATTTATGTAGTTCCTTCTAACTCCTGACTATGAGGAATGCAGGTTAAATCAAAGAACCGTATGCTTGACTTTGAACTTTAGCCTCAATCTTTAGCTATTCCCGTTTCAATCATTAACAGAAAACATTCAAACTATTAAAGAAAAACTTTCGAAGTATAAAGGATAAAGTGGGTAGATATAGGGAGAAAAAGTGCTCTTCAGTCTTGGTCTGTCTATCCCAAGCCTTGGGATAGACAGACCAAACCCTGGGATACATGTCCGCAGGCTGGGGATAAACTTTGTGTAACATAACTCCTGAATAGGGATTGTGCAGGCTGTGTTATTCATAATTGGAGGAAAAGAAGTTTCATTGCCTTCCCCGATAAATAGGGCGATACAGAAAAAAGGTGAAGGATGTGCAGGCTGACAGCAGAAAGATTATTTCAGAGAACATAGTTGCCGACAGGTCAAAGCTAAAGATTATTTGTGTATTTTTGCACCGAATTTATTTCGGTAGGATACCTTATGAGAGGCAATACCGGGGGAAAAAGCGCAAAGCAATGAATATAACTGAACTGCAACAATCTTATGCTTCCCATCCCAATGTAGAGGGGGTGTGCAGGCTTCTGAAAGATAACTCTGTCCGTCACCTATATTGCGGAGGTTTATATGCCTCTGCCGCTTCTTTGTTTTCGTCTGTATTGGTTCAGCGGGCTACTTGTCCGCTCGTTTTCATTCTGGGCGATATGGAGGAAGCCGGTTATTTCTATCATGATTTGACGCAGATATTGGGGACAGAGCAGGTATTGTTTTTTCCTTCTTCATTTCGCCGCGCCATCAAGTACGGGCAGAAGGATGCGGCAAACGAAATACTCCGTACAGAAGTGCTGAGTCGCCTGCAAAAAGGAGAAGAGGGGCTTTGCGTGGTGACCTATCCGGATGCGCTGGCCGAAAAGGTTGTCTCTCGTAAGGAACTGGGAGAGAATACACTGAAACTGCATGCAGGCGAGAGGGTGGATATGAACTTCGTGACGGACGTATTGCGCAGCTACGGTTTTGAATATGTGGACTACGTCTACGAGCCGGGGCAGTATGCCGTGCGTGGCAGTATTATCGACGTCTTTTCCTTCTCTTCCGAATATCCCTTCCGCATAGACTTTTTCGGCGATGAGGTGGAAAGCGTCCGTACCTTCGAGGTGGAAACACAGCTCTCGAAGGAGAAGAAAGAAAGCATCGTGATAGTTCCCGACTTGAGCCATAGCCTGGAAAAAAAAGGAAGCGGCGGCATGGTGTCGTTCCTCGATTTCCTTCCGTCGGACAGCTTGCTTGCCATGCGCGACTTTCTCTGGTTGCGCGAACGCATCCAGACCGTGCACGACGAATCGCTCACCCCACAGGCCATCGCCGCCCGTGAGTCGGAGGAGAATGGAGCCATCACGCTGGAAGGCAAGCTGATTGATGGTGGCGAGTTCACCCTGCGCGCCCTCGATTTCCGCCGGATGGAGTTCGGCAACAAGCCCACCGGAACGCCGGATGCTACCGTCTCGTTCCATACTACGGTACAGCCTATCTTCCATAAAAACTTCGACATGGTGGCGGAGAGTTTCCGCGAATACCTCTCCCGTCACTACACCATCTACATATGCAGCGATAGCCTGAAACAGACCGACCGCATCCGTGCCATCTTTGAGGACCGTGGAGACAACATATCCTTTACCGCCGTGGAACGGACACTGCACGAAGGCTTTGCCGACGACACTTTACGTATCTGTATCTTTACCGACCATCAGCTGTTCGACCGCTTTCACAAGTATAACTTGAAGAGCGACAAGGCACGCAGCGGCAAGGTGGCCTTGAGCCTGAAGGAGCTGAACCAATTCACCCCCGGCGACTATGTGGTGCATACCGACCACGGTGTGGGGCGTTTTGCCGGACTGGTACGTATCCCCAACGGTGACACCACGCAGGAGGTGATGAAGATTGTCTATCAGAACGAAGATGTGGTGTTTGTCTCCATCCACTCTCTGCACAAGGTTTCCAAGTACAAGGGAAAGGAGGGTGAAGCGCCCCGCCTCAACAAGCTCGGCACCGGAGCTTGGGAGAAGCTGAAAGACCGCACCAAGACGAAGATAAAGGATATTGCCCGCGACTTGATAAAACTCTACTCGCAACGCCGCGAGGAGAAGGGGTTCCAATACAGTCCCGACAGCTTCCTGCAACGGGAGTTGGAAGCCTCCTTCATCTATGAGGATACCCCCGACCAAAGCAAGGCTACTTCCGACGTGAAGGCCGACATGGAGAGTGCCCGTCCGATGGACCGCCTGGTGTGCGGTGACGTGGGCTTCGGCAAGACGGAGGTGGCTGTTCGTGCCGCTTTCAAGGCTGTGGCGGACAATAAGCAGGTGGCTGTACTGGTGCCCACTACCGTACTTGCCTATCAGCATTTCCAGACCTTCAAGGAGCGCTTGAAAGGTTTGCCTTGCCGGGTGGAGTATCTGAGTCGTGCCCGCACCGCTGCTCAGGCAAAGGCTGTAGTGAAAGGGCTTGCCGAAGGGGAAGTGAATATTCTTATCGGTACCCACCGTATCCTGGGAAAAGACGTTAAGTTCAAAGACCTTGGTTTGTTGATTATTGATGAGGAGCAGAAGTTCGGCGTCTCCGTCAAGGAGAAACTCCGCCAATTGAAGGTGAATGTGGATACGCTGACCATGACGGCTACACCCATTCCCCGTACCTTGCAGTTTTCGCTGATGGGTGCGCGCGACTTGAGCGTCATCCAGACACCGCCGCCTAACCGCTATCCCATCCAGACGGAAGTGCACACCTTCAACGAGGAAATCATTGCCGACGCCGTCAATTTCGAGATGAGCCGTAACGGGCAGGTATTCTTCGTGAATAACCGTATTTCCAATCTGGTTGAGTTGAAGGCCATGATAGAGCGGCACATTCCCGACTGCCGTGTCTGTATCGGACACGGACAGATGGAGCCTGCCGAACTGGAGAAGATAATCTTTGATTTCGTCAATTACGATTACGACGTGCTGCTTGCCACTACCATCATCGAAAGTGGCATCGACATACCCAATGCCAATACCATTATCATCAACCAGGCGCAGAACTTCGGCCTCAGTGACTTGCACCAGATGCGCGGACGTGTGGGGCGGAGCAATAAAAAAGCTTTCTGTTACCTGCTGGCACCGCCTTTGTCCTCCCTTACTCCCGAAGCAAAACGACGCCTGCAAGCCATCGAGAACTTCTCCGACCTGGGCAGTGGCATCCACATTGCCATGCAGGACCTTGACATCCGTGGCGCAGGCAATATGCTCGGTGCCGAACAGAGTGGTTTCATTGCCGACCTAGGCTACGAGACGTATCAAAAGATTCTCTCCGAAGCTGTGCACGAACTGAAGACCGACGAGTTTGCCGACCTTTATGCCGAAGAGCTGAAAGCGGACGGAGGCGTCATCAGTGGAGAACAGTTTGTCGACGAATGCCAGGTGGAAAGTGACCTTGAACTTTTGTTGCCTGCCGATTACGTGACCGGCAGCAGCGAGCGTATGCTGCTCTATCGCGAGCTGGACGGATTGACACTCGACAAGGATGTGGATGCTTTTCGTACCCGTCTTGAGGACCGATTCGGTCCGGTGCCTCCCGAAACGGAGGAGTTGCTGCGCATTGTTCCTTTGCGACGCATAGCTGCCCGTCTTGGTGTAGAAAAGGTCTTTCTGAAAGGGGGACGCATGTCTCTATTCTTCGTTTCCAATCCGGATAGTCCGTACTATCAGAGCCAAGCTTTCGGCAAGGTGATAGCCTACATGATGAAATATACCCGTCGTTGCGACCTGCGCGAGCAGAACAACAAACGGAGTATGCTGGTGAAGGATGTTAGGACGGTGGAAGAAGCTGTCTGTGTGTTGCAGGAGGTAGTGGCAATGCAGGTAGAGGAGTAAACAGTTGCCACTCCTGCCACTAACGTCCGAACTGCAAGGCGAATCCCAAATTGAAGAAAGTGATGTTGTTTTTGAACCAGCTATGGTCTACTCCGTCATCATAGCCGTCCGTGTTGTAAAGTCGTGCATCGGGGTTGGCAAACCAGTCTGCTGTTAGGAAATCACAGCGAATCATACCCGAGAGTTTACGGCTGATGCGGAACTCATAGCCTGCTGCGAAAGTTATTCCACAATATCCTTTATGGAAAAGGTGTCCGTTCCGTTCACCACGTTTATATGTCCGTTCCTGATAGTTCATATACCCGATGCCGAACGAGAGGAACAGTCCTTGATTCCCGTTGCTCCACAAGGGCCGGTATGTGATGTTGGGGCGTATGCAGTGCAGATGTGCCTTATCCGGCAGGCGTGCCATGCGTAGATAGTCATATTGAAGTCCTGCGGCAAATAGGGGCGTGATGTAGTAGCGGCCTTCTGTCATCAGGTCATATCCCACCCGGTTGCCATTCTTGCTGAAGAAGTCGTTACGGTTTCCCTCTACATGAGGTAAGGATACACCGCCACCGAAGATGATACTGTAATTTTGCGGCAGGCATTCGCTTTGTGCCAGCAGACCTGTCGCTCCGATGGGGAGTAGGGATAGGCAGAGGAGGAGGAATCGTTTCATGCAGTTGCTGTGAGTTTCTTGGAAATATCGTATTTTTATCGTTTCCCGTATAGCTTGTCTATCAAATCCGTCCGTCCTATCCGGCGCAGTTCGTTTATGATGTTCCTGCGCTCTTCGGGTTTGTACCAGAAGAAGAATTGGCGTTGAGCCAGTTTCTCGCGCTGCGTTTTGGCACTGAATACCGGTTCCAGCGTATAAGGATGGAAGCCCGTGTACCATGCTTCGGTGGCAACGGTCATGGGAGTAGGGGTAAAGTCTTGCACTTGCTCCAGATGGAAGTCCAGTCGCTTGGTGATGACGGCAAGTTCCGCCATATCTTCCTCCTTGCATCCGGGATGGCTGCTGATGAAATAAGGAATAAGCTGCTGGCGTAGTCCTTCTTCATGGTTAATCCTGTCGAATATCTTCTTGAACTCACCGAACTGGCTGAACGGAGGCTTGCGCATGATGTTGAGCACGCGGTCTGACGTATGCTCCGGTGCTACCTTCAGGCGACCGCTGACATGGCGGGCAATGAGCTCGCGGGTATATTCCTGCGTACTTTTGTTAGTGTTCGGGTCCTTGCTCTGGTGCAGCAGCAGGTCATAGCGTACACCGCTGCCAATGAAGGACTTCTTGATGCCGGGCAGGGCATCTACGGCATGATAGATGTCGAGCAGCGGACGGTGGTCCGTATTCAAGTTGGGGCATACCTTGGGGTAGATGCACGACGGGCGTTTGCATTTCCTGCAGACGGCCTCATCCCGTCCCTTCATGCGGTACATATTGGCCGACGGGCCTCCCAAATCGCTCAAATAACCCTTGAAGTCTGGCAGCTCCGTGATGGCTTTCACCTCTTTCAGAATGCTCTCCTTGCTGCGGCTTACGATGAATTTGCCCTGGTGTGCGGAGATGGTGCAGAAGGCACATCCTCCGAAACATCCGCGATGCAGGTTGACGGAGAACTTTATCATGTCGTATGCCGGAATACGTTTTCCCTTGTATTTGGGATGGGGCAGGCGCGTGTATGGCAAGTCGAAAGAACGGTCGAGTTCAGCTTCCGTCAAAGGGGGATAGGGAGGATTGACTACTACCGTCAGCTTGCCGCTCTTTTGCAAGATGCGGGATGCTGTATATTTGTTGCTTTCCTCCTCGATATGACGGAAGTTGGCAGCTTCTTTCTTTTTATCTTTCAGACATTCTTCATGGGAAAAGAGGGTGATATCCCCTTCTTGTACCACTACTTCCTTGTCAAGGTAAACCATTTGGGGAATATCGGCGATGAGCTTTTTGAAGCTTGGGGCGTCCATCTGTGTCTGTTGGCGTTTCAGCCTTTCCGCAAGTTCCACCACCGGTTTCTCTCCCATGCCGTAGATGAGTGAGTCGGCTCCGCTGTCGAGGAGGATGCTGGGGCGTACACGGTCCTGCCAATAGTCATAGTGCGTCAGGCGGCGCATGCTTGCCTCGATGCCGCCCAGTACGACGGGGACATCGGGGAATAGCTTCTTTAATATCTGGGTATATACAATGGAAGGGTACTCCGGACGCATATCCGGACGTGCATCCGGGGTATAGGCGTCATCACTGCGCAAGCGTTTGTTGGCAGTATATTTGTTGACCATCGAATCCATACAGCCGGGACTGATGCCGAAGAACAGACGGGGACGTCCCAGTTTTTTGAAGTCGCGCAAGTCGTCGCGCCAGTTGGGTTGGGGGATGATGGCTACGCGCAATCCTTCTGCTTCGAGGATGCGGCCTATGACAGCGGCTCCAAAAGAAGGGTGATCCACGTAGGCGTCACCGCTGAAAAGTATTACATCCAATTCGTCCCAACCACGCAGTTCCACTTCTTTCTTGGTAGTAGGAAGCCAGTCTGTAAGGCGATATTCTTTCATTTGCACATTAAAAACTGTAATGTCATCCGTTCTCCGTCGTAAATCTCACGGAAGCCTATCTGCTGCTCGGAAAGATACTCTTTCATGTCATTGAAGGCAGCAGCGTCGTCCATGATGATTTCCAGCTTCTCGCCTTTTCCGGCCTCGCACATGGCTTTGATGGCAGGGATTAAAGGGCTGTAATGCTGTTGTCCGCAGGTGTCGATGGTTTTCATTTATTCTTCTTCTATGGTGTCTTGTTGGGAAAGCCATTGCAGATAGAGCTTGATGAGCTGTTGTAGTCCGAAGGCCTTCATGTTGTTGTGATAGATAACGTCGATACAGAGGTCGAGCAGGTCTTTGCTGTCTTCCTCTTGCGCGGCGATGAGGGAGCGGATGTTCAGTTTCAACTTGTCGAGCACGGTTTCGTCCACAATACCGTTGCTGTCAATGAGATGGCGGAAGAGGCCGTATTTCTCGATGGTGGCAAGATTCTCTTCAGAAACTTCTAAACTACGGGTTCCGCTGGGGTTGGCTTGTATAGTGTACATGATGTTTAATGTTTAGTGGTTAATGTTTAATGATTAATGGAAGCAAAGATAGTTTTTTCACTACAGATTACACAGATTTTCACAGATTATTTATAGGGATTGCTATTTTGTCTGTGTTAATCTGTGTAATCTGTGGTGAGAAAGCGGAGTATGGATGCCATAATTACATTTCTGGATGTTTCTTCCCGGATGCTTTCAAAAGGGAATCCCATGACAAAAGTGCGATAATCACTGCCTTGATAGGCTACGGCGGCGGGTGTGTTGCCGATGGCATAGGTCATGACTGGAAAAGCGGGAGACATGGGCAGGATGCAATCAGGGGAAGTGACCGGATAGCTTTGCTCATTCGGCAGGCGGGGAAGGGTGAAGGTATGCCCCAGTCCCCGGACAGCGATTTTGTCCCCGTCTGTTTTCAGAGAGTTGCCATGCCGGTACTTCAAGATATTCTGAATAAATTCTTTATTGCCCTGCGAGCTGTCCATATCGCTGCCTACGTAGGCACCGCTGACCAGGAGATGACCTCCCGACTGGCAATAGGAAGTCAGTATGCGCTGCATGGGCGAGGAGAATGTTTTGTAGTAGGTATTGCGTGCCGGATTGCTGGAATTGTCTTCTTTCTCAAGTCCGAGGATATAGTCCACTATCGGATAATCCTCTAATGAGAGGATGCCCTTTTCCACAGCCTCGTCGCTGCATGAGACGAAGCTGTAATTTCCGGCTGCCTGGATGGCTTTGCCATGTACGAAGGGGTAATCGAAAGTGTTTCCGATGATTTTCATGCCTTCGTATTCGTCACTGCTCTCTCCCAGACGTCGTCCTGCTTCCTTCCGGCTAAAATTCTGCTGGGCGCCGCAGAGGGAGATGTCATAGAGATAGGGTACGCCGGGATCTTGTGACAAGTCGAAGCCTGCCGCATCGGGGGTGTCTATAACGGCAGGCCCGCTGATGCGGTCGAATCCGTTGACGATAAGTATCTGTCCTTTTTCACGCTTTGCCTTGTAGGCGGCAAGAATTTCCGAAGGGAAGCTTTCGCCACCCCGGTTTACGGCGGTTACTTTAAAGGAATAGACGATGCCCGGTTCTATTTTTACGGTGTGGGATGGGGAGCTGACGCGTACGCCATTGTCAAATCCTCCACGACCGATACGTGTATATACAATGTATTCACGTGGTTTGGCAGTCGGCTCCAACGGGTCTTCCTCTCCTTGCCAGGAAAGCTCTAAAGTATTCTTCTTTTGACCGAAGCGGATGGCAAAGTGGCTGACGGGAAGGGGGTGGACAACGTAGTCTCTGCCGTGCTGGCTGCATATGTATTGCAGAATGGCTTTATAGAGCGCACGCCCGACGGTGAACTTGAAGTTAGGGTCATGTCCCAAGCGCATATCTGCGAAGTTCTGGTGCGACAACAGTTCTACGATGGTGGAAGGGACGGCGGGCAGGCGTGTTTCACTGTAGTTGCGGTTCCATAGGCTGCGGCGTGTCCAGTCTACGTTGAAGGTAGAGCGGATATCACGCTGCAACTGCGTTAGCAGAATGTCCGAAAGGTCACGGGAGGCATGGCGGTCTGTACCGGCATGCAGCCGGCCGTTGTTGAAGTTGGTGGTATAAATGCCGAGAGTGCCTATAATCTCATCTTCCTTACTGAAACCGGCATCGCTATGCAGGGCCATACTCATTTCAAAGGGGATGCCCAAACCTTCTTCCGTCGGGTTGAATAGTGATTTTCCTGCAAGGTAATTCACTGTACGGGAACGTACGTTGATGTCGTCGTTCATATCATTCTTTCCCTCATAGCCTCCATAGACGGGATAGGGCATGCCTGCCCATTGGGCAAAGTAGCGTGCGCCTTCCAGGTATCTGGGCAAGCCGCTGGTTTGTCCTCCGCGGGCAATGTTGCCCATGCCTCCTCCAAAGCGGACGGCATCGGCACAGACCACGCCTTTCTCTTTGCTTTCGTTGCTCAATACCACCATGCCGTAGTCGTTCCGGCCTTTGTCAAAAGTGAATGTGCCGAGGTACACCCATGTGCCGCCTCCTATTTGCTGGTTCACCTTGAACTCCGTGACGCCTCCATTGTGAAATACAAGATATTTGGCATCGCTTACGCTGCCCGGCAGTGTTTGGTAAGATACGTATACAGCATATTCTCCCGTTTCCGGAATATCGGGTACCCATTCGGCAAAAGCCTTGTCTTTCTTCTTTTCAGTTTTGGCAAAGCGTACCGTGCCGGAGAGGAAAGGGTTTTCATTGTCCTGATAGATTCGTTTCCGTTGGGCAAATCCGGGTCGGGAGGTCTGTTCCCAACGTGCTTTCCGGCTTTTCACGTCCAGATAAAGGGAACCTTGTCCTCCATGTCCGCTCAGGCTACCGTCATTGTCTACGATGACTTCCTGCTTCTGCGTGTCCCTTTCGCGGGGAGTGAATACATTGGCTCCTGCATTCTCTAGCATGGGCAGGAGGTAGGGCAGGATGAAGGATTGGGTGAACTGGTCTTCTGTAGTGCAGAACAGCCTCGGGCGTTGCCATCCCCATTTGTCCTTGTCATTGATATAATATTTCCCGTGGCTTTGCCAAAGGGCGATGTGGCGTCCTTCCAGTCCGCGGGTGATGTCGTAGGGGCGCGAGGTACGGGTTACCCAGGGGGTACCTTTGTATTCCAGGTGGCTGAACAGACGTGCCTTGTCTTTCTTCCCTTTCCGGTAGAGGTTGGGGATAAGCTCTTCGATGCTCTTCCCGTCAGCAAAGACGGTGAGGTCGAAATAGTTCACCGGTCCTGGCAGGATTTGTCCCAGATGGCGGTAAATGGCATCAACGGTTTCAGGCCGTAGAGGCTGGTAGGCAAAGCGCTCGTTTGTATAGACAAGCAATTTCTTCTTCCGGAAGTCAATGCGGAAACTATCCAGCTTGCAGGTACCGATGTTGGCCGTATGGGTGGTGTATTCCCTAAAGAATGTCTGGAGGCGTACTTCCACATTCTGCTCTAGTTCTTGTGCCGGAAGGAGGAATCCACACAAGAGCCATATGCCGGTTAGGATAAGTTTTTTCATACTGATGAAATATTGAAGTTGCCAATATCTGCTTTTACCAGACGGTGGTGCGTGCAAAAGTACATAAAAGAAAGCTTCACTGATGAGCGGGTTACTTTCTTTTTATTATTTTGCAGACATATAAGTAAGTCTTAAGAATTAAAAAGCATTAATCGGCAATCTTTTTCAGTTCTGTCAGTTCCGTAACTTTGTCCGGATAGAGGATGGCGTTGTGCGCAGCCATTTGAGCTGCTTTCTTATGGATTGGGTCTATTCCTTCGGGAGAATATGGGTTTTCTGTTACATTCTGATGGGTCAATGCCTCAAACCATGTGCAGGCAGCTGTATATCTGCCTATGGTTAAGTCAAGGTGGTATCCGTCCCTATTCATATGGTCGCCGATAAAGGAGGTACGTGCATTTTGTATGGCGGTTCCCGAAGGGATAATTTTCTTGATACCCACCAGGTTGGCGGCTTTCTTTACTGCATCCACAATGCTGGTGTACATTTTCATTTGGTTCTGGTCATAGTTTTTGAATCCGGTGTGGTTGGCATTGGTAGCATAAGCCCATGTCTGGTGCATCATTAATACGGTTTCCTTTCCAATTCGTTCCCTGATATAGTTAACCAATTCAGGTAGGGAAGCTTTGTAGCTGTCATAGATACCAGACAAAGGGCTGGCCTGCTGAACACTGATATAGTCCCATTTCTCATCGGCCAGTGCTTTCTCAATAGTCATTGACCGGGTTTCTGTTTTTTCCCCGTCTTTCTCTACTTTGCGATAGGCATAGGCCGGAGCGTTGTTGCGTATGTTTTGCACGTGCCGTTCCAGTGAACATCCTCCGATAAACATATTGCCGATAATCATGGTGATACCTTCAGCTTCTCCCAGTTCGTGCAAATATTGCTCTACTGCATCTTGTGAAAAGCTGTTGCCTATTGCCAATACTTTGATGGTGTCGTTATTGGCATGGCATCCATTTGCAAACAATGTAAATGGCGTGAGTAGGAATAAAATGACAAGGATGTTGATAGCATACTTTTTCATAATGGTGTTTGTTTTTAAGTTTTGTCGTTTCGATAAATAAGTAACAAAATTATTTGATTGTTTTTATATCTGCAAATATTCCTTGGGAATATAAGAAGGCTGAGACATGAAAAAATGAGATGCATTGCCGGAGCAATACATCTCATCCTATTGTTAATATTTTATCCGTTTATAGCGGAATGTATTCCACAAAGGCTTCCATCGCCTCATAGGAAGCAAGTCCGAGGCTGTCATACAAGGCAGCTGTTCCGCGGTTACGGTCCTCGCTGCGTTGCCAGAACAGACGTTCGTCATTGCCCAGGAACGGTGCACTTTCCATCTGCGATTGATGCTTCAGGATAGAGTTACGCTTGGCACGCAGTTCTTCCGGGCTGATGGGCACAGCCATCTCGATGTTTTCGATTTCCCATTCGGCCCATGCACCGCGGTACATCCAGATACGGCATTCCTTCAACCATTTGGCACCTTCTTCTTTTTCCAAGTCAATGGCGGCAAATACGGCGTCCGTACAAACACGGTGTGTGCCGTGCGGGTCGGCCAGGTCGCCGGCAACGAAAATCTGATGGGGTTTCACTTCACGCAATAGGTTGCGTACAATTTCCACGTCTGCTTCGCTGATAGGATTCTTCTGTATCTTGCCCGTTTCGTAGAATGGCAGGTCAAGGAAATGACAGTGATCCAGAGGGATATTATTGTATGTACATGCAGTGCGTGCCTCGCCACGGCGAATCAGTCCCTTGATGGTCAAGATGTCGCGTGTATCCATGTCACCGTCTTTCTTCTCCTTCAAGTATTTACGGATTTCAGTATATTTGTCATTGATGACCTGGTCTTCGCTGTTGTTGAAGATTTGGTTGAACCCGTTGATGAAGTGCAGGAAGCGGATAACTTCTTCATCGCCTACGGCAATGTTACCGGAAGTTTCGTAAGCCACATGCACGTCATGTTTCTGCTCTACCAGACGACGGATGGTGCCTCCCATGGAGATAACGTCATCATCGGGATGCGGAGAAAATACGACCACACGTTTTGGATAGGGCTTTGCACGCTCAGGACGATAGGTGTCGTCAGCATTCGGCTTGCCGCCCGGCCATCCGGTGATGGTATGTTGCAGGTCATTGAATATCTTGATGTTCACGTTATAGGCTGAGCCGAACAATGCCAGCAGTTCGCTCAGACCGTTTTCGTTGTAGTCCTTGTTGGTCAGTTTCAGAATGGGTTTTCCGGTGAGTTGGCACAACCAGACGATGGCACTGCGGATGAGCTTGTCGTTCCATTCGCAGGAGGTTACCAGCCAGGGGCGTTGGATACGCGTCAAATTGGCGGCGGCAGACAAGTCGATAGCTACATGTGCATTGTTGTGAGTCTGCAGATAAGATGCAGGGATAGTATCTGTTACCGGACCTTCAACGCATTCTTTCACCTTTTGCGCTTTCTCCTCACCCCATGCCAGCAGATATATTTTCTTTGCCGAGAGGATGGTGGCTACTCCCATGGTGATGGAGCTGATGGGGGTATTTTCAATGCTACCGAACATCTTGGAAGCTTCATTGCGGGAGTCGTTGTCCAGCAATATCAGACGAGTGGTAGAGTTCAGGCGTGAACCCGGTTCATTGAAACCTATATTACCTACACGGCCAATGCCCAGCAAAGCGATGTCTAAGCCACCGAAACTTTCAATGCGCTGCTCGTAAAGACGGCAATATTCAAAGATGGCGTCTTTGGCGATGGTGCTGTCGGGGGTGAAAACATTCTGTTTGTCAATGTCCACATGGTCTATCAGCATTTCCTTCAATGCGTTGAAGTTGCTGTTGATGGCATTGGGAGCTAATGGATAATATTCGTAGAGGTTGAATATGACTACGTTGCGGAAACTTAATCCCTCTTCCTGGTGCATACGTACCAAGTCTGCATATACATTGCGCGGAGAGTTACCGCCTGCCAGTGCCAAGACACAGAAACGTCCCGCCTTTTGCTTGTCACGGATTAACTGTGCAATGTCAAGGGCAATCTGGTTGGCGCCTTCTTCCGCAGACTCATAAATATCTGTCGGGATTTTTTCCAGTCGGGTCAATACCGACCGTTCAAATGCATTCTCAGGTCT
>ENA-ORVG01002642-ORVG01002642.1-human-gut-metagenome-genome-assembly--contig:-NODE-2642-length-16395-cov-3.525398_pt1 | contig 16395 bp, 15 predicted proteins | sample MGYA00242091_ERZ509233 | MGnify/ENA primary metagenome ERZ509233 (study PRJEB26280, sample SAMEA2338840) | human gut metagenome | biome: human gut; feature: human-associated habitat; material: faeces... | reverse complement strand
GGGAGGGGGTGCCGCGCGCAGTTCATTCTATGGCATACGAAAATGCCGCGACTCTCGGCGGGAAATGCCATAGAATGCTGTTTGAGCACGGCACCCCCTCCCGGCGCTCGCCCGAGGTGAGTCCCAAAAAGGAATTCAAGAAAGAAGGACGCCCGATGGAGCACCCCCACATTCCGCTAGAAGACCTGCAAGCCCAAGTGGCCGCCTGCCGCCGCTGCCCCTTGTGCGATGGCCGCACGCAGACGGTGTTCGGCGTGGGCAATCCCGAGGCCCGGGTGCTCATCGTCGGCGAGGCCCCGGGCAAGAACGAGGATTTGCAGGGCGAGCCTTTCGTGGGCGCCGCCGGCAAGTACCTCAACGAACTTCTGGCCATCGCCGGGCTGTCCCGCGAGGACGTCTACATCGCCAACGTGCTGAAGTGCCGTCCCCCTTCCAACCGCGATCCGCGTCCCGAGGAAATTCAGGCCTGCACGCCGTTTCTGCGCGAGCAGACGCGCACCATCAACCCGGAGTACATCGTCACGCTGGGCAACTTCTCCACGAAGTTCATCCTGAAAACCGATGTGGGCATCACGCGCCTGCACGGCACGCTGCAGCGGGCGGGGCGCTTCAAGGTGTTCCCCATCTTCCATCCGGCGGCCGCGCTCTACGACAGCAAGAAGCGCGAGGCCTTGGAAAACGACTTCGCCACCTTAGGCGAGCTGCTGCGCGGCGAGGTTTAAAGCCATCTCTTCCGCTTGAAGAACAGCACCATCACCACGATCATGACCAGGGCCAGGGTGATGATCGTGGCCGCCATATAAGGCCAATCGAGTCCCGGCAGCACGGTGAGGTTCATGCCGAACCAGCCGGTGACGAGCGTGAGCGGCGCGAACATCACCGTGACGATGGTGAGAATCTGCATGGTGGAGTTCTGCTTCAAGTCGATCTGCGTCTGATGCAGCTCGTAAAGCTGCAGGCTGTACTCGCGCAGCATATCGGCGCGGTCGGACAGGTGGTTCGCGTGGGTGGTGATGTGTCCGAAGGTGCGGGCCTCCTCGCGGCTCATCACCTTGTTCTCGTTGTCGGCGATGAGGTCGGCCATGACGCCGATCTGCTGGTAGTAGGAGCCCATGCGCATGGCGGCGCGCCGGTAGCTCATGATGGTCTGCGACGAGATGTCGGCATGGTGGCCGATCATGGCGTCCTCGAGGCTTTCCATGGCGTCTTCCATGGAGGAGAACCAGCTGAAATCGTCGGCGATGAGCGTCTTCATGAAGGCATACAGGGTATGCGAGGTGGTGGGCTTCGTGAGGATGCCCGTGGCGGCCACTTTGTCCAGGGTCTTCTGCGCGATGTCGCCGTCGTCGATGAGGATGAGGTGGTCGGCTTCCAGGTAGAACGACATGGTGTCCGGATCGCCCGTGGGGTCGGATTTGTCCGGCACCGAAAACGAGCCGATGATGTAGGAGGGGTACAGCTCGACGAAGTTGGCCGCCGCCAGCTCGAGCGCCGCCAGCTCTGCCCGCGCCTCCGGAGCGATATGCGTGAGCTGGCTGAACTCGTGGGAGGTGAGGATCTTGACCAAGGGCGGCTTGCAGCTTTCCGGATCGCACGGCGCCGCCAGCGGGTTCGGCCGATTCAGGTCGTAAATGGCTGCCATGGGCTCCTCCTCTCGTCGCGCGGCCTCTCATGTTCGCAACCTAGTATAGAATGGAGCCGTGATATGCCCCATCGGTTACCGGGTTTGTAAGAAAACGGTAGCCGCGTCCCTGAAGGAGAACGTGCTGTGGAAGACGTGTGCCGATTCGACCCCGTCGCCTGGATAAACACCCCGCGCTGGCAGGCCTCGCGCCTGGGGCTCTCGCGCATGGTGGATCTGCTGGAGCGCTTGGGGCGCCCCCAGGACGAGTTGCGCTTCGTGCACGTGGCGGGTACCAACGGGAAGGGGTCGGTGTGCGCGTATGTGGCCTCGGTGCTGCAGGCGGCCGGCTACAAGGTGGGCCTGTTCACGAGTCCGTTCATCCTCTGCTTCGAGGAGCGCATCCGCGTGAACGGGGAGAACATCACGGGCGAGGAGCTCGCCCGGGCCGTGGCGGCGGTGCGCCCGGCGGCCGCGGCCGTGGAGGCGGCGTGCGGGGATCATCCTACGGAGTTCGAGCTCATGGCGGCGGTGGCCTTCGAGCATTTCCGCGCCGTGGGCTGCGATATCGTGGTGCTGGAAGTGGGGCTCGGGGGGCGGTTGGACGCCACCAACGTCATCGAGGCTCCCGAGGCGAGCGTGATCTGCCGCATCGGGCTCGACCATACCGATTTGCTCGGGGATACCCTGGGCGCCATCGCCGGCGAGAAGGCCGGCATCGTGAAGGCGGGAGCGCCCGTGGTGAGCTGGCCCCAGGAGAGCGAGGCCATGGCGGTCATCGAGGCCGTGGCCGCCGAGCGCGGTTGCGAACTTTTCGTGCCCGATTTCGCTGACTTGTCCGTGGAGCCGCTCGCGGGAGCGGCCCTGCGCCGGTTCTCGTGGAAGGGGAGGGGATTCGAGACGCGTCTGCTCGGCAGCTACCAGCCCTTCAACGCGGCGCTGGCCCGGGAGCTGGCGGAATATGATATTGTTATCGCCACCGAGGTCGGCGGCGGTGTTGTCCCGATGGATGCTGAGGAGCGCGCCGGGCGGGAGGCCGCCGGACGGCTGGCCTGCCTGCTGGCAGAGCGCGCCGACTGCGTGGTGCAGATGTTCTGCGGCATCCCGACGGTATTGAAAGGAGAATTACCCCAATGTTGATCTATCTGCTGCGTCACGGCCTGACCGAATACAACGCCCAGAAGCGCTATCAGGGCCAGCGCGACATCCCGCTCTCGGCGGAGGGCCTGAGCCAGCTGCGCCGGGCCGACATCGACCCGAAGGTGGTCTATATCACTCCGCTGCAGCGGACGGCCCAGACGGCCCGGGTGCTCTTCCCGGAGGCAGAGCTTGTGGTCGTGAAGGACCTGCAGGAGATGTGCTTCGGCAGCTTCGAGGGCAAAAACTACGTCGAGATGGAGCACGACGCCGATTATCAGGCGTGGGTGCAGGCCAACTGCGAGAGCAAATGCCCCGACGGTGAGCGGAAGGACGACTTCTCGAACCGCATCTGCAATGCCTTCTCTGCTCTGGTGGACAAGGCGCTGGCCGACGGCGAAGAGCTGCTGGTCATCCTGGCCCACGGCGGCACCCAGATGGCGGCGATGGAGCGGTACGCCCTGCCCAGGCGCGATTATTATGCGTGGTGCGGCCCCAACGCGGGCGGCTATGTGCTGGATGCCGCCGACTGGGCCGAGAAGCGCCAGCTCCGCCTCGTGAAGACCGTGCAGTACACGAAAGACGCGGAGGCCGGCGTATGATGACCGTCTGGGCTGTGCTGGGAGGCTTCGTGCTGGACGCCATTTTCGGTGACCCGGCGTGGCTGCCCCACCCGGTGGTGTACATGGGCAAAGCCATCTCCCGGCTGGAAAAATTCCTCCGCGCCCGCCTGCCGAAGACGCCGCAGGGCGAGCTGCTGGGCGGCGCGGTGCTGGCGTTCTGCCTGCCGGTGGGGACGCTGCTGCTCACGGGCCTTGTCTGCTGGGGTGCGGCGATGCTTCACCCCCTGCTGGGGCTTGCCGTCCAGATGTTCTGGTGCGGGCAGGCGCTGGCCGCAAAGGGACTGGTGCAGGAGAGCACGAATGTCTATGCCGAGCTGAAAAAAGACGACCTGCCCGCCGCCCGGAAGGCTGTGAGCCGCATCGTGGGCCGCGACACGGAAGCCTTGACCGCCGAGGGCGTGACCAAAGCGGCGGTGGAGACGGTGGCCGAGAACGCCAGCGACGGCGTCATTGCGCCTTTGCTTTATATGCTGCTGGGCGGTGCGCCGCTGGCCCTGACCTACAAGGCCATCAACACCATGGACAGCATGCTGGGCTACAAAAACGAAAAATATCTCTACTTTGGCCGCGCCGCTGCAAAACTGGACGATGTGGCGAACTATATCCCGAGCCGTCTGGCGGCGCTGCTCTGGATCATGGCGGCGGCGTTCACCCGCAATGACGCCAGGGGCGCGTGGCGTATCTGGCGGCGGGACCGCCGCAATCACGCCAGCCCCAACAGCGCCCAGACTGAGAGCGCCTGCGCCGGTGCGCTGGGCGTCCAGCTGGCCGGGCCGGCCTATTATTTCGGCGAGTATTACCCGAAGCCCACCATCGGCGATCCGCTGCGGCCCATCGAGCCGGAGGATATTCTGCGGGCAGATCGGATGATGTATGTAGCCAGCGGGTTTGCGCTGGCGTTTGGATGTGCGATACGGGGGTTCTTGGGATGAAACAACTGGTCCACGGCGGTGACTGGATGGGCTACCGCGAACGCTTTGGCCGCGACGCGCTGGATTTTTCGGCGAACGTCAGCCCCCTCGGCCTGCCCGAAGGGGTGGCGCAGGCCATCCGGGATGTACTGCCTCTGGCCGACCGCTACCCCGACCCCCTCTGCCGTACCCTGCGGGCGGCGCTGAGCCGGGCCGAGGGTGTGCCGCAGGAGCGTATCCTCTGCGGCAACGGCGCGGCGGACCTCATCTTCCGGCTGGTCTGGGCCGTAAAGCCCCATAAGGCGCTGGTGACAGCCCCGACTTTTGCAGAGTACGCCTCTGCTTTGGATACGGTGGGGTGCGAAGTGAAACGCTTCTTCCTCGATGAAGCGAATGATTTCGCCCCGACGGACGCCCTCGTGGACGCCGTGGACGAGAGCATCGACATGGTGTTCCTCTGCCAGCCGAACAACCCGACGGGGCAGCTGGCCTCACCCGAGCTGGTGAAAAAGCTGCTGCGCCGGTGCGGGGAGTGCCACACGATTTTGGCCGTAGATGAGTGCTTTCTGGACTTTCTGCCCGACGCCGACGGGTGGACCGCGAAGCCTCTGCTGGAAAGTGGGAACCTCGTCATCCTGAAAGCTTTCACCAAGCTCTACGGCATGGCCGGCGTCCGGCTGGGTTACTGCCTCTGCGGCGACGAAGCGCTTCTGGAAAAAATGCAGACAGCGGGCCAGCCGTGGGCCGTGTCCAGTCTGGCCCAGGCGGCAGGCGTCGCGGCCCTGAAAGAAACCGCTTATGTGGACGAGGTGCGCGCGCTCATCGCCCGGCAGCGGCCCGTTCTGACGGCGGGCCTGCGGGCGCTGGGCCTGCGGGTCATCGACGGAAAAGCGAACTATCTGCTCTTCCGCGCGCCCACCGACCTGAACGAGAGGCTTCGCCCGCTGGGAACACAGGTGCGCAGCTGCGCGAATTATCCGGGCCTCGGGCCGGAGTGGTACCGCACGGCGGTGCGCACGGCCCCCGAGAACGCCCGGCTGCTGGAACTTATGAAAGAGGTGCTGGGATGAGCAGGGCAAAATGCATCATGGTGCAGGGTACGATGAGCGGTGCAGGCAAAAGTCTGCTCTGCGCGGCGCTCTGCCGCATTTTTGCGCAGGACGGCCTGCGCGCCGTGCCGTTCAAGAGCCAGAACATGGCTCTGAACAGCTTCGTCACCAAAGACGGCCTCGAGATGGGCCGGGCGCAGGTGGTGCAGGCGCAGGCCGCCGGTGTCGAGCCGGACGTGCGGATGAACCCCATTCTCCTGAAGCCCAGCAGTGACGTGGGCAGTCAGGTCATCGTCAACGGCGAGGTGCGGGGCCAGATGAAAGCGTCGGAGTATTTCCGCACGAAACGGCAGCTGGTGCCGGACATCCTGAAGGCGTATGACAGCCTCGCCGAGGAGGCTGACGTCATCGTCATCGAGGGCGCGGGCAGCCCGGCAGAGATCAACCTCAAGAGCGAGGACATCGTGAACATGGGCCTTGCCGAGATGGTGGACGCGCCGGTGCTTCTGGTGGGTGACATCGACCGGGGCGGCGTGTTCGCCCAGCTATACGGCACGGTGGAGCTGCTGGAGGAAAAAGAACGCCGGCGCATCAAGGGACTCGTCATCAATAAATTCCGTGGAGATGTAGAAATTCTGCGCCCCGGTCTCGCCATGCTGGAAGAAAAGACCCATCTGCCCGTGGTGGGCGTCGTACCGTACCTGAAGGTGGACATCGAGGACGAGGACTCCCTGAGCCAGCGCCTCGAGATGCGGGACGGCAAAAAGCCGCTGGACGCGGCGATCATCCGTCTGCCGCATCTGTCCAATTTTACGGACTTCATGCCGCTGGAACAGCACCCGCTGCTGGGCGTGCGGTATGTTTCGAACGCTCATGAGCTGGGCGCACCCGACCTCATCCTGCTGCCGGGGACGAAAAACACGGTGGACGACCTGCTCTGGCTGCGGCAGTGCGGGCTGGAAACGGCTCTGCTCAAGCTGGCCGCAAAAGGCACGCCGGTGCTGGGCGTCTGCGGCGGCTACCAGATGCTGGGCCAGACCCTCGACGACCCCACCGGCAGCGAGAGCGGCCGACCGCAGACTCTGCGGGGGCTGGGTCTGCTGCCTACCCGGACCATGTTCAGCGAGCAGAAGCGCCGCGCACAGGTCAAAGCGACCGTCGCCGCCGCCCCCTTTGCGGGTGCAGAGCTGGAAGGCTACGAGATCCACACCGGCGTGACCGAGGCGGAGGGCGAACCTTTCGCCCACTACCCCGACGGAGGCCGGGAGGGCTGCGTGCAGGGCAATGTGTTTGGCACCTACCTCCACGGTCTGTTCGACACCGGTACGCTCACCGAGGCGCTGGCGGGCTGGCTCTGCCGCCGGAAGGGCATCGACCCCTCCGACGCGGCCCTCATCCCGATGGAAGAGTACCGCCGCCAGCAGTTCGACATCCTGGCCGACGGCGTGCGCGGGGCGCTGGATATGGACGCGGTGTATGCCGCGATGGGAATGGAGAAGCGCTGAATGGAACAGGGACTTTTGCATCTGTACTGGGGCGACGGAAAGGGGAAGACCACCGCCGCTATGGGTCTTGCGCTCCGTGCGCTGGGGTCCGGGAAGCGGGTGGTCATCGTCCAGTTTTTGAAGGGCGGGAACAGCGGCGAGATCCCGCTTCTGGCCCAGCTTGGCGCGGAGATCTACCGGGGCAAGGCCGGGCAGAAATTCGTCTTTCAGATGACGCCGGAGGAAAAGGCTGCGACCCGGGAACTGCAAAACCAGAACCTCGCCGCCGCCATAGCACAGCCTGCCGACCTGCTGATACTGGACGAAGCCGGGAGCGCAGAAGAGCTGGATATGGTGGACGTCGATCTATTAAAAAAGGCCGTTCTGGAACGGCCTGCTGGGTGTGAGTGCGTCCTGACGGCCCACACGCCGCCCCAGTGGATGCTGGACGCCGCCGACTACTCCACCGAGATGAAATGCCACCGCCACCCCTACCAGAAGGGGATAAAAGCACGAAAGGGGATAGAATATTGACGCCGCAGCATCATTTGCCCGCTGACATTGAGCGGACGAGCTTCCACATCATCACCGAAGAGCTGGAAATGATGGGCCTGACCCCGCCGCCCGAGCACGAAGCCGTGGTCAAGCGGGTCATCCACACCACCGCCGACTTCGACTATGCACGGAATCTCCACTTCACCCCCCGCGCGGTGGAGCAGGCCGTCAAGGCCCTCCACGCCGGGGCTGTCATCGTGACCGATACGAACATGGCGCTGGCTGGCATCACCAAGCCCGGTCTGGCGAAGCTGGGCGGCACGGCCTGCTGTTATATGGCTGACCCCGAGGTGGCCGCCGCCGCCAAAGAGGCTGGCACCACCCGGGCCGTCGCAGCGATGAAAAAGGCAGCGCAGGAGCATCCCGGGGCCATCCTCGCCGTCGGCAACGCGCCCACGGCTCTGCTGACGATCGCAGAACAAATCGAAAGCGGCCTGCGGCCCGCACTGGTCATCGGCGTGCCGGTGGGCTTTGTGAACGTGGTGGAGAGCAAGGAGCGGCTCTTCGCCGTCTGCGAAAAGTACGGCGTACCCGCCATCGTGGCGATGGGCCGCAAGGGCGGCAGCAATGTCGCTGCGGCCATCTGCAACGCCCTTATCTACTCCGCCGCCGAGATGCTCGACCCCTCGGCGCGGGGGTGGAAATAAGAATTATGACTGTAAAGGCTTCCCTTCGCGGGAGGCCTTTCTGTTACACCGTCGCCAGCACGGCGAGAATGCTCTGCCAGCGCTTGTTCTCGACGGCGGGAGCACGGCGGACGGGCCGGGACTGTACAGACTGAGGCTGCGGGGCCGTCTGGGGCAGGGGAGCGAAAAGCGCGGCCTGCCATGCGGCGGCAAGCTGCATGGCCTCCGGGCAGCTTTGCAGGGTGCGGCGCTCGGCTCCGGCGAGGTAGTCGCCCAGCCAGCAGAGGATGGCCGCGATGTTCAGCTGCTCGGCGGCGCGGGTGCTCCAATAGCTCCAATGGGCGGGACGGCCCACGAACCGCTCCACCGTGATGAGCGCACCCTCCCGGGCGGCAGAGGGGGAGACCGTTCCACAACCACCGGCAGTATGGGCCAGAACATCCAGAATGCGCGCCATCCGGCCGCTGTCGAGGGCGTCGTCCCGGACAAAGGCGGAGAAATCCGTCTGGGCCAGCAGACCGTCGGCGGAGGCGGGGAAGCGCCCCGTCAGCTCGCCCGAGGCGTTGTGGCAGCTCTGCCACCCTTTGCGGACGAGCTGGAAGTTCAGCTTCTGACGTCCCATCGTGGAATAGAACACCCGGGCCTTGCCGCTGACCGGCTCCTGCCGCAGCTCGAGATAAGCGTCTGCGCCTCCGAGGTCTTGGACCTTGACGCTGAGCACAAGGCGGTACTCAGGCTTCTGGCTGGACATGGCAAGATGCATCTCTTCAAAATAACGTGCGGCATCCATAGCGGTTCTCCTTCCTGTGGGCGCGGGGTGATGTGTGGGTGTGCGGCCCTTCGTTGGTTGTAGTATATCATAAATTGTGCCAGAATACAACTATAAGTTTGCAAATAAACCAAAAAACTTTTTGATTCTTCGGCAATGCAAAACAGGATGGTTGTGAGTGACAACAAAAATACGAGGCCGCTGGCAGCAGATACAACTGCACAGCGGCCCCGTACATTATTATGATTCAGTCGCCCAGCTCCCGTATCTCGTTCTGGATGAGTCGGCCTGCGGCCCGGGCCAGCTGGTCCATGCCCCGGATGCGGGCCATGTTTTTGCCGTAGATGCGGGAGGCGTCGGCGGCGCTGGCGTCTTCGCCCATAAAGACGGCGGAGACCCGCAGACCCTTCCGCTGCAGCGCCCGCACCTCGGCGGCGGCGTCCTCCACGCCCGCGCTGCCGCCGTAGTCGCGGCCCAGCGGGTCATCGGGAGAGGGCGGGATGCGGCGGCTGTCGTTGGGGGAGGCGTCCGTCAGGAGAATGAGCAGGTGCCGCGCGGCGGGGCCGGGGTCGAAGTCGATGAGGTCGCCTGCTGCCCGCAGAGCCAGACCGTCCCGGTTCCAGCCCGAGGCGAAATACTGGCAGATGCCCTGTAAGCTCTTCTCCTTGAAGCCCTTGAGCACCCGCAGGACGGTATAGCCCCGCAGGCTGGAAAAGCAGCTCACCCGCACCGGGATGCCGCAGGCCGCGAGGCTCTGGGCGAGGATAGACCCCTGCGCCGCGATGACCTCCTGACAGTGGAGGCGGGAAGCCGAAGCATCCAGCAGCAGGTCAACGGTGAAGGACGGGTGGTTCTCTTCCTCGGCACAGCGGAAGACCCGGTCGTCGTCCATGACGGTGCGCCAGACCCGCTCCGGGTCGAGGTTGCCGCTGCGGGCGACCCGGGCGTTGGGCTGCTGGTGGACGAGGATGCAGTTGCGTATCTGTTCGGTCAGCCGCAGCACGACGCTGCGGTGAAGCTCGAGATTTTTCGAATCGTACGCCCGGTTCCGCTCAGCCTGAAGCTGGGCCTGTTCGGCCAGGTGCTTTGCCTCGGGGGTAGGGGCCTGCTCCGGGCTGGGGACGCCGGAGGCAAACCAGAGGTGACAGCCCAGATGCTCCCCGGTGCAAAGCTCCTGCTCGGCCTTCCGCAGCCGTTCGGGCGGGTAGAGCGACCGGCCAAAGCAGCTTTCGATGTAGGCGCGGTCTTCCTCGGCGCGCTGGCGCAGGGTGATGTGGGCCAGCCGCTTGTCGGCATGGATGCCGCTGCCGGAGGCGTCCACCGAGCCGGAATGCTCCACCGTGACCCGGTCGGTCTTTATCATCTGGGTGGGCATGGTGCGGGTCATGAGGGACGCCAGCAGGCCGTCCAGATGGAGATGCAGCCCGGCCTTCTGATGCACCGTGCCGTTGAACAGCTCGAATTTGGCGTAGACGGCCAGCAGTGCGGCTCTCAGCTCATCCGGCTTTGGGGGCGTCTCAGGACTGAGGGCAGCGTCGAGATCCTTTTCGTAGGGAGTCATGACCGGCGGTGTGCGCCCCTGCACAGCCCGCCAGCGCGCGGCCTGCATGGAGTAGACCAGCTGGTTCTTCGCCATCCACTCCTGCCGCGAGAGCTTGTACTGGATGCCGAAAAAGTAGTCCGCATGGGCGCGGCGGAGGGCCGAAAGCACCGGGCGGCGGGGAAGTTCCAGCGCGTAGACCGCGCTCTCGAGGTAGAGCCAGGTCAAATCGTCCAGCATGGCCTGCCGGATGTCGCCCTCCCATGCGTCAAAGAGGCTGCGCACCAGCTCGTCGCCGTAGTATTTGTGGACCAGCCCCACGACGCAGTTCATGTAAAAATCAATGGTGCCGTCGGTGTTCCGGGCGAGGAACAGCGGCTCGAAGCCGTAGGCTCCTGCCGCTGCCCACACCTGATTGGCGGCCCGCCGCTCTTCGGCGGTGTAGCTCTGCGCTTCCATAAAAACGCCCCTTTTAATCGAAGAGCTTTGCGGCGGTGAGCTGGGCCGGGATGCGGGCGGCAATGGCATCCCGGATGAGGCCCTGTTCGTAGGAGTCGAAGGCTTTGTTGGTGATTCCCATGTCCAGCGCAGCCCCGGCAGCGACGCCCCGGCGCATCAGGCGCAGAGCGTCCAGCATACCGCGCAGGTCGAGAGCTTTGGTGGAGATCTCTGCGCTGTCGCACTTTTTCTGCAAATCGAGGAAGAGCAGGGCAAACTGCCTGACATACTTGCTGTTCAAATCGGGGAACTGGGTGCGCAGGAGCTTTTCGAGGTTCTCCTCGGTGATGGTGGGCATCTGGATGACCACGAAGCGGGAGGTGAGGGCCTCGTTCAGCTCACGGGTGCCGGCGTAGCCGTAGTTCATGGTGGCGATGAAGCGGGTCTCCTCGGCCAGCGGGATGCGCTCGTAGCCCGGCACATCGATGGCACGGCGGAAGTCCAGCACCGCGTGCAGGACGGCCAGAGCCTCGTTTTTGGCCATGTTGATCTCGTCCAGAACGCCGAAGCCGCCGCTCTGGGCGCAGCGGTAGACCGGGCCGGGGCGGAACCTGACCTGTCCGCCCTCGAAGGTGTCCATGCCGATGAGGGACGCCGCGTCCATATTGACGTGGAACGAGATGTCCCACGCGGGGCGTCCGAAGGCGGCGGCGAGGTTTTCGGCCAGTACGTTCTTGCCGGTGGCCTTTCCGCCCGCCAGCAGCAGGTTTTCGCCGCAGAGCAGGGCGGCCAGCGCCTGCTCCCACACCTCTCTGCCGTAGTAGATGAAGGCAGGGGAGGGGATGCGGGGGCGCAGGGCCTCCGCCAGCGGGTGGGCGGTACGGTATTCTTCCACAGCGCGCAGCAGGTCGGGGGAGACCCCTTCCTGCCGCAGCGTATCCATCAGAGCAGATGTTTCAGACATCTATGACATCTCCTTGCGGTTGGCAGTGCCAAACCGAAATTTCACCCTTATCATAGCACAACCCGCGCGGTTTGTGTAGGGCTTTGGCGGGCAAAAAAGCGGCAAAGAAACAGAGAAAACAAAGGGGAAGCTATTTTAACGCTTTCAGCCGGGACGTGCAGATCTCACGTTCAAAGTAAATTGACAGGCCGCTTAAAATACGATAAAATGATTTTCGTTGTGTCAAAGTGAAAAAGAAAGGCTTAAAAGTATGCTCGAAACCATCACGGCCGTCAATCAGGCGGTCAACAGCTTTATCTGGGGCATCCCGGCGATGGTCTGCATCATCGGCGTGGGCCTGCTGCTCAGTGTGCGGACAGGCTTTTTGCAGCTCCGGAAATTCCCCTATGCCGTCAAAACGACCATTGGCCGCATCTTCCGCAAAAAGGATGCCTCCGACGGCGCGATGACTCCGTTCCAGGCGGTGTGTACGGCGCTGGCCGCTACCGTCGGCACCGGCAACATCGCCGGCGTGGCGGGCGCGATCGCCATCGGCGGGCCGGGCGCGGTGTTCTGGATGTGGTGCTCGGCTCTGCTGGGCATGTGTACCAAATTCTCCGAAGTGACGCTGGCCGTGCATTTCCGCGAGCGGAACAAAAACGGCGAGCTGGTGGGCGGCCCCATGTACTATATTAAAAACGGCCTCGGCAGCCGGTGGCAGTTCCTCGCGGTGCTGTACTCGCTGTTCGGCGTGCTGACGGTCTTCGGCACCGGCAACGCCACTCAGGTCAACACCATCGTCACAGCCATCGACTCGGCCCTGCTGGCCTACGGCAGCAGCCTGAACAGCATCCTGCCCACGGTCAACCTCGTCGTGGGCGTGGTGGTGGCTATGATGGTGGCCATGGTGCTGCTGGGCGGCGTCAAGCGCATCGGCAGCGTGACCGAAAAGCTGGTGCCGTTCATGGCACTGTTCTATGTGGTGCTGGCGCTGGGTGTCGTGGTCATCAACTACCGGCGCTTCCCGGCGGTGCTGGCCTCCATCGTCGGCGGTGCATTTGACCCGCGGGCCTTCACCGGCGGTGCCATCGGCAGTATCTTCCTCAGTATGCAGAAGGGCGTCTCCCGCGGCATCTTCTCCAATGAGGCCGGCCTCGGCACCGGCTCCATCGCCCACGCCTGTGCCGACACCCGCAAGCCGGTCAAGCAGGGGATGTTCGGCATCTTCGAGGTCTTCGCCGATACCATCGTCATCTGCACCCTGACCGCCATGGTCATCCTGTGCAGCGGCGTGCCGGTGGGCTACGGCAGTGCGGCAGGCGCAGAGCTGACCATCTCCGGCTTCACGGCCACCTACGGCGGCTGGTCGTCCATCTTTACGGCGGTGGCGCTCTGCAGCTTTGCATTCTCCACCATCATCGGCTGGGGCCTCTACGGCTCCCGGTGTATCGAGTTCCTGTTCCACACCGATAAGGTGGTCGGCCCCTTCCTCGTGGTCTACTCCTTCGTGTCCATTCTGGGCGCGACGGTGGATCTGGGCCTGCTGTGGAGCATCGCCGACACCTTCAACGGACTGATGAGCATCCCGAACCTCATGGCCCTGCTCCTGCTGTCCGGCACGGTGGCAAAGCTCACGAAGGAGTTTTTCGCGGGCGAGGGCGCAGGAAAGTAAAGAATGATTCAAAGCACCCTCCGGCCCCCGCCGGAGGGCGCTTTGCTGTCAACAAACCTCTGATTTTGTCCGCTTTCTCTGCAAAAACTCAAAAAAGCATAAAAATTTAGTATAAATTTTATATCTGATTTTTGATTATCCGCATAAACACTATACTTTCAAACATTTTGAAGTATAGAAAACTATTCATTTTACCACGAATTTACCACGATTGAATGAGCCTTGATATGACACAAAAACAACATGGGAGATAGCACAAATATCTGTGTATCTCCCGTTTTTCATTCATGTAGTATGATTATTTTACTCTGATTTCAAATTTCAAGATTGCTTTCATCATTTCTGTATGGATTTGACCTTTTAATTCTTCATCAACCTGCATAATGATTTTACCACTTTCAGAGTGGTAAAACGGACGCAAGCATAATTTACATATATAAGCGTCATAAAACTTCAAAATCTCTCTTATGGCAGTTTCATTTCCAGCAGACGCTTGACATATTACTTTTAATGTAGGGTAGCCATATTCTTTTTTCATTGGTTCAATTCCTTTCTTTCAATACTGTTTTTAGTTTCTTCAATCCGTTACTTCTTCTGCGATAAATAGCAGAACGTGATACATGATATAATTCGGCTATTTCTTGGTCGCTCATACTTTGAAAATAGCGTAATAGAATTACATCACGCTCTTTATTCGATAACTTATATAAAGCAACAGCAAGTTTCTCATTTGATATTTGAATTGTAAAATTCAAGACTTCAAACGAAATGTAATCACAAGAATAGTTATCCTTAGTTACACATTCAACATTTTTCGTATCTGATAATTCACAGAATAAAACTTCACGCTTAGAACATCTTGCAAACTGTCTGTTTCTGTTTTTTACTGTGCATTTAATAACAGTCATCATCAAAGCATTAAACTGTATTCTAACGATATGCTCGAAAGAAGATGGGTTCATAATCTCACCTCCTTTCCGCATACGCTGAAATATATAAACGGAGATACCGTCTATATCTTTGGAAAATACAAAAAGAAGAACAAGAAAAAAGTCCGTACAAAATATACCGTCTGTACGAACTTTTAATATTGTAAAATATTTAGTTGTTGATAAAATGCTGTTAGGTAGTGCATAATCGTATAAGATTATTCCTAAAACTTTCCACAGCAGTTACTTTCAATGCTTTTATATCTTGCTTTTTTAGTCCTATCATAATAACCTTTCTTATCATAATTGCAAATTTATAAATTCATTAGTATTAAAACTGAAATTCAAATACATTACTAAAATCATTGTTCAAGACATAATAAACTTTATTTTTTTCTGTAGAATATACAAATGAAACCCTAGTTGCCCACAAGTCTTTTTGAGAAACAGATTTTAATACTTTAAATGCGTCATTTACTGAAAAATCTTTATCATATCCTGCCAATAACTCTTTAGCCACTTCGTATCTTGTATCCCCAGAAACAATGTACGGCTTTGTTATATCTGGTTTTAGAATAGAATAATTTGTAATAAGTGAAAAATTTTCTTGTTCATATCTATACCCAATTCCGGGTTCAATAATTAAAACTCGTCCTTTTTTATCAGAAAGCATAGCTTGCATAGTAGCATCTGGTGCATAAATAATTTTTTTCTTTTTAACAATGTCCAAGGCTTTATCAAAAGAAATCTCTGCCTTAATGAATTTTTCTGTTAATTCAGATATTGTAATACAATCCTCGCTTTCTATATACCTTGCATTTTCATTACCATGAACATAAAGAAGTGTTCCTACATTACCATTTTTATTTATCCCATGAAATGAATGATACATACCGTCAGGCATTTTAATACCAATATAAAATCTATTTTCTTCGGTAATTACAGTATGATCCCATACAGAAAGGTCAATATCAAAATTAAAACCAACAATTTTATCTATACCATTGTAAACAAATCTTGTACACATATAATCACTCCTCAAAATACTACTTCAAATAGTTATTTAACTAATTCAATTAGTATTTTAAAATGTTTTTGTAGGAAAGTCAATAAATAATCATAATTTTCTAATTGTGTTATTGACTACACTAATTCAATTAGCTAGAATTGTGTTTGTATGATATTTTGAATGAGGTGCATAACTATGAAAACCACTAAAGAAGCAGTAATAAAAGCAACATCAGACTTAGCAGATGAAAAAGGATTAAATAACGTTTCGTTAAAAGCTGTTGCTCAAAAATTAAACATTCGTACACCATCTTTATATAATCACATAGAAAGTTTAGATAAATCATAAGAAAGGGGTATTGAACGGATTTTAACAAAGTGGTAAAGTAAAAGCAAAGAGAGTCGTACCCGCCGCCCGGCGGGGCGCAAAATCAGGAGGTTTTACCAATGGCTGATCGTATCGTTCTGAATACTATTTCTTATCATGGCCACGGCGCCATCGAGAACATCGTTCCCGAGCTGACTGCCCGCGGCTACAAGAAGGCTTTCGTCTGCTCTGACCCCGACCTTCTCAAGTTCGGCGTCACCAAGAAGGTCACCGACCTGCTGGACGCTGCAGGCTTCGCCTACACCGTCTACAGCGAGATCAAGCCCAACCCCACCATCGCCAATGTGCAGGACGGCGTGGCCGCTTTCAAGGCCGCAGAGGCTGACTGCATCGTGACCATCGGCGGCGGCTCTTCCATGGACACCGCAAAGGCCATCGGCATCATCATCAACAATCCCGAGTTCGCCGATGTGCGCTCTCTGGAAGGCGTCGCTCCCACCAAGAAGCACGCCGTCTTTACCATCGCAGTCCCCACCACCGCCGGTACTGCCGCTGAAGTCACCATCAACTACGTTATCACCGATGTGGAGAAGAAGCGCAAGTTCGTCTGCGTCGATACCAACGACATCCCCGAGATCGCTGTGGTAGACCCCGATATGATGGCCTCCATGCCCAAGGGTCTGACTGCCGCCACCGGTATGGATGCTCTGACCCACGCCATCGAGGGCTACATCACCAAGGGCCACTGCACCATCTCCGATA
>ENA-ORVG01002635-ORVG01002635.1-human-gut-metagenome-genome-assembly--contig:-NODE-2635-length-16438-cov-4.431850_pt1 | contig 16438 bp, 16 predicted proteins | sample MGYA00242091_ERZ509233 | MGnify/ENA primary metagenome ERZ509233 (study PRJEB26280, sample SAMEA2338840) | human gut metagenome | biome: human gut; feature: human-associated habitat; material: faeces... | reverse complement strand
GAAAGATGCAGGCGGAAGATACTGGTGTAGAACCCATTTCGGATTCTACGGAAGAGAGTACACAGGAAACAACAGACTCAGAAAATCCTTCAGATGCTACGGGAGCGAATGAGAAATATGATCCGGAAACAGCAGTATTACAGGTAAAGGAAAGCCATGTAACAGCTTCTTTGCCGGGAAAATCTGGAACTCTTACGATAGAGGCTGATATTACCGGAAGTACCACCGATGTTTCGAAAGGAATTCTGGAAAAACGCAGCGTATCAGAGGAAGAAATCTGCTCCTGGTTTGGCGGGGAAGATGGCTGGAAAAAATCTGAGACAGATGAAACGGGCTGGGAAAATAAAGAGAAAGGATTGCAGTTATTCATTTCAGACGGAAGAATACAGTGTGACGGATTAAGTGAAAAAGACCTGGGAGCTTTAGAAAACAATACGGAAGGGGAATTAAATATTATAAATCAGCTGCTTTCCAAAGCTAATTTAACAGGAACTTCTGTAAGAAAATCAATCAGCAACATGACAGAGGGATATGATTATTACGATGCAGAGATTCTGTTGAATGGGATCCCGGTGGGCGGGCTTTCTCAGCATGGTTATCTGGGAACTGCAGGCTTTGGCCCTGCGCCTGAAGACTGTTATTTCAACATACCGATTCCGCTTCAGTTGAAAGTGGAAGAAACAGTTACTATGCTTCCAATGGAAGAAATTATGAAGTCAGTGGAACAATATGTAAAAGAAGGCAAAATTGGTCTCTTCACGGAACAGGACACTGCGGAGGAAACAGAATCCACCACGATTCCAGTTACAAAAATATGTTTGGAATACTATATTGATGAAACCGCAGACGGAATCACATACAGACCTGTCTGGAGCTTTCGCTGCCCTTACCAGTGGAAAGATTCCCCGGACGAACAGGAACTGTTTTACATAGACGGGGAAACGGGGGCACTGATTCGTGATGCGTTTGGCTGGTAGGTATGAAAAAAAGAGCCGGATCCATTCCGAATTAGAATAAGTTCAGAACCCCCAGTTTATTCAGTAAGTTGCGTCAAATTTGCGTAAGCTTTATGAGCAGAGCCGCGCAAATCCATATAAATAAAGCCTGTTCACAAATACTTCGCAAAGCAGATGGGTAAATAATCCATTAACTTAAGTTTTTATAATATTATTTTAATAAGTCTGAATTTAAGTATTTAAAGGCCTTGAACTTCAGAAACTGGCGAAGGAAAACGGCATGGAGCTTGATGCTGCACAGGCAGAAGAAATGTATGCCAGATTACATCCGGTAACCCAGGAACTTTCAGATGATGAGCTGGACAATGTAACAGGCGGTGATTCCTGCGACGTAGGATACAGCTGCCCGAAATGCGGAAGTACGGAGGCTTCTTCCAGAGAGCCGCTTTATGGCTGCACTTATGTAACCTGCGCCTGCTGCGGTGCAACCTACTGGGATCCTACTTCCACCAAAACACAGAATTAATTGATTTTGGATGGAGGGATATTTTTGATGGAAGACGAAATAACAAAAAGAGAGCTTTCAGATGATGAGTTGGACAATGTGTCCGGTGGAGGATGCGAGGAGAATGCGCGAAACTGCTGTCCACAATGTGGGAGTACAGAAGTGAAAACAATTTTCAGTAGAGAAGACGGTTCTCTGGTTGAATGCGCTGTTTGTGGTACGGGGTACTGGAAAATTTAAAGCGCATTCCCAAAGTCCCTGGCTCGTAGCCTTTTAGTGGAAAATCCCGCAGTCCGTATTGATGATAACGGATTGCGGGATTTTTTATAAAAAAGATACTTTAATATTGCTCTTTACAATAGGTATAATTATTTTAAATATGTTTAACATTGGCAATACACAGAATTTAACATAGACAGCTATAATATCTTTCAGAAAAGGAAAAAAGAATGATATTTTTGAGTTGCTGCGAAGTAACCGAACAGTAACGCTTTTTAAGGCAAGGAGGCTTCTTTTATGAGAAAGATATTACAGAGAAATGAGAAAGTGGAGCTTAACAGTTTTATAGATGAATTTGTAAAGGCAAGACAGAAATACTTTACACCAGGTCAGGAATGGCTGGAAGCAGAGCTGGCGGAGGAAAAGATTAGCGTGTATATGGATAAAGCACAGCTGGAAAAAGATCTGGATGAGCTTGTAAAGACCAGTTTGATGTATGGCAAGGTACGGAATCTGGAAATGAAGATTCAGGTGAAAAAGACTGCAGATGGTGCTGGAATCTGCCGACAGCGAAGAACCCGTATGGTCCGCCGTGCCCGCCCTGGCGGTGCTGCGTGCCCTGCTGGACATCTTCGACCTGTGCGCCTCCGTGGGCGGGCAGGTGAAGCTCCGCTTTTCCGCCGGTCGCCAGAACAAGGTGGAAGGCATCATCATCGAAGTTTGCGACGGCGCCAATCGCGACATGGCCCTGGCGGCCCTGACGGGCAGCCCCCTGCTCAACGCCCGGCCCCGGCCCGGCTGGCAGGCCCTGCTGATGCCCTGGCGCGATCCGGCACAGCGCTTTTTCCTCTCCATTTCCGCCTGCGGGAGTGAAGACTAGAACGACATTTTTCCCGGCATCACCGGGTGAAGGAGAATGGCATGAGCAAGGAAGAGATCAAGATTCTGCTGGTAGACGACGAAAAACAGTTTGTGGACACGCTTGCCGAGCGCCTTGCCATGCGCGGTTTTTCAGCGCGCGTGGCCTATGACGGCCCGCAGGCCCTCAAAGCCGTTGAAGAGCCCACCGACGTCATCGTCCTGGACCTGCGCATGCCCGGCATGGACGGTTTCGAAGTGCTGCGCAGCGTCAAGAAGAGCAACCCCCAGGTGCAGGTCATCATCCTGACCGGTCACGGCGGTGATGCCGAAGAACAGACGGCCTACCGCATGGGCGCCTACAACTTCCTCAAGAAACCCATGGACATCGACGAGCTGCTGAACAGCATCCGCATGGCCTACCGCGACAAGGTGGAGAACGCCATGGTGGCCGTCAGCCTGGCCGAAGGCGGCGATTTCGACGCCGCCCAGGATGTCCTCAACGAAAAAGACCTCCTGGCCGAGCACAAGCTTTAGGCCGCCATTGCCCCTGTCCGGCGGCAGCACCGCCGGACAGGAAAGATCCCGCACGCTCCGGGCGTGCATCATGTTGACGCATTGTCGCAAGGGGGAAAGACGTCATGCGTGTACTCATCGTCGACGACGAACAGGCCTTTGCCGAACCGCTGGCACAGCGCCTGGAGCTGCGCGGTATCGAGGCTGCCGTGGCCGGCGATGCGGAAACGGCCCTGGGCATGCTCTCCCGGCAGGAATGGGATCTGGTCTTTCTGGATGTCTGCCTGCCGGGCATGGATGGCGTCTCCCTGCTCAAGCTCCTGCAGGAACATGAACCGCGTCCCGATGTGGTCATGCTCTCCGGCGCCACGGAGATGAGCCAGGCGGTCAAGGCCATGCGGCGCGGCGCGCTCAACTGGCTTGCCAAGCCCGTCTCGCTGGATGCGGTGCTGGAAGAATGCCGCAAGGCCCGGGAGCGGGCCGAATCCCGGCGTCAGGCCCGGCGTCTGGCCGAAGAGGCCCGCCTGCGCAGTCTGGGCCGCATCGCCGAAGGCGTGGCCCACGAAGTCAACAACCCCCTGAACATCATCGTCCAGGCCGCGGGCCTCATGGGCGACAGCCTGGACAGCCCCGAGGCCGAGGCCTTGCCCGACATCGAGGACCTGCGCGAGTCCCTCAAGGCCATCGTGACCCAGAGCATGCGCGTGCGCGAGATCACCCGCAAGCTGCTCATGGCCGGTGTGGGCCTGGACCCCCGCAGCGCGCCCATGGACGTGCAGGCCGTGGTCTCCCGTGTCCTGACCCTGCTGCAGGGCCGCATGGACAGCCTCAAGGTGACCTGCCGGCTGCACTTCCCGCCGGAATGGGGCGAGGACGCGCCCCGTCCCCTGGGCTCCGCGCTGGAGCTGGAACAGATCTGCCTGCATCTGGTGGAGAACGCCCTGGACGCCATGCCCGAGGGCGGCACGCTGGACATCGGCGCCCGGCTGCTGCCCGCCGATGACGACGGCACCACCTGGTACGAGCTTTCGGTGGCCGACAGCGGTACCGGTATCGCTGACGACATCATGCCCCATATCTTCGAGCCCTTCTTCACCACCCACCGTCAGGCGGGCCGGGCCGCAGGCCTGGGCCTTTCCGTGGCCACGGGCCTTGCCCACGGTCGCGGCGGCCAGATCACGGCGGCCAACCGTCCCGAAGGCGGGGCCCTGTTCCGCCTGCTGCTGCCCCTGCCCGTCAGCGAGAGCCGGAGCGAGGGCAACGAGTGAGTGCCTCCCGCACCGCATTTTTCCCCAAGGCCCCCTCTCCGGGCCACGGCCGCTCCGGCGGCCCCAGCGATCAGCCACACCCACACAGTCCCTGCAGGCCCTTCGGACCGGCAGGGACTGTTTTTTTACGACTGCCCGGCACGGCTTTCTGCCGCCCTGACGGCATCCTGAAAAAACGCCTGTCATCCCGCTGTGTTGTCTGCCCGCATCCGGTCGATTCCGGCAAATGCGCCCGCGGGGCATTTTTTTCTTTTCAAACGGCCTCAAGGATGCTACACAAGCGCAGCGTGTGGCGCTCACCCCGCTTTGAGGGGCCTTTTTTCCATCCCGTTTCTCCGTGCGCCATGCCCGCCGCCCCGTGCGGCCCCATTTCCGCAACAACGGCCCGTCATGGCCGAAGGGAGACCCATGTCCTCATTACCCTGCATCGTTCTGGTGGGACGCCCCAACGTGGGCAAGTCCACTCTGTTCAACCGCCTGATCCGCAGCAACCGCGCCATCACCCATGACCGTCCCGGCGTGACCCGCGACCGCATGGAAGGTGTGGTCCGCCGCAAGGGCCATCCTGATTTCGGCATCGTGGATACCGGCGGCATCACCCTGGATGCCCATGCCATGGTCACCGAAGGCCCCGAAGGCATCCGCGGCTTCGAGTCCGACATCCTGCGCCAGGCCGAGGCGGCCATGAAGGACGCCTGTGCCGTGGCCTTCGTGGTGGACGGCCGTGACGGCCTGCTGCCCCTGGACGAATATCTGGCGGCCCACATCCGCCGCATGGGCCTGCCCACCCTTTGCGTGGTCAACAAGGTGGACGGCCTGGAAAAGGAAGACGAGCTGCTGGCCGAGTTCCACAGCCTGGGCTTCCCCCTGCTGCCGGTCTCGGCCGAGCACGGGCACAACATCCGCGCCCTCACCGAAGAACTGGCCGACCTGCTGCCCGATGATTACGAGGCCGAACACGAGCCCCCGGCCTTGCGCCTGGCCATGCTGGGCCGCCCCAATGCGGGCAAGTCCTCCATGATCAACGCCCTGGCCGGTGAGGAACGCATGATCGTCTCCGACGTGGCCGGCACCACCCGCGACAGCGTGGACGTGCGCTTCGAGCGCGACGGCCAGGATTACGTCTTTGTGGATACCGCCGGGGTGCGCCGCCGTACCAAGATCACGGACATCGTGGAAAAGTACTCCGTCAACGCGGCCCTCAAGTCCACCACCAAGGCCGACGTGACCCTGCTGACCCTGGACGCCACCGAAGGCGTGAGCCAGCAGGACAAGCGCCTCATGGATCTGCTGGATACCCGCAAGATCCCCTTCATGGTGCTGGTCAACAAGTGCGACCTGGTGCCCGCCGGTCAGCTCAAGCAGCTGCTGCAGAACGTGAGCGAGATGCTGGCCTTCTGCAAGCATGTGCCCATCCTCACGGTCTCGGCCCTCAAGGGCACGGGCCTGAACAAGATCCTGCCCATGGCCCGCAAGATCCATGAGGAATGCGCCATCCGCGTGCCCACCGGCCAGCTCAACCGTGCCATGGAAGAAGTGCTGACCCGCCACCAGCCCCCGGTGGTCAAGCGCGTGCGCGCCAAGTTCTTCTATCTGACCCAGGCCGAGTCCCAGCCGCCGACCTTCGTCTTTTTCGTCAGTGACGCCGACCGCGTGCCGGAAAGCTATGCCCGCTATCTGGAACGCGCCCTGCGCCGCATCTTCGGCATCACGCATGCGCCCATGCGCCTGCACCTGCGTTCCAGCCACAAGAAATCACAGTAGATATGTGGCCGTGCGGGGGAGATGGATTTGTGTGTCCATCCGGCAAACCGCATTGACAGGAATCAGATAAAGATGCAATAGAAAGGGCTTATACTGCCGCAAGGTAGACGTCGCTTTGCTGTTGTGCGACGCCCGGCAGTGCATGGAGTCTCTCAAGGAGGGAGAAAATGAAAAAGTGCATGACCTGGCTCATGGCCGCGCTGTGCAGCGTTGCCGTTGCGGCTCCTGCCATGGCCGCCGACACCATCAAAATCGGCGTGCAGGGCGCCCATTCCGGCGACCTGGCCTCGTACGGCGTCCCCAGCCTCAATGCCGCCAAGATCGTCATTGAAGAAGCCAACGCCAAGGGCGGCGTGCTGGGCAAGAAGATCGAACTGGTGTCCCAGGACGACCAGTGTAAGCCCGAACTGGCCACCAACGCCGCGACCAAGCTGATCTCCGACAAGGTCGTGGCCATCATGGGCCCCATCTGCTCCGGCGCCACCAACGCCTCCCTGCCCATGTATGAAAGCGCCAACATCATCAGCATCTCCCCCACGGCCACCACGCCTGCCCTGACCCTGGAAGGCAAGCACCCCCTGTTCCTGCGCACCGTGGCCAACGACAATGCCCAGGCCCAGCTGACCAGCAGCTACATCATCGAAGTGCTGAAGGCCAAGAAGGTCGCCTACCTGCATGACAACGGCGAATACGGCAAGGGCTTTGCCCAGCAGAACCGCGGCATCCTCGAAAAGGCCGGTGTCGAGACCGTCCTGTTCGAAGCCGTGACCCCCGACGCCGTGGACTTCTCCGCCGTGGTGCGCAAGCTGCGTCGCGCCAAGGCCGACGTCCTGATCTTCGGCGGCTACCAGAACACCGCCTCCAAGCTGGTGCAGCAGATGCGCCGCGACCGCGTCAAGACCCCCCTCATCGGTCCTGACGGCGTGAAGGACGAGACCTTCCTCAAGATGACCGGCAAGGACAGCGAAGGCGTCATGGCCTCCTATCCCAAGGATACCAGTACCCTGGCCATGTACAAGCACGCCCGCGAAGCCCACGTCAAGCAGTTCGGCAGCGAGCCCGGCTTCGGTTACTACAACGCCTATGCCGCCACCCAGGCCCTCATCAAGGCCATCGAAGTGGCCGGCAGCACCGAGACCGACAAGATCATGGCCGCTCTGAAGAGCACCGAAGTGGACACCCCTCTGGGCAAGATGTCCTTCAACAAGGCCGGTGACGCCACCGGTCTGGGCCTGTCCGTCTACGTGGTGAAGGACGGCAAGTTCGTCGAAAGCGACCACAGCATCACTCTGCATTAATAGGATACTATGGCGCACGGGCGCGGAGGCATGGCCTCCGCGCCCTCTTGCCCGCTGCGCCCGGGTAAACCGCAGCCCCTGTAACGGCATGGACTTCCAGTACTTTATCGAACTTTTCTTCGGCGGCCTCACACGCGGCAGCATCTATGCCCTCATCGCCCTGGGCTATACGCTGGTGTACGGCATCATCGAACTGATCAACTTCGCACACGGCGAAATCTACATGCTGGGCGCCTTCACGGCCCTGCTGGTAGCCGGTGTGCTAGGCATCGTCGGTTTCCCCGCCGGAGGCATCCTCATCGTTGCGGCCCTCGCGGCCGTGGTCTGGAGCGCGGCCTACGGCTATACTCTGGAAAAGGTGGCCTACAAACCCCTGCGCGGCGCCCCGCGTCTGTCGCCCCTCATTTCGGCCATCGGCATGTCCATCTTCCTACAGAACTATGTGCTGCTGGCGCAGACCTCTGACTATGTCCCCTTCCCCCGCCTGCTGCCGGAGATGGAGTTTCTGGATTACCTGGGCAACATCATGGGCCCCAGTGATTTCCTGATCCTCGTCACCAGCACGCTGGCCATGGTCTCCCTGAGCCTGTTCATCCGCTATACCCGCATGGGCAAGGCCATGCGCGCCACCGCGCAGAACCGCAAGATGGCCCTGCTGCTGGGCATCAATGCCGACCGCATCATCTCGCTCACCTTCATCGTCGGCTCGGCCCTGGCGGCCCTGGGCGGCGTGCTCATCGCCTCCCACATGGGACAGGTCAACTTCGGCATCGGCTTCCTGGCCGGCCTCAAGGCCTTCACGGCCGCGGTGCTCGGCGGCATCGGTTCCATCCCCGGTGCCATGGTGGGCGGCCTTGTGCTGGGTATCGCCGAGAGCATGACCACCGGCTACCTGTCGGGCAACTATGAGGATGCCCTGGCCTTTGCCCTGCTCATCCTCATCCTCATCTTCCGTCCCGACGGCATCCTCGGCAAAGCGAAAGTGCAGAAGGTGTAGCCAATCATGATGCAATATCTTACAAAAGCCCTTTTGGCTGCCTGTTGGTTCATGCTCCTGACCTTCCCGGTCATGGGCATCAAGCTCAACAGCGTTGACCAGACCGTGGAATGGCAGTTCGACAGGGTCATCCTGCTGGGCGTGGCCATCTTCTTCCTTTCCATGCTCTGGAACTGGTGTTTCAGCCGCAAGGCCCGCGGCATCCCGCTGATCCGCCTGCCCGAAGGCCTGGGCAAGGGCCTGCACAGCCTGGTCACCCTGCCCAACCGCAATACCACCACCCGTCTGACCAGCCTCGGCCTGCTGCTGGCCGTCATGATCGTCATGCCTCTGGTGAGCTCCTTCTACCAGACCAACATCATGATCTCGGCCATGCTCTATGTCATCCTGGCCCTGGGCCTGAACATCGCCGTGGGCATCGCCGGTCAGCTGGTGCTGGGCTATGTGGCCTTCTACGCCGTGGGCGCCTATTCCTACGCCCTGCTCAACCAGGCGTTCGGCCTGGGCTTCTGGGCCTGTCTGCCCGTGGGCGGCTTCATGGCCATCGTTTTCGGCCTGGCCCTGGGCTTCCCCGTGCTGCGCCTGCGCGGTGACTATCTGGCCATCGTGACCCTGGGCTTCGGCGAGATCGTGCGCCTGGTGCTGCTCAACTGGACCAGCCTCACCGGCGGTTCCGGCGGCATCAAGAACATCCCCGGCCCCTCCTTCTTCGGCCAGGAGCTGGAGATCGCCGCCAACACCATCTTCATCTACTATCTGGTGCTGCTGGCCGTGATCCTGACCATCATCGTCATCAGCCGCCTCAAGAACTCCCGTGTGGGCCTTGCCCTGCAAGCCCTGCGTGAAGACGAGATCGCCTGTGAGGCCATGGGCATCGACCTGGCCCGCGTCAAGCTCTCGGCCTTTGCCCTGAGCTCCTGCTGGGCCGGTTTCGCCGGCGTCATCTTCGCGGCCAAGACCACCTTCATCAACCCCGCCAGCTTCACCTTCATGGAATCGGCCATGATCCTCTCCATGGTGGTGCTGGGCGGCATGGGCTCCATCGTGGGCGTGGTCATCGCCGCCACCATCCTCATCCTGGCTCCCGAATACCTGCGTGCCTTCTCCGAGTACCGCATGCTGATCTTCGGCGCCATCATGGTCATCATGATGATCTTCCGGCCCCAGGGCCTCGTCACCGGTGAGCGCCGCCGCTACCGCATCACCGCCCTGCAGGGCGGCAACAAAGGAGAACGCGCATGAAACCCGTCCTTGAAGTCAAGGGCCTGACGCGTGACTTCGGCGGTCTGCGCGCCCTCAACGAGCTGGACCTGACCGTCAACGAAGGCGAGATCGTGGCCCTCATCGGCCCCAACGGCGCCGGCAAGACCACCTTCTTCAACTGCGTCACCGGCATCTACAAGCCCACGGAGGGCACCGTGCACCTGTACGGCGCCAACGGCGAGAAGCATCTGCTCAACGGGCGCAAGCCCCACCTCATCACGGCGCTGGGCATGGCCCGCACCTTCCAGAACATCCGACTGTTCCCGCAGCAGAGTGTTCTGGACAACGTTATGACCGGCTTAAACAATCAGGTGCAGTATTCCCTTGCAGAAAGCCTTTTACATGTGGGAAGCTACCACAAAAAAGAAAAAGAAATGACCGAGCGTTCCATGGAGATCCTGCGAGTCTTCGGGCTGGAGGATTCTGCTCAGACGCTGGCATCCAACCTGCCCTATGGCAAACAGCGTAAACTGGAAATTGCCCGTGCGCTTGCAACCAAACCGGAGCTTCTGCTTCTGGATGAGCCTGCCGCCGGCATGAACCCCAACGAAACCGGAGAGCTGATGGATACGATCCGTCTGGTGCGCAAGGAGTATCAGGTCACCATCCTTTTGATCGAGCATGACATGAAGCTGGTACAGGGTATCTGTGAATACCTCTATGTCCTGAATTTCGGTCGTCTGCTGGCAGAAGGCACTCCTGATAAGGTATTAAACGATCCTGCCGTTATCAAGGCATATCTGGGCGATTAAAGGAGGCTTCTTTTATGGCAATGCTCACTGTAGAAAATATCAATGTATATTACGGCGTGATCCACGCCCTTAAAGACATCTCCTTTCAAGTAAACGAAGGCGAGATCGTCGCACTGATCGGCGCAAACGGTGCCGGCAAAACCACCACCCTGCAGACTGTCAGCGGCATGCTGAGCGCAAAGTCCGGTTCGATCCGATTTCAGGATCAGGAGATTTCCAGAATGTCGGAGCACAAAATCGTGAAGCAGGGAATTTCCCACGTCCCCGAAGGACGCCGGATGTTCTCCAATCTGACGGTTTTGGAAAACCTGAAAATGGGCGCTTACACCAGAAAAGACAAGCAGGAAATCAACAATTCCCTGGAAATGGTTTATGAGCGGTTTCCCCGCTTAAAGGAACGTACCCGCCAGCTGGCAGGAACTCTTTCCGGCGGTGAACAGCAGATGCTTGCAATGGGACGCGCGCTGATGGCAAATCCCCGCATCCTGCTGTTGGACGAGCCCTCCATGGGTCTGTCCCCGCTTCTGGTTTCTGAAATTTTTGATATCATTCAGGAGATCAACAAACAGGGCGTTACCATCCTTTTGGTAGAACAGAACGCAAAAAAAGCGCTTTCCATCGCAAACCGCGCCTATGTCCTCGAAACAGGACGCATCGTAAAGGAAGATGATGCACAGGCACTTTTACATGATGAAGCGATCAAGAAAGCTTATCTCGGCGAATAAGGGGGAAACAATTATGTCAAACACAGTAATTACCATCGCCCGTCAGTACGGCAGCGGCGGACGTACCGTCGGCAAAATGCTGGCAAAGCGTCTGGACATTCCCTGCTATGACAGGGAGATTATTTCGCTCGCTTCCGAAGAAAGCGGCATTCATCCCACTCTGTTCCAGGATGAGAAAAAAAAGCACGGCTCTCTGCGTGCGTTCCTTACCGGCGGCTTCAAAAATGCCTCTCCGCTTTCCCCGGAAAGCGCAGGTTTTACAAAGGATGACAACCTTTTTCGCTATCAGGCAAAAATCATCCGCCAGCTCGCAGAGGAAAGCTCCTGCGTTATCATCGGACGCTGCGCCGACCATATCCTTGCAGATGTTCCAGGCGTTGTCCGTGTCTTTGTCCACGCACCCGAAGATTTTTGTCTGCAGGAAGCAATGAAGGTCAACAGTCTTTCTGTTTCTGACGTTCAGAAGCTCATCGCTCAGACCGACGAATACCGTGCCCACTACTACAAGTATTACACCGGCCAGGAATGGAAAAACGCCCAGAATTACGACCTGTCTCTGGACAGCTCCCGTCTCGGCTTTGATGGCACAGTAGAGGCGATACTTTCCTATATCGAAGTACGTAAAAAGTTCGACAAAACTATGTAATACAATTCCCGGCAGTCAGGCTCCTTTTGGGAACCGGGCTACCGGGAATTTTTATCCCAGATAATCCAGCGGATTGACCGCTTCCCCGTCCTTTGTCAGTTTAAAATAAACATTGGAGCCCTCTACCGAGTAATATTTTGTCGGCTCCGCCACATGTCCGATCACCGCGCCGGTTTCCACATAGTCTCCCTCTTCCACAGTCACTTCCTGCAGCTGTCCATAGGTCAGCTCGTATCCACCTCCAAGACGCATCACAACAGTCTGTCCGGTCTGCGCATCCTCATACACAGATTCCACAATTCCATCTGCTGCGCATGCCACGCCTGTTCCTTCTGCTGCGCTGATTACAATCGACGGATTATATTTGTACTGCTGCAGCGTCGGAAAATAAATTGTCTTGTCCATGCTGTAATTTAACAGAACGTTGCCTGCAATCGGCCATGCCAGCTTACTGCTTTCTCCAAAGGACAGCTGGCTCTCCTGCACTGCGATATTCGCAGACGCTGCAAGCGCCTCGTCCTGATTGTCGGCTGCATCCTGACTCGCGGTTGTTCCGTTCGCTTTTTTGTCAGCGTCTGCCGCATTCGCCTGACCGCCGCCGGATGCCAGTTCGCTCGAACCTCCGTCGCTGTTGTACGCTTCGTTTCGGTACTCTGCATAGCCGATGTTGCGATTTTGGGGCTCCTCCGTCGGCTGACTTCCCGTTTCCTGTTCTCCAGCTGCTCCTGTGTTCGATTCCCCGCCTGTTTTTGCAGGCGCACTCAGATCTTTATCCTTCTGCGCATAATAGGGGTCATAATCCAGCTCCCCACTGTCTTTATCGCTGCCGGTCACATTCTGCGCAGACGGATTCTGTGCCTGTGCCACAGGACTTTGCGTCTCTTCCTCCAATTTGGAGAAATCTACAATATGCTGCTCTTCCTCCTGGCTTTTCTGATGATTGCGGTACACAGAAATGCCCGTCACTGTCATCGCCGCCAGTACCAGAACGACCGAAGCTGTCATGATCGCTTTTTCTCTGCGGTATGCGCTGTTTTTTCCGCCTGTTCTTTTTCTTCTCATCACGCTCATCCTTTCCTGTTTCCTGTGTTCAGGCTTAGTTTGAGCGCAATTCAACCGTTTTATTCCGATTTTTTCAAAAGTCCCGGGAAAAACAGCTCCAAAATTTCTTCCGCAGAAGCTCCCTGCTTCGCAAGCGCATTGGCATAATATTGATCCAATCCAATCCCGTGCCCGATTCCCTTTGTCGTAATCACCATTTTCCCGCCCTGCTCTTCCAGGAAAAAACACGACGACGGAAGCTCAAACAGCTGCCGAAACCGTTCTCCCTCTATGGATGACCGTCCCGCGCGGACATTTAATACGTATCCGGCGCTGTCCCGCGTCAGTACAAGCTTTGGGGCATCCTTTTCCACTGATACGCCTTCTGCCTCCAGCATCCCAAAAAACCGCTCTGTTTTCATGCTCTTTTCCTGTAAAAAATCTTCTGCAGCCTCATCTACCGGACAGGCGATGCTTTTGCACCAGTCCGACTCCTGTCCGAAAAGCTCTGTCCCGCTCCTTGTCCGCCCTGCGCTCAGGCGAAAAAAAGGTGCGCTGACAGCCGCTCCCTGCCATTCGAGAACATAGCCCGAAGAAGCGCGCACCGCCTCCCTGCAGCGCTCCTCCAACACGTCTGCCTGCTCGCCCCACAGACGCTTGCGCTGCGCCTTGTCCAGGTACGAAAAACCGCTATTACTGTCGATAATCCGCGGCTCAACGGCGCTCACACTACTTTGAGAGATGCTCTCCTGCGCTGCTCCGGTCGTGCCATTCTCCAACACTGTCTCCTCCAGATGCCCTCCCGCAACACAGCTGCTGCGCAGAATCACCGCCTGGGCTTTGAGCGCTTCCGGTTCATATTCTGCAGGAATCACCGCCGCCAGCGCGCCGATCAGAAACGCTTCCTCTGTCATCGTTCGGACGTCGCTTCCACTTTGCATCCGGACTGTCCTGCCGGATACGGGCACAATGGTTTCCACCGTTTTTTCCTGCCCTGCCCGCACTACACTGCTGCAGGTATACGGCAGCAGAAAGAAAAAAAGAAGAACCGCAAAAAAGTCCTTTTGACGGCTCTTTCCTACGGTTCTGTTTGCTCTTTTTTCCATTGTTTCCTGCATCATGAGCCCTCCGCTGCTGCCGGTATTTTCCTATACGGCAGTCTATGCAAAGACGCACGCTTCTATGCAGAAAGCTTCCCGCGTATTATTTTTCCACGCGGTTATAGTTAATCAGACATCCTTTCAGGATGATCTGGCGCTCTTCATCGGTCAGCTCACCGAGGGTTACGGTAAACGGCTTCAAGCCGTTTGCATCTACCACATATCCTGTAATTTCTGCAGCCTTTTCCTCTACCGCCTTGCGGATGCCGGGGAAGAAGAGGTAATCATGGTTGGTAAACGGAAGATCTCCGTCCGGAATGACGAACGGAAGCATGCCCCAGTTGATCAGATTGGAACGATACCGTTTGGTCGCATATTCGTTTGCAATATTTGCCCAACCGCCCAGCACCTTCTGGCAGCTTGCAGCCTGCTCTCTCGCAGAACCATCTCCGGGCTTTACTGCGAAAATCGTGGAACCGAACCCGATGTTGTCGTTTGCAGCCTGCGGGAACTGCACATGGATTTCATCCATAATTTCTGCCAGCTCCGGTTTTACAGTCACTGGATCTTTGCCATCCATCAAAGCTTCCTGCGCCTTGTGGATTTCCTTTGCCAGTCCGACATAGGCAGGATCCTTGCGGGACAGGGTAAACTCTGCCAGTCCAAGAGGATTGGAGCGGTAAGAGCTTGTCTCTCCGGACGGAATCAGCTCGTCTGTCGTCGTAACCGGATCGTGAATCTCGGAAACGACCTGCAGCACCAGATTTTCCGGAAGCGCGCACATCGTCGGCCAGTCCTTGATATTAGGACCGAAATGGATTTCCACAGAGGGATCTGCCACACCATGGGAATCGAATACGCGATTCTGATAAATCTTCGAATCAAAATGATACTGATATTTGCCGATGGGTCCGTCGAATTCAGTCGCCGCTGTCAGGCGTCCCTGATTTGCCGCAGTCGCCGCAATCGAACGGGCATCCATCAGAGCTACCGAAGCAATCTGGCCGTTCTGCAGCTTGGAGCCTTCGCGGTTCGGGAAGTTTCTTGTAGAATGACGGATCGAGAACGCATTGTTTGCAGGCGTATCGCCAGCACCGAAGCAAGGACCGCAGAACGCAGTCTTCATAACAGCTCCCGTTTCCAGAATCGTCGCCGCACAGCCATTTTTAATCAGTTCCATATAAATCGGCATGGAAGCCGGATACACACTCAATGTAAACTCCTGATTTCCGATATAGCTGCCCTTTAAAATGTCCGCAGCCGCACAGATATTTTCAAAGCCGCCGCCTGCGCAGCCTGCAATGATTCCCTGATCCACATAAAATCTGCCGTCACGCACTTTATCCTTCAAGCTGTAAGGTACCGCATTATCCAGACTGACTGCAGCCTTTTTCTCTACATCTGCAAGGATATCCGTCAGGTTCGCATTCAGCTCTTCAATCGTATAGGTATTGCTCGGATGGAACGGCATTGCAATCATCGGCTTTACCTTTGATAAATCAACCTCAATCAGGCCGTCATAGTACGCCGTCTGTCCGGGTACCAGCTCTTTATACTCTGCCTCTCTTCCGTGAATTTCATAAAATTCGCGGATCTGGTCATCTGTCTGCCAGATGGAAGAAAGACATGTTGTCTCTGTCGTCATAACGTCGATGCCGATTCTGAAATCCGCACTTAAATTTGCAACGCCGGGGCCAACGAACTCCATCACTTTATTTTTTACATAACCGTTTGCAAAAACAGCGCCGATAATCGCCAGAGCAACGTCCTGCGGACCAACGCCTTTTTCCGGCTTGCCGGTCAGATAAACGCCGACAACCTCCGGCATACGGATATCATAGGTCTGGTTCAACAGCTGCTTTACCAGCTCCGGACCGCCCTCGCCCATCGCCATCGTTCCCAGCGCACCATAGCGGGTGTGGGAATCAGAGCCGAGGATCATCTTGCCGCCGCCTGCGAGCATTTCTCTTGCAAACTGGTGGATAACTGCCTGATGAGGAGGTACATAAACGCCGCCGTATTTTTTTGCACAAGTCAATCCGAATAAATGATCGTCCTCATTGATCGTTCCGCCGACCGCACACAGGGAGTTGTGGCAGTTGGTCAGGACATAAGGAATCGGGAACTTCGTCAACCCCGATGCGCGCGCGGTCTGAATAATTCCGACAAAGGTAATATCATGGCTTGTCAGCTTATCAAATTTAATTTTCAGCTTTTCCATGCTGCCGGAAGTATTGTGATTCTCTAAAATTCCGTACGCAATGGTCTGCTTCTTTGCTTCTTCTTTGGATACTGTCCGTCCGGTCTTTGCCGCAAGCTCTGCCTGCGCCTTGGGACCGTCCGCTATGATTTCAGCGCCGTTTACCAGCCAGGCGCCGCCGTTTGCCAATGTAACCATAGGAACCTCCTTTTTCACTTTGCTATACTAAAGTAGTATAGCGAAAAAATGCTGCACTTGCAAGCCTTTTATGTTTCCAGTTCACTCGTACCTTTTTGTAAGCAGATTTCATGCTCGCATGAAAATCTGCTT
>ENA-ORVG01002633-ORVG01002633.1-human-gut-metagenome-genome-assembly--contig:-NODE-2633-length-16452-cov-14.993048_pt1 | contig 16452 bp, 10 predicted proteins | sample MGYA00242091_ERZ509233 | MGnify/ENA primary metagenome ERZ509233 (study PRJEB26280, sample SAMEA2338840) | human gut metagenome | biome: human gut; feature: human-associated habitat; material: faeces... | reverse complement strand
GTCTGTCTCAACTGCTGCTTTGTCGTTGGCATCGATCTTGTCTCCGGCTTCTTTCAGTGCATTCTCAACCTGGAATACCATGGAATCAGCATTGTTTCTTGTATCGATTGCTTCTTTACGTTTCTTATCCTGTGCTTCAAACTCAGCAGCTTCTTTTACTGCCTTGTCGATATCGGAATCAGACATGTTAGAACCAGCTGTGATTGTGATGTGCTGTTCTTTACCTGTTCCAAGATCCTTAGCAGATACATTTACGATACCGTTTGCATCGATATCAAATGTAACTTCAATCTGCGGAACACCACGACGTGCTGGCGGGATTCCATCCAGACGGAACTGGCCAAGGGATTTGTTGTCCTTCGCGAACTGACGCTCACCCTGTACAACGTTGATATCTACTGCTGTCTGGTTGTCTGCTGCTGTTGAGAAAATCTGGCTCTTTCTTGTAGGAATTGTAGTATTTCTCTCAATCAGTCTTGTTGCGATACCACCCATTGTCTCGATGGACAGTGACAGTGGAGTAACATCCAGAAGAAGGATATCACCGGCACCTGCATCACCTGCAAGTTTACCACCCTGTACGGAAGCACCAAGTGCAACACACTCATCCGGGTTCAGGTTCTTGCTTGGCTCTTTGCCAGTTAACTGTCTTACCTTATCCTGTACAGCCGGGATACGGGAAGAACCACCAACCAGAAGTACCTGGCCAAGCTCAGAAGCTGTGATACCTGCATCAGACAGTGCACGGCGAACCGGCTCTGCTGTCATCTCTACAAGATCATGTGTCAGCTCATCAAATTTAGCTCTTGTAAGGTTCATATCGAAATGCTTCGGTCCCTCAGCTGTAGCTGTGATGAACGGAAGGTTGATGTTTGTTGTTGTTGCGGAAGAAAGCTCTTTCTTAGCTTTCTCAGCTGCCTCTTTCAGTCTCTGAAGAGCCATCTTGTCGTTGCTTAAGTCTACGCCCTCTGTTCTCTTGAACTCAGCAAGCATGTAATCTGTAACTTTCTTATCAAAGTCATCTCCACCAAGACGGTTATTACCAGCTGTGGAAAGAACCTCGATAACGCCATCACCGATCTCGATCACGGATACATCGAATGTACCACCACCAAGGTCGTATACCATGATCTTCTGCTCTTTCTCATTGTCAAGGCCATATGCAAGAGCTGCTGCTGTAGGCTCGTTGATGATACGTTTTACATCAAGACCTGCGATCTTACCTGCATCTTTGGTAGCCTGACGCTGAGCATCGTTGAAGTAAGCCGGAACTGTGATAACTGCCTCTGTTACTTTCTCACCAAGATATGCCTCTGCATCCTTTTTCAGTTTCTGAAGGATCATTGCGGAGATCTCCTGTGGAGAATATTTCTTGTCATCGATGGTTACACGGTAATCGGTACCCATCTCTCTTTTGATAGAGGAGATCGTTCTGTCTGCATTTGTAACTGCCTGACGTTTTGCAGGCTCACCTACCAGACGCTCTCCTGTTTTTGTGAATGCTACAACGGATGGTGTTGTTCTTGCGCCTTCTGTATTTGCGATAACTGTCGGCTGTCCACCTTCCATTACGGCTACACAGCTGTTTGTTGTACCTAAGTCAATACCAATAATCTTTCCCATGATTTTTTCCTCCTGTTTTAGTCTGTATCTGTTAAAATAAAGTTTGTTGTCAGTTAGTTCGCAACCTTCACCATACTGTGGCGTACTACGAAATCCTTGTAAGTGTAACCCTTCTGGAATTCTTCCACCACGATGTTCTCTCCAACCTCTTCATCCTCCACATGCATCACTGCATTATGGAAATCCGGGTTGAATTCCTTTCCCACTGCTTCGATCGGCTTCACACCAAGCTCATCCAGTGTTGTGGTAAGCTGCTTGTAGATCATTTTCATTCCATCTGCAAAAGCATCGCCTTCCTGTGCCTGTGCAAGACCTCTTTCGAAGTTATCCACAACCGGCAGGATCTTTTCAACGATTTCTTTTGCTCCGATGATGTACATGCTGGATTTTTCTTTTTCCGTTCTTTTACGGAAATTATCAAATTCAGCCATGGTACGCTTCAGGCGATCGGTAAGTTCCTCCACCTTCTGCTCAGATTTATCTTTTTTCTTCTTTCCGAAGAAGGAAGTTTTTGATTTTTCTTCTTTTTTATCCTCTGAGGCAGCTTCTTCGCCTGGAGTATTATTTTCTTCCTCCGGCAGATCTTCTCCCTCCGGTGTCAGGTTTTCTTCTTCCTGATCTCCGTCAGTTACGGGGATTTCCTTCTCCGCTTCCTGCTCTTCGGATGTTTTCTTTGTTTCCTCCGACACTTTTTTTCTACCGCCTTTCTAAGTTTTCTTCTTTTTCAAAACGTCATCCAGATGATTCTTCAGTTCCTTCAGACTGTCCACTACATTCTCATAATCCATTCGTTTGGGACCGATGATCCCGATGGTTCCGTACATTCCGTCTCCCAGTTCATATCTGGCAGTTACAATGCTGCAGTCCTTCATGGTCTGGATTGGCATCTCATCACCGATGTAAACCTGAATTCCTGTATTCTCTCCATCTGACATCTGTTCTTTTACAAGATCGGCAAGTTCATGCTTCTCCTCAAATGCGGAGATCAGCTCCGTTGCCTTCTCTTTATCGGCAAGCTCCGGATACTTGAAGATGTTAGTTGCACCTGAAGTATAGATCTCCATATCTTCCTCTTCCACATGAATGGTGGCTGCCACTGCATCCAGAACCGTTGCCACCACACCGCTGTGGCTGCCTGCCTGTTCCTTCAGTCTGGCGATCATCCCAAGGTTGATATCCTGGATTGGAATCCCATTGAGATTGGTGTTAAGAAGAAGATTCAGTTTCAGGATCGTCTGGTCGTCCATTTCCTCATCCAGATTGATGATCTGGTTCCGGACTGTGTTGTTGTCACTGACAACCACTGCCACAAGCTGAAGCTCGCTCATTCTCGACAGCTGGATGAACTTGATCTTGTTGCCGCTGTACTGCGGAACGGAAACCATGGTAGCATAGTTGGTATTGGAAGCAAGAACCTTCGCAACCTTCTTAAGCACCTTATCCATCTTATCTGTCTTCTCAATGATCAGATCTCGCAGCTCTGCAACCTCCGCTTCCTTCTCCTTCATCAACTCATTGACGTAAAGTCTGTAGCCCTTATCTGAAGGAATCCTTCCTGCTGAGGTATGAGGCTGGACGATATAGCCCATATCTGTCAGGTCTGACATTTCATTTCGGATCGTTGCGGAACTGACATTGAGATCCGCATACTTGGAAATGGTCCTGGAACCAACCGGTTCTCCGGTTTCCATATAGGTCTTGATGATTGCTTTTAAGATTTTTTGCTTGCGCTCATTCAACACCTCTTCCATGAATCCATCTCCTTTCCTTTTTATTCTTTCCTGACGGATGTTGATTCTTTTTTTACATCTGTTAGCACTCATTTTAGTGGAGTGCTAACATCTACAGTCTTTAAGATATCACCATGTAAAATATTTGTCAATATGTTTTGAAAAAAAGTTCTTATTTTTTCAAAACAAAAAAAGCATCAGTACGATGCTTTTTTGTAATACTGGTCTATGCAGTTCTGTGCCCCGGCAAAAAATTCCGCTTCTGTTTTCTGTCCCAGCATATATTTCTGAAATTCCGTTCCCATGGACGAAACGGCTTCTATGGAATCGGCACACAGTGGTCTTGCTTTCAGCTTATAATCTTTCAGATATTGCCGGATCATTTCAATGCCATCCAGATCAAAATTCTTATCCTCGATCACATCCAGTCTTGCCGGACACATTTTTGTCAGCTGTCCGTAATTTTTACTGGCCTCATATCCGGACACATACTGAAGGAACTTCAGAGCTGCTTCTTTATGATCAGAATTTTTATTCAGTACATACTGCCAGGTTGCGATATTGGTCACCTTCTCGTCAAATTCCGGAAATGGTGCCATATGGATCTTATCTTTTCCATACACGCCTGCATTCTGAAAAGTACTCAACACACCGGTATACATAAACATACATCCATACTGGCCGTTTATAAATTTTTCATTCAGCTGGTCATGCTGGTCGATCAGATTCTCCTCTGATATCATCCCTGTATCCAGCATTCGCTTCATATATTCTGCCGCTTCTCTTGTTTTCGGATCCGTCCAGTCTGTATAATCTCCTCCGAAAAAATCGACATACTCGCTGATACTATTATATATGTAAGAAATCTCCCATGCATCCCCATATGCATATTTTCCCGTATTCTGAAGCTTTTTCTGAAGGATCTCAAGATCACTGAGACAGGAGAGTCTGTCCAGACCAGCCTGATCCAGCAATTCCTGGTTCACCCAGAATGCCATGATATCCATCCTGAACGGTACCGAAAAAATATGTCCGTCTGACATGCATATTTCTTTCAGGTATTCCTGCAGAAAATTCGCCGCTGTCTCCTCTGTCATAACCGTATCTTCCAACGGAAGAAGAAATCCCTTATGTTTAAATTCGGATATCATCTCATCATTTACTGTGATCAGATCAACAGAATCATCTCCTGATGTCAGAAGAGTTGCTATTTTGGCCTGGCGATTGTCCGCATTGGCCGGACATTTTTCAATATGGATCTTTATTCCAAGATCTTTTTCCGCCTGGCTGATAAAAGAATCAAAGCCTTCTGTGCCTGCATCCACATGAAGGATCGTCAGTTCCTGTCTGTTCTCCGGCACAATATCAGATGCAGCCTCCTTCTTCTGGACTCCACATCCTGTCACTGCCAGAGCCAGGGCAAATACCCCGCAAAATACCTGTTTTTTCAATCTCTACCACCCTTTTTATCTGGGCCATCTATCCTCTTTTGACATCAACGGCTGGAACGGTGCATGAGGAAGTGTCTGATACCAGTACGCTACACTTGCCACATCATCCTGTCGTTCAAACAGGCCACGGTATCCGACGCCTATCTGCTGAATCGTAACGCGAAGATCCTCTTCAAAGCAGATTGGATCCTGTAAATGCCATCTGTAAAAGCCTCTCATTGGCGGGCAGTCATCATTATGATAAAAATTGTGGATCAGTTCGTCATGAGCAGAATAATACGGATATCCCAGATATGGTGTGTTATAATTCTGTTCCACGGTTTTTCCATCCACCTGTTTGGCAAAGCTCCAGGAACCTCCAAAGTAATCTTCCGTTCCTGTTCCGCAGATGGTCGGATACTCCTCATCTCCGTCAATATAAAACTTCATTTCTCCCTCGCCCCACCAGTAACGTTCCAGTGTGGTAAGTGCCATGTAGGTTCCTATATAATGGCCTTTTCCTTTTACTCCATCCAAAATTGTATAATCTTTTGTTTTTTCTGTCAACCGTTCCCGTCTCCACTGCGCATGGAAATAAGCAATATCGTCCGGAAGCTCATCATAGAGACAGTAATCTACCTGATAAAAGAAAGCCGGGATTTTATTTGCATGCTGGTTTTCCAGTGTGATCTTTGCTTTCTTCTTAAACGGCATCGGGAAATAGCAGTTAAAGCCCCTGTTTGGAACAACAGCCACCGGAACAGAATTTACAAAACATTCTCTTCCGAATCCGCAGCAGAAGAAATCACCCAGAGGACTTTCCACGGAAGGAGTTTCCTCGTCATCCCAGTACATACGGATCACAAGATCCCTCAGTACAAAGCAATCTGCCTCTGTAGTCTTGTTGTCGACGGTGATCCAAATATGATTGATCTGTCCCGGTCCTTCCATTTCTGCCAGAGTTACCACAGCTCCCGGCTCAATATCCTTAAGACACGGGCTTCCTTTTCTGGACGGTCCGAGATGACTTGCAGCCATACCGCCTCTGCCTTTTTCTCCATGAGGATTTTCTGCATTAATCGCACGGCTTTTTCCATGCTTTGCAAGTGCGATTCCTCCCAGTCCGCCTGTAAATGCCTGATACATATCTGTTTTCTCCTCTCTTTTGGAAATTAAAAATATTTACGCTTTTACTCCACCTGCCATGATACCATCCATGATCTGTTTCTCAAAAACAGCTACAAAGATAATGATCGGAAGAAGGATGATCCATCCCATGGCGCTGACAAGATCCCACGGAACTCCATACATGTTGTCACGTAACGGAAGCTGTACGATGGAAACAGAAAGTACCTGAATACCATTTGAATAAAACAACGGTGTGAAAAAGTTATTCAGACAGGTAATAAAGTTGATAATGCAAACCGTAGCGATTGCCGGCTTCATCAGCGGCAGAACGATCGTAAACAGTCTCTGTGAAAAAGATGCGCCGTCAATAGCAGCTGCCTCCTCCAGTGAGATCGGGATCTCACCGACAAAGTTTCTGAGGATCAGAACCGTAAACGGTATAACGGTACTGATATAAAGAAGGATAAGTCCCGGATATGTATCATACAGCTTTACCTTCTGCATAAACTCATACAGCGGGCGGGCTGTGACAACCTCAGGGATCAGCATGGTAGCCAGAACAAACGCAAATGCAACAGAAACTCCCTTTGAGTTAAATCTTGAGAAGCCATAGGCAGCCATTGCACACAGCACGGTACTGATCACAAGTGTAATGCCTACGATCAGAACTGTATTTCCGATCTTTGAAAGCAGTCCTACATTCTGTATCAGAAATTTATAGCTTTCCAGTGTGGGATGATCCGGAAGATAATCGATCGGTGTTTTAAACAGTTCTCCTGACGGTGTGATCGAAGAAATAAAGATCCAGTAAACCGGGAACAGGATCAGAAAAGCCACAACTGCAAACAGAACCCATCTTCCAACGGCTACCACTCCATGATAAACATTATATTTTCCTGTATTCTTCACGATAATTCCCCCTAACTGTCAAACTTATTCATAACACGTATATTCAGCCAGCTGAAGATCGCCATTACAACAAACAGCAGCATAGCCAGCGCCGAAGCATATCCTACGTTTAGATTTGTAAATGCTTCTGTTGTGATTCTGTATGCGATCAGCGCAGTATCCTCTCCAGGGCCTCCAGATGTCATGGAATAAACCAGATCGAAGGTTGTCAGTCTCCAGAGTGTGAACGGAATACATAAAGTCAGGACATTTTTTGCGATCAGCGGAAGTGTGATCCGGAAAAAGCTCTGGATCCCGTTTGCACCGTCTACCTTTGCTGCCTCATAGATATCGCCGGAAATAAACTGAAGTCCGGAAAGTACAAGAATTGCAAAGAACGGAAGGTCCTTCCACAGGTCCATTGCAATTACCGCTGCTCTTGCAGTACCTGTATTGATCAGCCAGCTGTTCTGGTAACCCGGTACAAACCAGCGGATAAAATCATTGATCAGACCATAATCATTGTTAAATGCCCATTTTGCAGCCATACCGGCTACTACTGCAGGCATAGCCCACGGGATCAGCACGATGGTCCTCAGAAAACGGCGGCCTTTGAATTTCATATTCAGGATCAGTGCCAGGATAACTCCGAGGATCACATGAAAGATCATGGAAGCAACCACAAATATTGCCGTAAAGCTGATCGATGTGAGCACTTTAGGATCAGAAAATACCTTCAGGTAATTCTTGAAGCCTATAAATTCATTGATACCTGCAAGGATACTGATATTAAAGAAGCTGTTTTTCACAGTCATCAGAATGGGATATACTGTTGTAAAACCTCGAATCAGTACAACCGGCAGGATCAAAAGCCATGGTATCCACTTCATATTTTTTTTGCTTATTGTCATGGAACTTTCCTCCCTGTTCATCAAGCAATGTAAAGCAGACTTTTACCTCTGCTTTACATTGCTGTTTTTTTATATCTTTTACTTATACATATCTACCACATCCTGAGCCTTCTTGCAGAACTCATCAACTGTAATCTCGTCTTTCATACAGGACTGGAAGATTGTTCCCATATCGCTGATAAATTCCATTGTCTGTGCCACCATCGGACGTCCCTGTACATTGCATTCATTTGCATATCTGCTGTACATTTCTTTTGCCGGGTCAGAATCCGGAACTACCTTCTCTGCAACATCCTTTCTTGCAGGATATCTGTCAAATGCTTTATAGGAAGCTTCCATTCCGCCTTCATCAGCCATATACTGGAGGAATTTCACAGCTGCATCTTTATTCTTGGATGCTTTGTTGAGAACATAGCTCCAGGAATCTGTAAAGATCGCACGCTCTCCCTTGCCGCTGAAATCCGGTACCATTTCCATGTGGATCTTATCTGCGCCAAGCATATCTGCCTTTGCATAATCTGTTCCAAGGCCCCACATGAACCAGCATCCGTATTTTCCGTCATTGATCTTCGGATTCATCTGCTCATATTTATCAGCGATCTGCTCGATGGATGTTTCTTTATCAGCAACCAGATCGTGGAGGAACTGAACTGCTTCCTTGTTTTCCTCTTTGGTCCAGTCAAAATAATCGCCGCCGAACATGTTTACAAACTGTGCAAGCTCGTTAAATGCATAAGTTTTCTCCCAGGAACCGCCGTAGCCGAATCTTCCGTCCTTGGAAACAGCCTTCATATACTTCATGAAATCCTCTTTTGTATCAATGGATTTGATTCCGACCTCATCCATGATCTCCTGATTTACCCAGAATGCAAAATATCCTGTATAGCCTGGAACACCGATAATGTTTCCGTCCTTATCTGTGATCATATTCTTTACATATCCCTGGGCAAACTGATCAGCGATATCATCTGTCATTACTGTATCATTCAGTCCTTCCAGCCATCCGGAATTTTTAAATGCCGCACTCATCTCATCGTTGATCTGAATGACATCCACGGAAGCATCTCCTGTGGAAAGCATTGTGGTGATCTTCTGCTGACGGGTATCTGTATCTGTAGGTGCCGCAATTACATTAATGTTCAGGCCCGTGGCATCTTCCACATTTGCAAGCCAGTCCTCAAAATCCGGGTCTGTGGTGTCGATGCTGTATAAGGTAAGATCATATTTCTCCTCTGCGGAAACAGTAACCACGTTACCTGCCATACCCACAACCATCGCTGCTGCCAAAACTGCACTCATTACTTTTTTCTTCATATCTTTCTTCCTTTCTGGACATTTTCGTGTTTGTCCACACCTGTTTTTGATGGTTTAAGGATACCAGAGAGCCCCCTCATTCTAAATACAATATTTTATGATTTCTTTATATTATTTTTCGTTCTCTTGTATTTTTGTTGTTAATTTTTTATAATCCTTTTATATAATCTATATTTGTAACGGCTTTTTTTCACAGCTGGATTCGGTTTCATTAATTTGTTTTCGACATAAAGGAGAGTATGTACTATGAAATTCCACAAATGTATCCCACCCATTTTTTCCTCATTTCGCTATAAGCTCCTGCTCGCATTTCTGATCGCAACTATGGTACCTCTGATTTCCCTGACCTTCATCAGCTATCACATTTCCTATAACATTGCCAGAGATCGTATCATCGATTCTGCCGTAATGACTGACAAGCAGCTGGTCTCTCAGCTGAACGACCGCCTCGGTCAGGTTGAAAATGTAGCAGATACCATACAGTTTCAAATGTACTCCCTAAATCAGCCTTCCTCTAATAAGGTAGATGCACTGAAAAAATTCACCACTGTAAAAAACAATATTTCGCTGTATAAATCCACATTCGATTTCTTCCATATATATGTTTTTCTGCAGCCCGATCAGCTCGGTTCAAAAGAAAGCCTGTACTTCTTTTCCACAGATGAGCTTTCTGCATATGGTCTGGATAAAAATATTGTTTCCGGTTCAGGCTTTTCCTCTGTCTGGATACCGGTTTCCAATATGCCTCTGCCTAAAATACTGTCCACAAAAAAATCATCTGCCGATGTGATCCTCTGCGTCCGGGCACTGAAAAATCAGGCCACCGGTATTCTGGAATACGCCTACGGCATTGCTCTGGACACCTCAGAGCTTACCACTTATCTGCAGCCTGCTGCTTTGGATTCCCGCATATACAGCTACATTCTCACAGATCACGGAGAGATTGCAGCAAAAAATACATCCTCACTGAATTTATCCGGAATTTCCAAAGCACAGTTTCAGAAACTCAAAGGAAATGCAGATTCTTCTTTTCACAGCGGCGACAAATATTATAACTGCTGCACCTTAAGCAATGGCTGGCTTCATGTTACCGAAATCCCGGAAAGCTATATTCAGGGCAACACGCACATCCTGATCCGTGCCTTACTGATCACTGTCCTTATTTTCTTGCTCCTTACTGTTATCATCGTTATCCTGTTTTCCGAAAATCTTACCCGGAAGATCACTGCACTTTCCTATGCAATGGAAGCCTTTCAGCTGGGATATGACCCGGAACATCTATCTATCGTTACTGTTCCCCACCCGGATGATCCTTCCAGGTATGATGAGATTGACAGACTGGGCATCACCTTTGAAGATATGCAGCACACAATAGCCGGAAACCTGAAGTCCATTGTAAATCTTTCCGTAAACGAAGAACGTCTGAAATACCAGCTGCTCCAGTCACAGATCAATCCGCATTTTCTTTACAATATCCTGGGATCGATCCGTACCTGCCAGTCCCTTGGAAAGCTTGACATTGCTGATCAGATGATTGCAAATCTGACTGCCTTTTACCGTCTTACCCTGCGTAAATCAAAGGAACTTATTCCTATTAAAGATGAATTGGAAATTGCCCGGCTTTATCTGGAAATGGAAAAGCTCTGTCATAAAGATAATCTGGACTGGGAGATCGAAGCAGAAGATGGAATCGAAAATTTCCTGATCTGCAAGTTTACACTTCAGCCATTTCTCGAAAATTCCATTCTGCACGGGATTTCTTCGGGCACACCAGCTGTTTTCATTTCGATCCATGTTCTTTATGGCGATGATACGGTTGTGATCTCCATTGAGGACAACGGTGCCGGCATGGACTCCGAAACCCTTGCACAGCTGCGCCATGCTATTGAGCATAATGTTATTGATTATGAGAAGCATTTTGGAATTTCCAACGTAAGTTCCCGTATTTCCAACCCATTATACGGAAACGGTTCCGTAAGGATCCGCAGCAACCCCGGAAACGGCACATACGTCACCATTGAATTCGAACAGATGGAGGAAGATATCGATGAAAAAAATAATGATCGTAGATGATAATTACTTATCTGCAGAAGGTATCGAAAAAAACATAGACTGGGAAACACTGAATGCAGAGATCATCCATGTCTGCTACAATGGAACCTCTGCTATCGAAGCCATGAAAAAAGAACCGGCAGATCTGATCATTTCTGACATTGAAATGCCTGATCTTGACGGCATTTCCATGAGCCGTCAAGCTCTTGAGATCAATCCTATGGTGAAGATCATCCTGATCAGTGCCTATGATAAATTTGAATATGCAAGACGCGCTCTGCTCCTCGGTGCTCTGGATTATATCGAAAAGCCTCTGGATTATGCCTATCTTATCCAGAAGGTAAAAAACGCTTTTGCACTGATGGAAAAGGAACAGAAAAATCTCCAGCTTCTGAAACAAAGCAGGCCTCTTCTTACGGAAAAATTTTTCCGCGAGATCACACACCTTCCGTCTTCTGAAGCAGCCTACCGACTGAAGCCTTATCTTAAGTATCTGAACCTGGAGCTGAATTATGATTTTTATACAGTTGTTATTCTGGAGCTTGAAAATGCTCCGGATCTAAAAGCTGTTTACGGGATTGAAAAGTTTCAGATGGAGCTTTTCAACCTTCAGGATCTGATAACTGAGGAAACCGCTTCTCTTGATTTTGTGTATCTTCTCCCGGATATGGATGGCTATCTGTGCATTCTGGGACACAGCGGCTGTCAGTCCAACAGCTTCCGCCAGCTTACCAGCGGACTTATTTCCTCAATCGCAGATGCCTGCCAGCCACTGGGACTTTCTCTCAACGCAGGTATTGGAACAATTGTCCAGGATTTTTGGAACCTGAACCATTCTTATAAAAGCGCCGTACATGCACTGGAATACAGATTCTTTTTCCCGCATCAGAATATCTTTGACGGAAGAGAGGCTCTGGGTTCCGATCTGTCTGTTGCAGATTTTTCAGATACAAAGGAGGATGAACTGATCCGGCTTCTCTGCAAAAAGGATACCGCTGCCATAGATCTCTGGTTTCAGAATTTTTCCGACTGGCTCACTCAGAAATTTCGCACAAAGAATTTCGCTTTCATACAGATTTATTCTCTTCTTGGCCGGATCCTGAAATTTTTCTATGAATTAAATCTGGATACGCATGACCTTGAAGCTAAAATTTTGTATGTTTACAACCACATAAATGAGTTTCATAATACGGAAGAGCTATGTCAATGGCTGAAGGATCTGTGCCATCTTTTATGTCGGAAGCTTGATTCCTCCATGAATGATTATCACCAGAAGCTCTGCGAACTGGTGATTTCCTATATCAACGAACACTACACTGACAATACGCTCTGCCTCAATGATATTGCTGCCTCTGCCAATGTAAGCCCTGCTTATTTAAGTGCTCTTTTCAAAAAAAATCAGGGAATCAGTCTCAGTGACTTTATCACATCTCAGCGAATTTCCGCAGCCGCCCGTTACCTGACTACGACTACTATGAGTCTGAAGGAGATCAGCCTGAAATGTGGTTATGCCAATCAATATTATTTCAGCACCAGCTTCAAAAAGAAAATGGGGATCACACCTTCCGCCTATCGGGAACAGCATACATAACTTCTTCTCTTCTTTATAACAAAGTTACTGGCACAAATGCCAGTGCCCTTCTCCGGAATTTTACTTATAATCAATCAATAAAGAGAACCATCATATTTTTTCGAAGGAGGGATCGCTATGAAAAAATGGAAAAAAATCCTGATATCTCTGATAACAGTCTTTGTACTGACCATGCTTCCGGCAGAATCGGCAATTCTGCCTGGCACAGTCTGTGTTACAGAGGCCGCTCCCAGGATTAGTTCTTCCAAGCTTACCATGATCAAGGGGCAGAGCAGAACACTGAAGATCACCGGTCTCAAAAAAGGGCAGAAAATCACCTGGAAGAGCAGCAATTCCAAGATCGTCGCTGTAAACAAAGCTGGCAAGCTTCAGGCTAAGGCTAAAGGCTCTGCCACCATTACAGGAACCGTTTCCAAAAGGAAATACACCTGCAAAGTCACTGTACATGCCCCGAAGCTGAACAAAACCGCAGTAACTCTGAAAGTCAGTCAGACATATCAGCTGAAGCTTAGTGGTACCAATCAGAAGATCACCTGGAAGAGCAGCAATTCCAAAATCGTCACTGTAAACAAAACAGGCAAGCTTTTTGCAAAATCTGCAGGAAATGCTACAATTACTGCTCAGGTAAACGGAATCCGCTTTGTCTGCAAGGTTAAGATACAGAAAAAAGCTGCTCCGGCAAAGCCAGCTCCCACCGCTGCTCCGGCAAAACCAGCCCCTACTGCTACTCCGGCAAAACCAACCCCTACCGCAGCTCCGAAGCCCGGCATAAAATTAAAAAATCACATCCTGAGCAAAGGCAAAAAAGCCAGTGATGGAAGCGTAAAAATCGAGCTTAACACACACGATGAATCAAAAAAAATCGATATGGATTTAGGCGGTTTGGGTTCGTCATCTTCTTCTATGCAGGTTTCCGTAGATGAATATCGAAGTATCACATACATTCCAAAAAACAACAGTTTTAAATTCTATTTCCGGTTTTCCAGCCATGATGATTTAAAAAGTGATATTACTTTGACTTTCCCGATGAATTCTACTGCGGCTTCTTTAAACTTTTATTTTTACATGAGCATACTTCCTGATGATGAATCCGGTACACTGATCGCCACTATGAGCAGCTCTGCTCCGCTTTCCGCCATCAGGAATGAATCCTCTAATTTATCCTTCCACTTCCAGAAGCTTACAGATCCTTATGAAATCCTGACACAAAAAGATGCTTCCGAGCTTGCCAACGACACTCTGGATATGGCTGTTCCATATTGGGCTGATCTTCTCAAGGGCTCCGGCATCACCCTGCGCTCCCTGGGCTTTTCAACTACAAAATAAGCTTTTCCCAAAAACAGATCGAGCATACCCGACAAAACCCCTGGCTATTACAGCCAGGGGTTTTGTACTGTCAGCTGCTTTGCAGCCTATTCCGTTAATTCTTCCAGATTCTTTTTTAATTCGAGCATCTTGTCTCTCAGCTCAGCAGCCTGCTCGAAATTCAGGTCTGCTGCCGCAGCACGCATCTGCTTCTCTACCTGAGCGATCACCTTCGTCAGTTCTTTTCGGTTCATGGATTCCGGATCCTTTTTAAGCTTCACTTCTGTCTCTGCCACCTTCTTCGAAACAGCGATCAGATCACGGACCGCCTTCTTGATCGTGGTTGGAGTGATGCCATGCTCCCTGTTGTAAGCCTCCTGTATCGCTCTCCTTCTTTCTGTCTCCGAGATTGCTTTTTCCATGGATTCTGTCATATTATCTGCATACATGATCACATGGCCTTCGCTGTTCCGGGCAGCACGGCCGATAGTCTGTACCAGGGATGTTTCCGAACGAAGGAAGCCTTCCTTATCTGCATCCAGGATTGCTACCAGCGTAATCTCCGGAATATCCAGTCCTTCTCGCAGAAGGTTGATCCCGACTAGCACATCAAACACATCCAGGCGCATATCGCGGATGATTTCCGCACGTTCCAGAGTGTCAATGTCTGAATGAAGGTATCGGACACGGATTCCCAGATCCTTCATATAATCGGTAAGGTCCTCTGCCATACGTTTGGTCAGGGTCGTGATCAGGACTTTATTTTTCTTTTCAATTTCCTTATTTACTTCTGCTACAAGATCATCGATCTGTCCTTCGATCGGACGCACCTCCACCTTCGGATCAAGAAGCCCTGTAGGACGGATGATCTGCTCTGCGCGGAGAAGCTCATGGTCATATTCATATTCTCCCGGTGTCGCAGATACAAACATTACCTGGTCAAGCTTGTTCTCGAATTCATCAAAGCTCAATGGACGGTTATCCTTGGCAGACGGAAGTCGGAAGCCGTAATCCACCAGTGTCTGTTTACGGCTCTGATCACCGGCATACATACCGCCAACCTGGGGAACTGTCTTATGGGACTCATCTATAATAAGTAAAAAATCATCTCCGAAGTAATCCATCAGTGTATACGGTGGCTGCCCCGGTGCAAGCCCTGTCAGGTGTCTGGAATAGTTCTCGATCCCGGAGCAGAATCCCGTTTCCTTCATCATTTCCACATCAAAGTTGGTACGCTCCGCAATTCTCTGAGCCTCAATCAGCTTATCCTCACTTTTAAAGTATTCCACCTGCTGCTTCATCTCTTCCAAAATGGCATCTGCTGCACGACGGATCTGCTCCTGAGGCACAACGTAATGAGATGCAGGGAAAATCGCTGCATGGTTTTCCACACTTTTAATCTCTCCGGTAAGCACATCGATATCTGTGATACGCTCGATCTCATCTCCGAAAAATTCCACACGCACTGCCCGGTCTGTAGAATTCGCCGGAAAGATCTCCAGCACATCACCCCGGACACGAAAGGTTCCACGGTGAAAATCCATCTCATTTCTTGTGTACTGGATATCGATCAGCTGTTTGATAACCTCATCACGGTCCTTCTCCATTCCAGGGCGAAGAGAGATCATCATATCAAAAAACTCCTGAGGTGCACCTAAGCCATAGATACAGGATACCGACGAAACCACGATTACATCCTTGCGCTCACATAAGGCTGCTGTGGCGGAGAGACGGAGCTTATCGATCTCATCGTTAGTGGATGCGTCCTTAGCGATGTAGGTGTCTGTGGAAGGAACGTAAGCCTCCGGCTGGTAGTAGTCGTAGTAGGAGACAAAATATTCCACTGCGTTTTCCGGAAAAAATTCTTTAAATTCTCCATACAGCTGTGCCGCCAGTGTCTTATTATGCGCAATCACAAGCGTCGGCTTATTCAATTTTTCAATCACATTTGCCATTGTAAAAGTTTTACCGGAACCGGTAACACCAAGAAGGGTCTGAAACTGATTTCCTTCCTGAAAGCCTTTCACTAGAGCATCAATCGCCTGCGGCTGGTCACCGGTCGGCTGATATTCGGAATGTAATACAAAATGATCCATATATATCTCCTTCTGTATGCTCTGTCTGCAGATCCAATCTGTTCGTCTGTCCGCTTTCTGCGGTCTCTCTTATAGCTTCTCTGATTATACCAGACTTTATAACAAAAGTATAGCTATTTCGAATATTTGTTCTATTCATTTTTCATCTCCTGGACGCAAAAGTCCCCTGCATCAGACACATTTCTGACACAGGGGACTCTCCCAATTGGTTTTATTTCGTTTTCTTCTTCAAAAATCCAATCGACGTCTTGCAGATCAGTTTATCGAAGATCATAAACATCGCCGGCAGGATCAGGATAACAACGACCATACTGATGATCGCGCCTCGTGCAAGCAGGGTACAGATGGAACCGATCATCTCAACCTGAGAGTAGCAGGCTACAC
>ENA-ORVG01002628-ORVG01002628.1-human-gut-metagenome-genome-assembly--contig:-NODE-2628-length-16482-cov-2.574907_pt1 | contig 16482 bp, 13 predicted proteins | sample MGYA00242091_ERZ509233 | MGnify/ENA primary metagenome ERZ509233 (study PRJEB26280, sample SAMEA2338840) | human gut metagenome | biome: human gut; feature: human-associated habitat; material: faeces... | reverse complement strand
GAGGTTCGCCGTCTTGTGCGTGCCATTGCCGCCCAGTGTCACAAGGCAGTCCAGCTTCATCTTTTTGTAATTCGCCTTCATCGCCTTGACCTTGTCCACGCCGTCTTCGCTGACCACGCGCATGTTGCGGAAGGGCGTGCGGCGCGTGCCGAGAATCGTGCCGCCGAGGGTCAGAATGCCGGAGAAATCCGACTGCTTCATTTCCTTATAGTCCCCGGCAATCAGACCCGCATAGCCGTCCTGAATGCCGATGATCTCCGCGTCAAACATGGAATAGCTGGCGCGCGCCACGCCGCGGATGCAGGCATTCAGGCCGGGGCAGTCGCCGCCGCTGGTGAGGATTCCGATACGTCTTTTCATAGGAACATCAACCTCCATGAAATTCACTTTCTGTGTTTATTGTACCACCATCAGGCCGTCTGAACAAGCGATTCTTCTTTCCGGTCACCCGGACGTTTCATTTGCCCACGCAGAACTTGGCAAACACCTCGTCGATGACCTTTTCACTCATCGTTTCGCCCGTGATTTCGCCCAGCGCGTCGAGCGCGGCGGAGAGATCGACCGCCGCGACATCCAGCGGCATGCCGTCCGAAAGCGCAGCCACCGCATCGGAGAGCGCCGCGCACGCACGCCTGGCCGCCTCCACATGGCGCGCCTGAGACAACGCCGAGGATTCCGCGCCATCCTCCGGCACAAACGCCGCCAGCGCCTCCTTGAGCGCTTCCATGCCCTCGCCGCGCGGCGCGCAGACCGCCACTGTCGGCACGTCGCCAAAGGCCGCGCGCACCTCGTCCGCCGTGAGCACGGGCGCAAGATCGCCCTTGCTCAAAATAATCAGCTGCGGGGCGAGGCCGAAGAGCGCCGCTTTGTCTTCTTCGGTCAGCGGGCTGGCGCCATCGAGCACCAGCGCCCGCACATCCGCTTCCGACAGCGCCTTTTTCGCGCGCTCCACGCCAATGCGCTCCACTGCGTCGCCCGTCTCGCGCAGCCCCGCCGTATCCGTCAGCAGCACGCGCACGCCGCCAATCTGCATGGCTTCGGTCAGCGTATCCCGCGTCGTGCCGGGAATATCCGTCACAATCGCGCGCTCGCCGCCCAGCAGCGCGTTGAGCAGGCTGCTCTTGCCCGCGTTCGGCCTGCCGCAGAGCACCACGCGCAATCCCTCATCCTCGATACGCCCCGCCCGCGCGTCACAGGCGGCCTCCAATCTGGCCGCAATCGCTTTGCAGGAAGCCGTCACTTCCAGCGCGGTCTGCGTCTCTTCCACCTCGTCCGGGAAGTCGATCGCCGCAGCCATCGCCGCCAGCAGGGACGTGATCTCCGCCCGTGCCGTCCGCACGAACGCGGATACGCCGCCCTCCATCTGCCGCACGGCGCTGCGCATGGCGCGCTCACTGCCCGCGCGGATCATCCGCATCACGCCCTCGGCCTGCGCCAGATCAATGCGCCCGTTCATGAACGCCCGATAGGTGAACTCGCCCGGCTCGGCCATCCGCGCGCCCGCCGCCATCAGCAGCATCAAAATTTTGCGGACGAGCGCCTGCGAACCGTGGCAATGGATCTCCGCGACGTTCTCCCTTGTATAGCTGTGCGGCGCGCGCATCAGAACGGCCATCGCTTCATCCGCGATCTCGCCGTTTTCCATCACGCAGCCGTAGGTCAGCACGCGGTTGGCCAGCGGTTTCCCGTTTTTCGCCTGAAACACGCGCGACACAACCGCCTCGCAGTCCGCGCCGCTCACGCGCACGATGGCCACGCCGCCCTCTCCCGCCGCCGTCGCCTGCGCCGCGATGGTATCCCGATTTTGAAACATGCGCCGCCCTCCTTCTGTCTTTTCCAAATCTTTTCTGATTATACCACGGCTTTGTGCGGTTGAAAAGCGCGCAAACCGCCCGTCTTCCTTCATCAAACCTGCCGAAAAGCGCCGAACGCGCGAACTTTTTCCCGCGTTCTCTTGATTTCGCACGGAAAACTGTGTAGAATAAAAGCTATGGCTTACGTCCCTTTGCGGACGGCTTGTTTTTTCCCGATAACCAAAGGAGGTACCGCATCCGATGCAAAATGTGCAGCGAATTGTCCTGGTGGACTTCGGCGCGCAGTATACCCAGCTGATCGCGCGCCGCGTGCGCGAGGCCAACGTCTTCTGCGAGGTCGTCTCCTATCTGACGCCGCTTTCCGAAATTCTTGACAAGAAGCCGGTGGGCATCATCCTCTCCGGCGGCCCCGCTTCCGTGCTTGACGCGGACGCGCCGCATATCGACCCGGCCATTTACGAGCAGGGCATCCCGGTGCTGGGCATCTGCTACGGCATGCAGCTGACGGCCTACACCCTCGGCGGCACCGTCGAGCGCGCCGCCCAGCGCGAATATGGCCGCATTCCGGTCGATTTCGACGTGAGCAACCCGCTGTTTGCCGGCATGAAGGCGCAGTCCGTCGCGTGGATGAGCCACACCTTCCATGTCACCCGTGCGCCGGAGGGCTTCACCTCCATCGCCCACAGCGAGAATTGCGCGTTCTGCGCGATGGCGAACCCGGAAAAGCGCATCTACGCGGTGCAGTTCCATCCGGAAGTCACCCACAGCGAAGAGGGCCAGAAGGTCATCGCCAACTTCCTGTACAACGTCTGCGGCTGCACGGGCGACTGGACGATGAGCACCTTCATCGACAACGCCATCGCCTCCATTCGCGAGCAGGTCGGCCCGAACGGCCGCGTGATGCTCGGCCTCTCCGGCGGCGTGGATTCCTCCGTCGCGGCGGCGCTGATTTCCCGCGCCATCGGCGAGCGGCTGACCTGCGTCTACGTGGATCACGGCTTCATGCGCAAGAATGAAACCGAGTCCGTCCGTGAGGTCTTCACCAAGCAGTTCCCGGTGAATCTGGTCATCGTGGACGCGCGCGAGCGCTTCCTGACCAAGCTGGCGGGCGTTTCCGATCCGGAGACGAAGCGCAAGCTCATCGGCGGCGAATTCGTCTACTGCTTCGCCGACGAAGCCAAGAAGCTTGAAGGCGTAGAATTCCTCGCCCAAGGCACGATTTATCCGGACGTCATCGAGTCCGGCTCAGTCAAGGGCAGCGCGGTCATCAAGTCGCACCACAACGTCGGCGGTCTGCCGGCCGATGTGCGCGCGAAATTCATCGGCGGCCTTGTTGAGCCGCTGCGCATGCTCTTCAAGGACGAAGTGCGCAGGGTCGGCGAGGAGCTGGGCATGCCGCACGACATGGTCTGGCGTCAGCCGTTCCCCGGCCCCGGCCTGGCCATCCGCATCATGGGCGACATCACGCCCGACAAGCTGGAAACCGTCCGCGAGAGCGACGCGATTCTCCGCGAGGAAGTCGCGCTGGCGGGCCTTGACCGCGACATCAACCAGTATTTCACCGTGCTGACCAACACCCGTACCGTCGGCGTGATGGGCGACGAGCGCACGCACGACTTCGTGCTGGCCATCCGCGCCGTGACGACCGACGACTTCATGACCGTCGATTGGGCGCGTCTGCCCTACGACCTGCTGGCCAAGGTCAGCGCGCGCATTGTCAATGAGGTGCCGCGCGTCAACCGAGTTGTGTATGATATCACCACCAAGCCGCCCGCAACGGTGGAGTGGGAATAATCCGAAACGGTCAAAAAAATCAGGCATTGTTTGATTTTTGAGTGCATCAAAAGCCAAATGATACGGATTTGATACTTTCGGTCTTATTCTTCAAAATTTGAGGAAGACATGAAAATGCCCTCCGAAACGGCAAAGTTTCGGAGGGTTTTTCATGTCTTTATTCTTTTCTCCACGCTTTTTTCGGTTTGAACTTCCCGCAGTCGTCGGCGGTGGAAGGCCAGTTCAGCTTCCATTCCTGATATTCCTCGCGGGTGATCTCCCTGCGCCGGAGCTGCTGCTTGCGGAGCATCCACTCAGCCATGAAGCTGTCAAGGATGTTGTAATCAAAGCAGACTGCCACGCGCTTATGCGGCAGGTCGGCATCCGTGTTATCGACGGTTTCGACAAGGTGCATCCATGGGTACTGGTCGTCCAGCTCAAAGAGCGCGTGAAGAATCCCTTCCGCGTCGTTCATCGTCGGGTCTTCCAGATATGCCACGCTCACATCCAGTGCCGCAGCGATTTTCCGCATCAGCTCTTCTTTGGGTTTGCGGGAATTGTTTTCATACTGAGCAATGCGAACGTCCGCGCTCTTTTCATCGAAGCCGACCGCCATTCCCAGCTCCTTCATCGTCATCCCGCGGAAATTCCGCACCCGTTTGATTCTATCCCCCACTGCCATAGCGGTGCTCCTCCCTGATTTATCTCGTTCCCGCTCAGTATACCACACGAAAAAATCCCGCTCAAGGGATACTAAATAAAAAAAGTTAGAATTTTTTCTTCAAAAGGGCTTGCTAAGTATATTTGTTTAGTGTATGATAAAAGCGTCGATACTAAGCAAAAATATATAGTATCCGGAAAGTGAGGAACACACCATGAAAACCAACAACTCTATTCTCGTCACCGCGCCGGAAATCGCCAAAGACCTCGGCATTTCCACCACCAGCGCCTACAAGCTCATCCACAAATGGAACGCCGAGCTTGAAGCGAAGAACTACACGACCATCTCCGGGAAGGTCAGCCGCAGATACTACTATGAACGGATCTACGGCATGAACGCCCCGGCAGACAACGGGGAGGCGATGTAATGCCCGCTTACAAGGACACCAACGGAACCTACTTCGTTTCTTTCTACTACGAGGATTTTCGCGGCGTAAAGAAACGGAAAATGAAACGCGGTTTTGCCCGTCGGCGCGACGCGCTGGACTGGGAACGCCGCTTTCTGCTGCAAAGCACCGCCGACCTGAACATGAAGTTTTCGGACTTCGTTGAAATCTACCGAAACGACAAACAGATGCGCATCCGCGAAAGCACGTGGGAATCCAAGAACAACATGATCGACCTGAAGATTCTGCCGTATTTCAAGGATCGCCCGATCAACGCCATCGAGCCGAAGGACATCATCGCATGGCAGAACGAAATCATGAACCTGAAAAAGCCGAACGGTGAGCCGTACTCGACCACCTATCTCAAATCCATCCACAGTCAGCTCAGCGCGATTTTCAACCACGCGGTTCGCTATTACCGCCTGCAAAAGAATCCCGCCGAGATCGTCGGCAACATGGGGAAGGATTCACACAAGGAAATGCTGTTCTGGACAAAGGACGAGTATCTGAAATTCGCCAAAGTGGTGATGGACAAGCCGACTTCCTACTATGCTTTCGAGGTGCTGTACTGGTGCGGCATCCGGCTGGGCGAGCTGCTGGCGCTGACCGCTTCGGATTTCAACTTCGAGCGGCAGACGCTGACCATCAATAAATCTCTGCAAAACATCAAGGGCAATATCATCATCACGCCGCCCAAGACGCCCAAGAGCAACCGAACGATCAAAATCCCGCAGTTTCTCGTGGATGAGATGCAGGACTACATCAAGTCGCTGTATGGGCTGGAACCCGACGACCGCATCTTCCCCATCTCCAAGGCATATCTGCACCATGAGATGAACAGGGGCGCGAAGGCCGCAGGCGTTAAACGCATCCGGATTCACGATCTCAGACACAGCCACGTTTCCCTGCTGATTGAAATGGGATTTTCCGCCGTCGCCATCGCCGAGCGCGTCGGGCACGAAAGCATCGACATCACTTATCGTTACGCCCATCTTTTTCCCACCAAGCAGACCGAAATGGCAAACCGGCTCAACAGCGAATGGACAAAGGAGGAGGATAAACCGTGTCCCGAAAAGTGATGGACTGCTGCAACCGCTGGCGAAGTAAAACCGTTTCCTTCCGCATGTCGCCGGAAGAAGACGCGCTGCTTAACAGCATGGTGCGGCTCTCCGGCATGACCAAGCAGGACTACATCATCGCAAGGCTGCTGAAATTTGAAATCACCGTTCAAGGCAATCCGAGGGTGTACAAAGCCATGAAGCAGGAACTCGCGTTCCTCTGCGGCCGCCTGTCTGAATCCGGTTCCCTGCCAGATTCGGATTGGGCGGCGAGGCTGGATCATCTGCTTCTGCTCCTTGACGGCATGAAGGAGGTTTGAATCATGCCCGACCAGAGAAATATGCTCGACCAAACAAAAATGACCGCCCCGATTCCGGCTGTTGGCGCAGCCGGGGAGCAGTCAAATAACAATAAAACCAATGACATTATACCAAAGGACAGGAAAAATAACAACTCCCTGCACACGCTTTCCATGACAGAACTCTACGACACGACCTATCCCCCGAAAGCCGCCATCATCGACGGTCTGCTCTACGCCGGAGCTTATCTGTTCGTCGGCGCGCCGAAAATCGGCAAATCCTTCTTCATGGCGCAGCTCAGCTATCATGTCGCGACGGAAATTTCCCTTTGGCAATACGACGTGCATCCGGGCGAGGTGCTGTATCTCGCCCTTGAAGATGACTACGCCCGCATCCAGAAACGCCTGTACAAGATGTTCGGCTCGGAAGATACGCCAAACCTGCATTTTGCAACGCAGTCCATGACGCTTGGCGGCGGGCTGCTCGATCAGCTTGAAGCGTTTCTTGCCCATCATCCCGAAACCAGATTGATGATCGTGGACACCTTGCAGAAGATTCGGGAAATCGGAAGCGACAAATACAATTACGCCAACGATTACGAGATTGTCGGTCGGCTCAAGGCGTTCAGCGACAAGCACAACCTCTGCCTGCTCATCGTCCATCATACGCGCAAAATGGAATCTGAGGACAGCTTCGACATGATCTCCGGAACGAACGGTCTATTGGGCGCGGCAGACGGCGCGTTCATCCTGCAAAAGAAGAAGCGCACCGACACCAACGCCGTGTTGAGCGTCGTCGGACGCGACCAGCAGGATCAGGAGCTGCTGCTCCAATTCGATCATGAAAAATGTGTCTGGAAGCTCATCAAAGCAGAAACCGAGGTCTGGCGAACACCGCCCGACCCCGTTCTCCTCTCCGTTTCCAAGCTGGTCACGCCGCTTTCTCCCGAATGGCGCGGCACCCCTTCCGAACTCCACGCCCAGCTTGCGGATGTCCCTCTGCTCACCCATGTGCTGACCCGACACCTGAACGCCAACGCCGATCTTTTGTACAATGATTATGGAATTTTGTACAAAACCAAACGTTCTCACGCCAATCGCATCATCATTCTGACTCTTGAAAAAGCAAAAGCGTGACGCTCGCGTCGCATGCGTCGCTATTTTACACATTGGCTCATTGTCAAAAATAGCGACGCAAGCGTCACAAGCGACGCGGAAGGGAGAAAAACATGAAAAACGTCCAGATTTCGCAGGATCTGTTCTGCGACTTAATCCTCTATCATCTCTATAACAATCCATCCGCGGAGGAAGCCATTCGCCGGGAACTTTCCCGAAAGCTCGACGCGATGTTTCAGCACGAATGCTTCACTCGGTACAAAACCGCCGCAACCGAAGCCGAACGTGAGCAGGCGCGGCAGCGTTACCTCGAAAGCATCGGGATGCCCGCCGGCTTCCGTTGGTGAATCCGTTCGTTCTCCGCCGCTGACAGGAGCGTGACACGCTCCTGTTCCTGTCGTGAGAGCGGTACGCCATCGGGAGCGTGCCCAGCCCGCGTCGTGCCCCCCGTTCCCCCTCGGAGAGCGCAAGGGCGCTTTTGATGCGAAGTGTCAAAAGTGCTTTTGCGTTACTCTTGACAAGAGTAACAGAACCCCCGGCAACCCAGCCTCGCACAAGAAAGGAGGCTCCGTGAAAAGAACCATCTCCGCCATGCGCGGCAAAGGCTCATTGTCGCACAACAGCCGTCAATTCATCGCTGAGAACGTCGATTCCAGCCGAACGCCGCTCAACATCGAATACCACAACGAAAACATCCGAACCGTCTATCACGAACTGTTTGACGACGCGCTGGCTCGCTACAACGAGAAGCAAACCCGCAAGGATCGCGTGATCGACGATTACTACGAGAAAATCCGCACGGGCAAGCAGGAAAAGCTGTTCGAAGAACTCATCATCCAGATTGGCAACAAGGACGACATGAGCGCTTCATCCGAAAGCGGGCAGCTTGCCCGGCAAATGCTCGACGAATACATGCAGTCCTTCCAGCAACGCAACCCGACGCTGCGCGTGTTCTCTGCTCACCTGCACATGGATGAAGCCACGCCGCATCTTCATATTGATTTCATTCCGTTCACGACCGGCAGTAAGCGCGGACTCGAAACCCGTGTGTCGCTCAAAAAGTCACTGGAAGCGCTTGGCTTTACGGGCGGCACAAAAAGTCATACCGAGCTGAACCAGTGGATTGAATCCGAAAAGCAGGTGCTTGCCTCCATCATGGCACGGCATGATATCGAGTGGGAGCAGAAAGGAACGCATGAAGAACATCTTTCCGTTCTGGATTATAAAAAGCAGGAACGAAGCAAGGAAGTCGCCGCGCTTGAAAATCAGATTGACACCTTACAGGAACAAACGGCCGTCGCTGCAACTGCACTTTCCGAAAAGCAGGAACAGCTCGATGATATCGCGCCGATTCTCAAGAATACCGAGAAATTTGTCCGGAAATACGACGATCCCGAAAGGCTGCTCCCGGAAGCCGGGATGCTGGAATCCGGCAAGGCGTTTCGGGAGAAGAAAGCGCTTCCGATTCTCGGAAAGCTCCTGAAATACGCCCGTTCACTCTTTCGGGAAAACACCGAACTGAAAGCCAAGGTGCAGAAGCTCGAAAAAGAAAATACCGCTTTCAAGTCGGCAAACTGGAACCATACTCACGAAATGGTCAGACTGCAAATGGAAAACCAGGAACTGAAAAAGGACAAAAGCAAGCTGGATGCGCTGGTCGGCAGAATCGGGAACGATGTTCTGCAAAAGCTGCTGAAAGAAACACCGAAAGAACAACCGAAACACAAGGAGGAATCGCTATGAGAAGAATCTTATCCTGCCAATTTAACATCGACACCGCCTGCGTGGATGTTGAATATGAAGATGGTTTCGTGCTTTCCATCTATACGCCTGCCGTCGAAGACGCGGTCGCGCACACCATGCAGCAGCGTTCCGAGCTGGATTGGCTCATCTACAACGACCCGCTGGCATATGTTGAGCTGGTTATGAGCGGGAAAAGCGAGGAATATCTGAAAGTAGTTACGCGGTAATTGAATAGAAGGAAATCCGTTCCCGTCGGGTGGTCGGCGGGGACGGATTTTCTTTTTGCATCCCGTATAATCTATACTCTGAAAAATCTTGAACGTTCACGCCATTCGTGGTAGAGTAGGAATCAGAAAAACAAGGACAGGGAGGCGGCAATATGGAGCTTATTTTGAAGCAGTATGACATTCCGCTTCTGCGTTTTTCCGCGACCAACGATTCCAGCACGCCCGAAATCGAAGTGCATTGGATCAACGAAGATCAAAGGCATCTTCTGCCGCTGGATATGGAGCTGTCGCCGGAAGGGATCAGCCGCTGGATGCGCCGCCGCACCATTCCCCGCAACCGCGCCTACGTCAATCGGCTTCTGGCAAAATGCGGATTGAACGCCAACCGCCCGATGGGGATTCTCGCACTCTGCAAAGGGCTTTCCGTGGATGACAGCTATTGGGTCGTCGAAGAAGGCTTTGAAGGCACCTTTGAAAAGTACAATCTCTTTGAAAACCGCTTCAGTGAAGTGCTGGCGCTCATCGCCTTCACCGGCTACGGAAGCAGCAACCGCTCGTCGCTGGCTTCCAGCCCCGAATTTACGACAAACGGTATGCTGCCCAAGTGCTGGCGCAGAATCAGCGGAAAAGTCATGCTGTACAAGGGCGGCACAGACGGCGGCTACAACACAGGCGCAGAGCCATATTGCGAATACTACGCCGCGCAGGTCGCCGCCGCCATGGGAATTGACGCGATTCCATACGGTCTGTCGCAATGGAAAGGGCGGCTCTGTTCCACCTGCGAGCTGTTTACCGACATCGACCACGCCTATATGCCCATCGGCAATCTGGTGCAAAGGGGCGGTTTCGATGCAGTTGCCGCCTATTATGAAAAACTCGGTGAACCGTTCCAGAAGGCTTTCCGCGATATGCTGGTGTTTGATGCGGTGATCTGCAACACAGACAGGCACTACGGCAATTTCGGCTTTATGATCGACAACAAAACCAACACCATCGCCTCGCCCGCCCCGCTCTTTGACCACGGAAATTCTCTGTTCAATCAAGCCGGACCGGAAGACTACGAAAGCACGGAAGCATTTCAACAATACATCGACACCCTCGTTCCGTGCGTATATGACGACTTTTTCGCCACCGCCAAACGCTTTATGACCGACGAAAACCGGGAACAGCTCCGAAAGCTGCTGGGATTTCGGTTTAAGCGGCATGTGCGGTATAATCTGCCGCCCAAGAGATTAAAGCTCATGGAGGAACAGGTTCGGAAAAGGGCGATGAGGTTGCTGGAAAACAAAGAATAAGCTGGAAAAATTCATAAAGAATCCGTTTTCGTCGACTAGTCGGTGGGGACGGATTCTTTAGCGCATTAACTTGCGAAGTGTAGCATATCATGCTAAAATGTTGAATAGCATCTAATGTATGTATCATCTTTTTACAGATATGCACAATCATCTAGGGAGGGACACAAAATGAAGCTAACGGATCTGATAAATCTACTCGCAGTTATCCTTATCCCAATCGCCGCTGTCATAATTGGTCAATTTCTGCAAGACCGTTCTGAAAAACGCAAGGACAAAATGAAAATCTTCCAGTGTTTAATGACCTATCGTTCGACTGGATGGGGTAGCAGTTTTGAAGCTGTTGCCGCACTTAATTCCATTGATATCGTCTTTGTTCACGACAAAAAAGTGCGTACTTGTTGGGCTTCCCTTCTTTCAAAATATAATCTTGCTCTTCCCCCTACCCAGCAAACTCTTCAAGATCAAGCAAATGCTCAGTGGAAGCTTTTGGAATCCATGGCAATCTGTCTAGGCTATAAAGATAAAATCACCTGGGAAAACATTCAAAATCCATATTTCCCCGTTGGGCTTCAACGGCAAATTGAAAGCAATGCAAAATTACAAAGCGGACAACTGGCATTTGCAGAAATGATTTCTCAAATGCAAAACGCTCCCGGACAATCCGCCCCATTTGTTTCTACCCCTACAAAAGCAACTCAGGAGGACACCGCCCATGCCAACCCTTAACTGGATCGGAAAAGATAAAGTCGTCAATCATCACCTCGATGTGCCGTTCCGCACGTTGGAGAAGCAATACACCTTTGCGCCAAACGGTGGAGACGATGACGGCAACATGATTATCCACGGCGACAATCTGGATGCGCTCAAAGCGCTGCTGCCGATGTACGAGGGACGGGTGAAGTGCATCTATATTGATCCGCCGTATAACACGGGCAACGAAAAATGGGTGTACAACGACAATGTCAACGATCCGCATATCAAGGCATGGCTGGGGAAGGTTGTCGGCGCAGAGGGCGAGGATTTGAGCCGCCACGATAAGTGGCTTTGCATGATGTATCCGCGGCTCAAGCTGCTGCAAAAGTTGATGGCAGAGGATGGCGTTATTTTTATCAGCATTGACGACACTGAATACGCCAACCTCAAGCTGATTTGCGATGAAATTTTCGGTGCCAACTGTTTTGTTTCCAACATTTCCTGGCAACGCACCTACTCAACTCGTAACGATTCAAAAGGCATCGTCAATGAAGTTGAACATATCCTTGTATATAGCAAACTACCAGATTGGCAACCATCAAAACTGCCGAGAACTGCGGAAATGAACTCCATCTACAAAAATCCTGACAACGATGTAATTTCTTGGGCAAGCGATAACCCTTTCGCGCCCGGTGCAATCTCCCATCAAGGTATGGTTTATGCCATTCAGCACCCCTTTACTGGAAAACTAATTTATCCGGGAAACGCAAGATGTTGGACATTTGGACAAGAACAGATGCTTGAAATTATGCGCGGCTGGTGTGATTATGAACTCCGCGATCTACACGATGACGAAAAACGAGCTGAAGTTTGCGGTACTTCTATTGATGCTGTGCGTAAGGGAGTTATGGGAATCGTTCTCTCTAAGTCCTTAGAAGAATCTGCTGCACAAGCTACCCTTGTCTATAAGCGTGGACAATGGCCTAAGTTTTATTTCACTAAGGGCGGAAAAGGCGGTATTCGTCGAAAAACCTATCTTGAAAATGTCGGCGGAAAACCGCCTACGAATCTCTGGTTATACACGGACACTGGGCATACGGACGAAGCCAAGAAAGAACTCCTCTCTATTTTTAAGGGAAAAGCCCCTTTTAATACACCCAAGCCTTCTCGTCTGATTCAGTTTGTTTTGCAAATCGTCGGTGATAAAGACGCTATCATCCTCGACTCCTTCGCCGGTTCCGGCACCACCGCCCACGCCGTCCTCAACATGAACAAGCAGGATGGCGGAAACCGCAAATTCATCCTCGTCGAAATGGGCGACTACGCCGAAAGCATTACCGCCGAACGTGTGCGCCGTGTCATCAACGGTTACGGCGAGGGCAACAAAGCCGTGGAAGGAACGGGCGGCGGTTTCAGTTTCTATGAGCTGGGCGATGCGCTGCTCATCAACGGAATGCTCAATCCGAACGCCGCTGAGGAAAAAATTCGCGCATACGTCTACTATACGGAAACCCGATGCGCCCTTCCTGCCGCATCCGAAAACGAAAAATACCTGCTTGGCGTACACGAAAACCACGCCTACTACTTCTATTATGAAGCGGATCGGATGACGACGCTCAACCGCGCTTTCCTGCAAACCATTCAAACCCGTACGGAAGGCTATCTGATTTATGCGGATTCCAATACGCTGAGCGCCGAGGACATGGCGCGTTTCCATATCACGTTTAAGAAAATCCCGCGCGATATCGCGGCGCTGTAAAGGAGGGGCAGCATGGAACTCAAGAATTATCAAAAGCGCGTCCTTCACGAACTGGATGCGTATATCTCCCTTCTGAACAGCACGAAAAACCTGAATACAGCCTATAACGAACACTGGCATACACTCGGTATCTCCATCGGCTTGGGACACAATACCCTGCCGCCATATAACGACGTGCTGTCCGGCGTGCCCCATGTCTGCTTTAAGGTGCCGACGGGCGGCGGAAAGACGCTTTTGGCGTGCGCTTCCATCAAGCACATCTTCGACGGCATAGGCGCATTGAATACCAAAGCCGTCGTGTGGCTCGTTCCCTCCACCGCGATTCTGGAACAAACCATCGCCCACCTTCGCGATCCGCAAGACCCTTATCGCCAGCAAATCAACTTCGATTTCGGCGCGCGCGTCGAGGTCTACGACGGTACGCAGGCGTTGAACGGACAGGCGCTTTCCCCGTCCAGCGTGCGGGAGAATCTCTCCATCTTCGTTCTGACCTACGATTCATTGAGAATCACACGCAAGGAAGGGCGCAAGATTTATCAGGAGAACGGCAACCTCGCGCAATTCGTTTCCCATTATTCGGATCGCGATGTGCTCGTTCCCAGCGTCGATGAAACCGCGCTGATTCAGGTCATCAATCAGCTCTCCCCTGTCGTCATCGTCGATGAAAGCCACAACGCCCAGAGCGATTTGAGCGTCGAGATGCTGCACAATCTGAATCCTTCCTTCGTTCTGGATTTAACCGCCACGCCCAAGAGCAACAGCAACATCATCTCCATCGTAGACGCGCGCGAACTCAAAAAGGAAAACATGGTCAAGCTGCCGGTTATCATCTATAATCGGCGTACCAAGTCGGACGTGCTGCTTGACGCGCTTCAGCTTCAATCCAGCCTTGAAAAAGAAGCTCGACTCGAAGCCGAGCAGACCGGTTCATACGTTCGCCCGATCGTTCTTTTTCAGGCTCAACCCAAAGGCAAGGACAGTGCCACGACGTTTGAGCAGCTCCGAAATGAATTGATTAAAATCGGCGTGCCGAAGGAGCAAATCGCCATCAAAACCTCCGAGATCAACGAGCTGAAAAACGTCAGGCTGCTTTCTCCTTCCTGCCCGATTCGCTATATCATCACTGTCAACGCGCTGAAAGAGGGCTGGGATTGTTCGTTCGCCTATATTCTGGCGACACTCGCCAACCGCACCTCCAAGGTTGACGTGGAACAAATCGTCGGGCGTGTTCTTCGTTTGCCCTATGCCCGCAAGCACGCCCGTCCGCTGCTGAACATGGCATATGTCATGACCTGTTCCGCCGATTTCCGCGAAACGGTCGAAAGCGTTGTGAAGGGACTGAATCGCGCCGGTTTCTCCGAAAAGGATTATCGAATCGGCGAGGACGCGCCCGAAGAGCCCGTTGCGCCGCCCGTGCAGCAGACCGTCGAGGACATCCCGCCGCAGAATCTGTCGGACGATCAAGAGGAGTTCCTCGGCTTTGATACACAGGCTCTTCGTGAGCGTTTTCAAGCACAAGTGCAAAACCCAGATGCAATGGCAACCGCTTCCACCGCGATTTCCCAAATGATGGATGAGGCCGAACAGCGCGGCGCAGCGTTTGACGAAGAAATCAGACAAGCGGAAGAAGCAGGTATTCCCCTGACCGGAGGCAATGATATGCGCAAATTTTACGAAATGCAGCCTGAATATGCGGATGTACTTGATTTGCGCCTGCCTATATTCATGGAAGATATCGGTGCTTCCCTGCTGTTCGATCACGATCATCAGCCCGTCACCAAGGAATCCCTTGCAGACGGCTTCACGCTCGCCGATAAGGATACGCAGATCACGTTCAGCCCGTCCCAGAACAACGTAACCATGCTTGATCTGGACAGCAACAAAGGTCTGCCCCGCTATATTCCCCTTTCCGAAAAATCCGTGCAGGCGTACACGCTTCTGATTCAGAGCTATCCGCCGGATAAGAAGAAGGAGATGTGTCGTGATTTGCTCTACGCTCAACTGAATCGCATGGATTCGGTCGGCGCAAACGATTTGAAAAGGTATATCGAACGCATCGTCGAGCCGATGAGTTCCGACGATCTGGCACGCATGGAATCCAATCCCTTCCTCTATGCCGACGCTATCAAATCGAAAATCAACGGCATGATCGATGACTATCGGGAAAAACAGTTCATCGCAAAAATCGAATCCGGAGAAATCATCGTTGAACCTCAATACCGTTTTCCGAAATCCATTTCTCCGACGTCCACTATGCTTCCCATCAACAAATCGCTCTACGAGCAGGAAGCCGACGTCAACAATTTCGAACATCGCGTCATCACCGAAATTGCCAGCCTGCCCAATGTTCGCTGGTGGCACCGCGTCATCGACAGCAACAAAGCCAGTTTTGTTCTCAATGGTTTTATCAACCACTACCCGGATTTCATCGTCGCCACAAACAGCGGTAAAATCGTCCTCGTCGAAACAAAGGGCGATGACCGTGACAACAGCGACAGCCGTATCAAATTGCAGCTCGGTCGTAAATGGGCAGATATGGCGGGCACAAAGTACCGCTACTATATGGTGTTTGACGAGAATGATACCGGATTTGAAGGCGCGTATCCGGTTAGGGAGTTTATGGAATTGATGAAGAAGTTGTAATTTAAAGGAGGTTTTTTCAATGAAATTAAAAAAAGAATTTTCCGATTTTTACTCTGCTATTAGAATCGACTCTGAATCACAAGTGCTACGTCAAAAAAGAGAAATACTTGAAAACGATATTTATGCCAAACTACCAGATATTCTCGCGAAGCATGATATTTCAATCAACAAAAGTGATATTCGTACAATTATTCAAGGAAGCTATAAATATAATACAACCATTAAAAGTGACATCGTTGACTGTGATATTGCCGTTTTTATCCCCCTTGATACCTACAAGAATAACGATCCGAGAAAAATCAAGGGCTTCATTCGAGATGCAATTAATATTCCCTCTCGCACTGTAACTATTAAAGAACCCTGTGTCACTGCTTCTTATTATGAAGATAATAAAGAATGGCTTCATATCGATCTTCCTCTATATGCTCAAGATGGCAATCAAATTTATTTAGCACGAGGAAAAGAATTCAGCGACAATTATTCTTGGGAGAATGCCGATCCTGAAGGATTAAATGATTATCTATGTAATCAAATCAACGGCAACTACCAACTGCGTCGCATCATTTGTTTTATTAAAAAATGGAAAGCTGAACACTACAAAAATTCTGTCAACGATCATGAAGTTCCTCCTAGTATTGGTTTGACACTACTTGCCTGTGAATGCTTCTGCCCTGAATCTATGGATGACGATGACGATGATCTTCTTTCCTTCCGAAACACCTTAAAAAGAATCCAAGATAAATTTAATGTTGAATACTCCCATTGTTCGGATTCTGATATCGTAAATGCAAGTATCTCTTGCTGTTTGCCAACAACTCCTTATTCAGATGTTTTTTCAAAAATGGAAGATTCCAGCGATTCCTATATGATAACTTTCTATAAGCGTCTTTCTAATGCAGTTAGTAATTTGACAAACGCCGTCAATCTTGAATCCGCCCATGATGCCGGCGAATATG
>ENA-ORVG01002603-ORVG01002603.1-human-gut-metagenome-genome-assembly--contig:-NODE-2603-length-16597-cov-5.532221_pt1 | contig 16597 bp, 15 predicted proteins | sample MGYA00242091_ERZ509233 | MGnify/ENA primary metagenome ERZ509233 (study PRJEB26280, sample SAMEA2338840) | human gut metagenome | biome: human gut; feature: human-associated habitat; material: faeces... | reverse complement strand
CTATCTTTTCGCTTTAAGAAATTTATCGTTGCCATTTGTTTGCCTTTCGTATGATTGTGTTGAGAGCCTTGCGTATGTTGTCAAGTTCATAAGTACATTCTTTAAGATCAACACATTCAATTCTTCCTAATTGTGACAGCATACGAAGTTGATTTATGTTACTTCCAATCTTCTTTACTTGATAAACAAGTTCATTAAATGTTTCCTTATCACCGATAACATATACATCATTTACGATAGCACAGGCGGTTATGTACGCAGTCATATTCATTCCTAATGCTGAGGCTTTATCAGCAATAATACTTTTAGCAGTAGGAGTCAAGTGAAGATTAATGCGTTCTGACTTTGTTTCTTTATTTTTAATATCAATCACTCCATTCAAAATTTGTTTTGCCTTCAGGCAACCACTTTTCGGCAAAGGAGCCGAAAAGATGCGCCCGATGCGCTATGCTTGGACTCTCCTAAAGGAGAGTGTTTACAACTGTAACAACAACACAGAATCACTTTCAGTAATTGCTTTCATATGTTCGTTCTCACCTCCACAAACGCCACACAAGGCGTTTTAATTTTGCCTTGATTACTTTTGTGTTCTTTTTCTTTTCTCGTCAGAAGGGCTTTTTAATTGTTTGTCACCGTTTGCTGAACCTGGTGTGGTTCATAATTTGAGCACTGTGTAAAGATTACTCTGCCTTGTGTTATCAATGTATCTTTCCGAAACATCAACATAGCCTTTTTCTGTAAGTCCTTTGATTGCCTTACGACAGGAGTTTTCACACATACCGCAGTACTTTGCAATGTTGGGAACGGAGTAATAACTCATCCCTTTAGCATCACTTCTGCTTGTCAGAAAGCTGTATACCACAAACTCCATAGGCGTTAAGCCTTCGTCAAAAATTTTATTAGGCAGAAGAAAGAAATTACCTTTTTGCTTATTCATAAAATCACCTCCTCACTTACCCTTGCACACTTTTTAAGCCTTTTGAGCCAAACTTTTTTAAGTCCCTTCACTTATAGCCACGAAAACGGCAAAAAATGAGGGTGTTTCAATTTTATTTACAAAATATTTACATACGCCTTTCATATATTTAGCCGTTAAGTAACTACTTTTGAGCCTATTTTTTTATCACAAAAAAGATAACAGATTTTTTAATCTTGAGTGCATCTTCAGAAGATACATTTTGAGTCTTCATCATCAACTCGCACAAACAATATGTAGTGGATAAATCAATTAACTGATTTATCCACTACAACTCATAAAAACTTATTGACACAATCCAACAGTTTTTATCCATTATTTATGTATCTTCCGAAGATACATCTTTTTTATTTTCAGCGTTTTGCACAACTGTTTTGAAAACAAAAAAACAGTTTCTCGTAATTGAGAAACTGCTATTTATATACAATTATTATTAAATTGAAATTCTTATTCGTTCAATAATCTGACAGCTAACTTAAATCCGATTTCAAATGCCTGACTCTCAACCAAGGAAGTGTATTCTTCACAACATACAACATATTTCTTAAACACATCAAGTTCTTTATCTTTGAGTTTTGATATTAGATACTCCTGATGCCTTGCCATGAGTTCAACTAATTTCTTTTCTCCATCAGATATTTCCTTATCTTCACTCGGATTTATATTTCCATACCATAGCTCTTGCAGTATTGACATAAAATCAACTCCTTTGCAGTACACACTTATACCACAAAGGAGTTTGAATATCCAGATTATTTTTATATTAAGCAATACTTCCGACCCAACCATATCCTTGAATAGACATATCTATGAAATGATTGAGAAGAAGATTTGTTTTGCTGTTGAAAGATTCTTTATCATAGCATAAAGGTAAATCGTCATCCAAAACTTTTTCTATTGCTTGTTTGACTTTTAGTTTAGGCTGATCATCCTTGTACCAATCAACAACAAATAATTCAGCTTTTTCTTCAGTCAACTTGGTGTATATACCTTTTGCAGCTAATTTTACTGCTTGTTCTTCAGCCTCTGTAAGTTTTTTACCTTTTACCAGCAAATCATACAGTTCAAGTTCTTCTTCGGTTAAGCCTTCGAAATTTGCTCTGTTAGATTCTGCTTTCAAATCTTCAATAAGCTGAAGTAATTGTTCATAGTAATCTTCGTTTTCAGAACTGCCCGAATTATAACGGTCAACAATTCCCTTGAATCTTTCAGAAAATTTAACTCGCTCAACATTCTTGTTAATCATTTGTTCTAGTGCTTTTTCGAGATATTCTTTTAAATTATCAATCTCAATAGCTTTATATGGAGCAGTTTTTATTTCTTTTCTAAGGTCATCAGTGTCAAGTTTTGAAAGGTCGATAACTTTTCCTTGATGAATTACAACTTCACTGTTTGATTCAACACTGCTTGAGGTTACGCTTCGATCAAGCAGTTCACTCATATGTTGCTTAGCTTTGTTTACGCGTTCATCACTGACTGAATTGTTAAACATATCATGAAGATATTTGAGAGGGGAGAATTTTGGATTTTTCCAGTGCTGTTCAAATATCTCAGGTTTTGATGCCTCATAAAGATTACACATAGTGTTAGTAATAACCTTGAATTTTTCTTTTGCATCATCAGTTGCTATGATTGTGTTGTATGCATCAAGTATTGAGGCGGATTTGCTGAAAGTGTCCGTTTCCGAAATAATATCATCAAGATTAATTCCCATGCTTTTTAAAAATTCTTCGCCTTCATTAACGCAGGAATCAATCATTGATTTTAATGATTCAATATCCTTTGCTGGATACTCTCCGTCATCACCGCCTGAACCATAATCAGAAAGTGCCTGTTTCATATATTTGAATACATTAACATAGTCAACAATGATACCGCACGGCTTGCCGGGATAAACTCTGTTTGCTCTTGCTATTGCCTGCATAAGTGTGTGGCTTTTCATAGGCTTGTCTAAATATAAGGTTGAAAGATTTTTTACATCAAAACCTGTGAGCCACATTGCACATACAAATACAAGACTGAAATTATCATCAGGATCTTTAAATCTGTCCTCAAGATCCTTTCCGTCCTTGATTTCAGCCATTTTAGCCTTGTGCTTTGAAATATCCAGACCTTGCTCCGCAAAGCGTTCCTGGTCAGTGTTAGCGTCTGAGAAAACAACTGCCATTTCTACATTTTGCATATAGTTTATGCGTTTTGTCAGGTCGTCTCGCTCTTCTTTTGTCTTTGCCTTGTTTCGTTCTTTAATAAGATTTTGTATTTCAATTCCCCAGTAATGCTGTACTTTGTCATACATTTTAACTGTTGTAAATTTGTCAACGCTTACAACCATTCCTTTGCCGAGAAATCCTCTGCGTGGGAAATGGTGAGCAATGTCCTGAGCTATCTTGTCAAGTCGGTCATCTCTCTTGATAACCTCAAGAATTCTTGAAGAGGAGTTTTCTAATTTTTCAACTTCTTCGTCAGTTAAGTTTTCATCTTCAATTATTTCTAATACATCATCGTCAAGATAATTGTTTTCCAACTCAACAGTTGGAACACGCCTGCTGTAAAACAGCGGAACTGTTGAACCGTCCTCAACAGATTGAGAAAAATTATACTCTGATACATAATCGCCGAACCATTGATTGGTAAGCCTTTTTGAACCGAGCAGGGGAGTGCCTGTAAAAGCAATGAAGTTAGCGTTAGGAATACCTGCACGCATATTTTCTGCTAAATGTTTGTATTGCGTTCTGTGAGCCTCATCAACCATAACAATAATGTCATCGCGGGTTGATAAAACAGGATATTCCTTCGCTCTGTCATATTGAAATTTTTGTATAAGCGTAAATATAAATTCCTTATTTGTCTTTAAATAGTCACGCAGTTGACTGCTGTTTTTAGGCTGACATTCAACTTTGTCACCAATAACTTCAGTGCGGACAAAGTTTTTGTGTATCTGTGAGTCAAGGTCTTCTCTGTCTGTTATTATCAGAAATGTAAAGTTTCCGTTTATTTTACGCTTAACCTTGCGCGCAAACATAACCATTGAGTACGATTTGCCAGATCCTTGGGTGTGCCAAAATACGCCTAATTTACCGTTTAATTTTTTACGGTTTTTGAAGGACTCCATAAGATTGTTAACGCCTAAGAATTGGTGATTCTTTGCGATAATTTTAATACGCTGATTTTCGAACAGTATAAAGTTTTCTATGTAGTCGATAAGTCTTTCTTTGTTCAGTAAGCCGTCGATAAAACGCTCAACAGATATTTTCTTGTCAGTGTCGTTTAGTTCTTCACGGTTGACTTTTTCTTTTTCACTCTCAACTTTCAGCCATTCAAAGAAATAATCATATGTAGCGTTGAAAGCTCCCATCCTTGTTTCAATTCCGTTTGATAAAACGCAGATTTGGTTGAATGCAAAAAGATTAGGCACATCTTTTTTATAACTCAAAAGATTTTTGTTGTATGCCTCTTCTATTTTTACAATGCTGTTTTTCAGCTCTATGAATACAAGGGGCATTCCATTTACAAAAATCAGTATGTCAGGTCTTCTGTAATTATAATGTCCCTGAATCCACATTTGAGATACTGCCGTGAAAGTGTTGTTTTCAGGATTGTCAAAATCAATAAGCTGAACAAAGTCAAAATCTTCTTTACCGTTTTTCTTGATTTTAACTTGAATTTTATCTCTGATTTTCTTGTAGTTTTTGTAGTTGGTGTCCCCTATATCAGTTCCCGTAAAATCTCTTGATAAATCCTTTGCAATGCCGTCAATAATGCCTTTGTCAATATTCGGGTTAATTCTGATTAATGCTTCATTAAGTATAACAGGCAAAACGCATTGCCTCTTGTCAGTCCTGCCGGTGCCGTCATTAAGATTATCTCTGCTGTCAGCACTTGCAGGGCATCTGATAATATCATAATTGAATGGTGCTTTATTAAGTTTATCAAGTATAGCTTGTTCAATATCATTTTCAGATATGTAATTTGCCATAGTTACACCTTCTTAACGTTTTTTCTTTAATAATATCTATTTTTCTAATTGATATGTATTAGAATGGTAGTTTGTCATCTTCTTCTGAATCTGGCTCAACAAAGTTTCTATTTAAAATGTTGGCTGTAGCGGTATAAAACTGTTGCAAATAGTCTGAATAGTTTTTATGTATGTTTTCATATAGTTTGAGTAAATTTTCAATATCTGTCATCAAAATATTGCACTTGTCGATTATTCTAATATCAAGTTCTAAAAAAGCACTTGCCGGTAATGATTTGTCAAAAATATGGTCTTCTACAATTTTTCGCAATGAAAAAAATACTATTTCCATATAATGTGCATCAACTTTTTTAATCAATTCAAATGTCATTGAACAATATTCATTTCCATAATCATCATAGGCCTCAGTATATGCTATTGACTCAATAGTATCATATATCTCATCTCTTAACATTGAAAAGTTTGGCAAAGGTTCAATATTAAAAGATTCTGTTATTTCTTCGTTATTTTGAAATAATTCTTTAAAGTAGTTGTTTGGCTTGATTCGTATTGTTTTTTCTGTATATGTATTAAATTCTACACAAAGAAAACTTTCGTTTTTTAAAAACCCGTTATCATCAGTTATAAAAACAATTTCATTTTCTCCGCTACTTTTAAAGTAATCTAGTAATGATAACCATATTAATGCGTCTTTAAACCCCTTGTCACTTTTGCTTTCCAGAATGAAGGGTGGTGTTTTAAGATTGGCTCGTTCAAGTATTAGAGATAATGTTTCTTCGTTATTATAAAAAGGAATTATATTTATTCCTGTTGTTTCTTCGTATGCCTTTTGAACTCGTTTTTTTAAATCGGCTACGCTTTTTTCATATTTAATGATTTCGTCAAATTTAGCAATATTTTTATATTCTTTTTTTATTTTGGGTATTTTATCATATTTTTGCTTAAGTTCTCGAATTTGTTGACCAATTCTTTCATCTATTGATACTTGGGTTACATATAATTTGTAACTGTCATCTAATGCTTTAATTACTTCTTGAAGATTTCTTTTTTGTATTATGAAATTTGTATCAACTACAAGACTTGTATTTTTACTTTCAGACATATTACACCTCTAATTTTAAATTGATAATAAATGCTTAAGCTTTTGCTTTGATATAGTTGAAATGTCATTCCACCTCTAATTTTCCACTCATTAATCGTGGTAATAATAAATCTCGTTGTTCAATTAGTTTAAGGTTAATTTTATGTAATAATTTCTTTTGATTGATAATGGGAACGATTTTTTTTGCGAAATTTTCTAAAACATCATTTGAAGGTACAAATAACTTGTATCTCCTCATAAAGTTTAAGCCAACAAATTGTTGTGACGCACCATTTGTTTGAGTAGAAAAGATTTCTTGCATTATTGAACTGGTAAGCCAATAATAGAGATAAGAAGTTTCCACCATTGTTTTAGGTTTGAATATAATAACATTCTTTACACTGAATTCTCTATCATAATCTATTATACAACAATTGCCAACTGTGCCAATATTACTAAATATTATATCTCCTGATTTCAATCCGCTGCGTTTCTTTATTGATTCGTGTTCTGAAGAACTAATATTGTAAGAAATGTTAAAATCAATAAAACCGTTTGAAATGTATTTTCCAGTAATTAGAGGTATTCCAATATCAACAGATTTAGGAGAATTATGTGTTCCGTCAGTTACATAGCAAAACTCTTGCATTCTTTTAATAGTCCAACCCTTTGGAATTCCGTTTTCAAATTCTGCGTTTTCATACCCAGGAAAGCGAAAGCGGACAAACCATTCTTTATACAAATTCTCCGCCGTCTGCTCTAATATCTTAATCCGTTTGTTGTTGTTTTCAATCAAGTCATCATATGTTGAAAGAATGTTGACGATTTTGTTTTCAATTTCAATAGATATATTAGGAACCAAATAATTCATAATTGCATTTGGTGTTCCTCTTGGCATTTTTGTTCCTTTAGATGTTACGGTGGCGTAATTAAAAAAATTATTATCAGAAAGTACATAATAGATAAACTTGGAATTATGTTCGTTGTTAACTTTTAATACCAAAACATCATTTGAACATCCGCCTTCACGGTTTGAATGCCAAATTTTTTTGAAATATGGTCTAATATTAGATAACAATATATCATTAACTTCATATTTAGGGAGTGTTTTGCAGTCTGGTAAAGATTCTGCAACGATAACGCCACCTTTATCTGATAACATATTTTCTGTTGTTATGTAATTTTCTAAGTTAAATTTAGTAGTTCTTTCTTTCCTATAGGAAGAACAATCTTTCAATTTAATGTAATCCATTATTTGCCACCAAATAAATTCGCTAAGTTTTCAGCAATCTGTTTTTCTAATTCTTGTGCTTCGGCATTTAGTTTTGTTAATTCTTCATTGAGTGATAACATTTCAGCTTTAAATTCTTCTGCTGTCATTCCGTCATCTTCAATAACAACGCCAACATATCTTCCTGCGTTGAGGGAATAGTCCTGGTCGATTATTCCGTCCTCACCCTCAAGTTTTGCCGCTTTACATAGTCCTATAACATCCCTGTATTTTTCGTCAGGGAATCGTTCTTCAAGCCAATCAATCTGGCTCTGCCAATATTCTTTCGGCTTAATTTCCTCGTCGTCGCTTGTTTCAGGTGCTTGGTTTAAGTTAGACTTGTACTCGTTTATTAAGTCCTCAAAAGCCTGATTATCGCCCTCATAAAGTCTTGTGATTATGCCGAGATTTTTTATTTGCTCGTCAGTAAATTTTCTGTGTGCTCTGTCAACCTGAGTAAACACATTTCGTGCGTCGATAAATAAAATTTCGTCCTTTTTCTCCTGCGGTTTTGATTTGTCAAAAAACCAAAGAGTAGCAGGCAGAGTTACAGAAGAAAACATATTTGACGGTAAAGTTACCATTTGAGAAATAATGCCTTCTTCAATAAGTTTTTTTCTTATATCGTATTCGGAATTGCCTGCGTCTGACGCTGAATTTGCCATTACAAGTGCAGCTTTGCCGTTTTCTTTTAAAGATGTTGCAAAATAGTTAATCCACAGATAGTTTGCGTTTGGCACGGTTTCCTTTTTATCCGAATTCTTTTTAGAAGACTTTGACTTGTTTTTCGGTATACCGTAACGATTAAAACGGTCATCGTCTTTTACTTTTTCGTAAACTACCTCGTCAACATTGAACGGGGGATTAGCCATAACATAGTCAAAATTACCAACTGCATCGTAAGGGTCGGAATAAAAAGAGTTAGCCTCTGTTATGTCTCCTCGAATGTTATTTAAAATCAAGTTCATTTTGGCAAGTTTAACTGTGTCGGGCTCTTTTTCAACACCGTAGCAGCGGAATTTCATCAAGTCCTCATTTGTCGCATTATGAGCGTGCATATATCTTGCCGCCTGAACAAACATACCGCCTGAACCGCAGGCAGGGTCTAAAAATTTCTTTTCCGTTCCTGCTTGGGGTTTGATAACCTCAACCATATACTGAACTACAGATGCAGGAGTATAGAATGTTCCGCCGTCTTTACCTTCCTGCAATGCGAAGTTACCAAGGAAATATTCATAAATTTGACCGAACAAGTCAATGCTTATATCTTCAGGTATATCCTTAAACACCCGGATAATATTTGACAAAAGCTCGGGTTCTTCCTCAGGAACAAGCTGTCCGTAAACCTCTTTTGGCAGTACTCCTGATAGTTTAGGATTGTGCCGTTCAATTTCTTCCATAGCGGTTTTAACTATGGTTGCTTTTTCTGCCGTGTCCGGTGCGTCATTAATATAATCATAGTAAGCGCAGTAAGGCAAATAAAATCCGCATTTTTCTTTTGCTATTTCTTCAATAGGCTTTTCACGCCTTGTACCTTTTAACTGATTAAATTCTTCATCAATTTCGTTTTTATGCTGTTTATATAAAATATCTGCATAACGCAGAAATATTAATCCCAAAATAGGTTGTCCGTACTTGTTGGCTGCAAGGTGAGCGCTTGCACGGAGCATATCCGCTGAATGCCACAAGTCTTTCTTTAATTTTTTAAGTTCATTATCCGTCATAACATATCTCCAACACGCATTATTTCAATTATATATAATATCATAAATTATAAAATTAGTAAATCCTGCTTATATAAACACTTTTTTTAGTACTGAATTATGGACTGTTAGTAAATATTTTGTTAAATGGATTGAATGTTTAATTTTATAGAATTATAATTTAAGTAATAAAAATTTAAAGTTTGGAGGTGAGTTGTATTTACAAAGTATTTGCATTTATAAGCTTTCTTGTGAGAAATTTGGCTATACCAAATCCTTTCGATAACTTGCAAGGTCAAACCTTTGAAATTTACGGTATAGAATTTCCTGTTATTCCTAAAGTTATAAATATTTTAGTTGAACCGATTTTAGGAGTATTTACTTTTATTATTGTTGGATTATATTATGACAGAAGTGAAAAAACGCCATTAAAAGGCAGCATTTTGTATTTGTTTTTTTATTGGATTCATGTAGGGCTAATTTCTGTAATTGTTAAATTTAATTTTTCTGCTTTATCAATCTTTCTAGTTGCCACTTTTTATGTAATCCTCCATATTCTGATATCTGTTATCACAAGTAAGCTTAGAAAGTTTTTATATGATTTTAGTTATTAATATTAACTTGTTGAATATCAAATATATCTGTGATATGTTATTAGTAAGAAAACACAGGAGATAATTAATGGACAGAGATACATTTAAACTGATTCATAGTGAATTAATTCAACAAGTTCAATGCACGGAATTTAATTTAAAAAGAATTTATGCCGCAATGAAAAATGGCGATTTTAATGATAACTTCAATGATCTAAAAAACAGCAATTTAGGTGTTATTGCAAGAAAACTAAAAGATTTGGATTACAGTGATAATTTACCCGAGTTTACAAAAGAAGAATATAAAACTATAGATGATATAAGAAAGATTAGAAATTATTGGTGTCACCAATGTTATTTAGATTATATTTACATACAGAATGACAATGAAAGAGAAATAAGATTTCAAGAAATTGCTAATAGATTACATTATGATGAGTTGAGAACATATGAATTGTTTAAAAAAACAGAATCAATGTATAAATATGTTTTTGAGAAATATAGATGATTGTATTAATGACTAATAATTACCAAAGCAACAATTGTTTATTGTTTCTCAGCAAGACTTGAGGTAGGGTGGAGCGGATTTTGCACCTCTGCCTTGATTTGTATGTGAGTTAATAATATTACTTGTTAAAACCATTCTATAAGAAAATTAATTTACAGAGCATCATTAAAGCATCAATCGTGAGATTGATGCTTTTTGTATATTAAAAAAAAAGCCGTAAAAATGGGGAAAAACCGACACGCGCTTCTAAAGACCGCGTGTCGACTCCAAAACCGCGTGCCGAGGGTTCAAGTCCTTCTGCCCCTGCCATATAAAAAGTCTCAAAATCCGCTTGTGGTGCGGGTTTCGGGGCTTTTTTTATTTTTCAGAGGCTGTGAATTTTGTAGCGAATTTTTTACTATTTTATTTCGTAATTTTTCGTAAAATGCCGTTTTTTTACCTTTTTTGGGCTATTTTTTCGTAAAATCTTCGTAAAATTCTAATTTTATTTTTATGAATAAATTTTTTAAAAGTCTAATTTATTAACATAGTCTATGTACATTTCAGGCTCATCTTTTACATAAAAATGCTGAGTGGTTGAAATATCAGAGTGCCCTAAAAGTTGTGATACAACAGGAACCGGCACATGCTCATAATTAATTAATATAGTTGCGAATGAATGTCTTAATGAATGAACGCAGTATTTGTATCTTCTGTTTCTGTTATTTATAACATTTTTTATATTAGCTTCTTTTAAAACTTTATCAAATGATCTGCGAAGTGTTGAACTATGGGGAACATTTCCATATTCGTTTGCAAATATGTAATTTGAGTCCTTATTTGTTTTTTTATAATATTCAAGTGCTCGTTCGGCAGTCTCATTTAAAGGTATTGTTCTTGATTTGCCGTTTTTTGTTTTGCCAATAATTAATTGCGTTTTGTTTTCGACTTTATCATACCTGCAAGAACTGTCAATCTTTAAATATGTATGATTTTCAGTTTTTATAACTTTATCCCAAGTCAACGCTAATAATTCGCCTTCTCTTAATCCTGTTTCTAATAATACTGTTAAAGCAGGTGCAATTCTGTCTTTGACATCCTTATAATCTTCAGAAAATACACCGGTCGCTTTTATAAATCTTTCAGCTTCTTCCTTCGTAAAAGCGCTTTCTTTATTATCATTCTTAGTGAATTTATTTTTTATATTAAATGTATTGGGATTTATAAGATTCATTTTGTCAGTTACTTTATAAAATAGTCTTAGATATTCATAGGCTTTTTTAACTGTGCTGTCCGCATAGCAAATCCCTTTATAATTTTTACCGCTTTTTAATGATGAAATCATATTTAAAACATCGGGTCTGTCCAATTTATCAACAGCAATAAGACCAACCGTCGGTATTATTTGATTCTTAATAATTTGTTTAATTCGGTTTTTGGAAGATTGCTTCAGACTGATGTCTTTATCTATTTCATCATAAATCCATTTAGTCAGCGCAATTTCAAGTGTCACATTATTTTCTTTTCTGTCAAGATCATTACCATAATGCTTTTTGTTCATTTCTTGATCTATCAAGGCTATGCAATCATCAATAGATTTTCTTGTTGTGTTCACACCTTGATATTTTACATAATAATAATTACTACCCTTCTTAGGGAAAATATAATTTCTGTATTTTGCTGGAATCTTTCTTTTACTCAAATTATGCACCCCTTCTCAGTCCATCGTATTTGTTAATGTTTTGTTTACGCCATTTGTCAACTTCCGGCTTAATTGCATATAATCTTCCGCTTTTATATATAGCCGGAAATCCATAAATTTGTAAGATTTCTTCTGTTGTTCCCTTAGATAATCCTAAGTACTCTTGAAGCTTGTTAACACTCAAGAGGTCGTCTTTGTTGTATAATCCTTCATAAGGATTTGTAAATTGAATTATTTTTTTCAAAAATAAACTCCTTTCATAAAAACTTTGTATAATAAAGACTTAAAGTTTAAAGATGGTAAGTCTGTAATTCATCTCGGAAACGTTTTCCGACCACTCCTTTCAATGAAGTTTTAGGTTAAAAAACCCCACAATATAATATAGTGCAAATTTACAAAAAGTGACAAAGAAATTTAAAGAATTTACAATTTTTTTCATAAGCGCGGCACACTGTTAGGTGTGCCGCCTTGTTTTAATTAAAGAAAAATAACTTTATCGATTACTCAATCAGTGTATTTCTTGAATATTGAGTCATACACTTTTCTCATAGTCATATCAAAGCATTCACGGCATTCGTCGTACAATCCGAGATTATCTCTGAACATTGCAGCAAAATCGACTTCTATGTCAATAATAAGGCCGTCGCTTGTTGCTTCATCAAAACGATTTACATACCACTTGTCTATTGAGATATAATCGTTCTTTATGAAATAAGCATATGCCTGTTGCTTAACAAAGTCTTTTTCATCAAGTATGCAGATATATGAATCTTCCGACTTCTCTTTCAGATACACACTTTCATCGTAATATGTATCTGTCGTGAATGTGTTTGAGAGTCTTCCTTCTTTTACTTTTTCAAAATACAGTGTTATCATCATTTAAATTCCTTTCTTTTGTAATTTGTACTTTGTTATTTTATGTTTGTTTTAATTTACATAAAATTTCTCCTTTCAAAGTAAAAAAAGAACAGTTATCATAATTAAATAACTATCTCATAACTATCCTCATTTACAATTAACTTTAAATATAAAATAAGAGTATTCCGTAGCTACTAAAATAACTCTAAAAAACATTTAAAAAATAACTTCTAAAGTAATTATAGCAAATTTTAAAACCATTAAGGCACAATAAGTCATCTATGAACTATGTTCACAAAAAGTTTACAATTACTATCTATTACAATTAAAGTTACAGTCAATAAGTAAAAAAATATATAATATATGAGATTAATATTCACAATGCAATTTGTATCTCTAAAGTAATTATAGCAAAAAATTTTAAAAACTGGCGGCACTCACTCTTGGTTATATAAGTAAGATAACGCACACACATCGTAGCGGTTGTGACCGAGCATAGAAGAACATATCAGAAGCGCCTGCTTGTCATAAACAATGCCTTTTTTGTCTTTCCTGCAAAAGACCTTTTCCGAGTGTGAAAGAGTGCTTAAATCGCGTTTCTCAGCCTCATATACCCTTTGACAATACTGTGCTCTGTAACCGTGTGTGTTTGCTCTTTCTTTTACATTCGGAAATACTTTTTCGTCTTTTGCTTTTTTGCAAAGGCTGACACATATCTCTATCTCCTCAGGGCTTCCGTAAAGCTTTGTACGGCGTTTTCTGCCGCCTTTTGTTCCTCTTGTAACTGATAACCAAGGATGACCGAAATCATCAAAATAAAGGTCTGAGCCCCTTACCAGCTTAAGTTCACTGAGCCTCAGTCCCGTGCATCTGCAAAAGGTTACCTGCTCAATGTTTTTGGCTTCGCTGAAGTATTTTAAACTCTTTGACATATCCCTTGAACGCTTTACATCCTGCCTCTTTTTAGGCGGGATTTTTGTTTTGAAATATGAATACGGAACTTCGCAAAGCTTGCATAATGCAGAGCGTCTTGCTGATACAGTCCACGATGAGAACTTCTTATCAACAGACCATTGCAGCCATTCATCTCCGTGTTCTTTAATATCATCAATGCTTTTGAGCTTAATACCGTTTTCTTTAGCCCAGTCAACCATATAGTTAAGCTGTCTTATGTATGTTTTCATTGTGTTAAAAGAATAAATGTACCTGCAGGCAGTGTGATCTTTTTTTGCTTCGTGCCTTGATTCCCCAAACCTGCACAGTGATTTTAAAGTCTTTTCAATTTGGTAGCGTATGCTTCCGTTTCTTGACACAGAATTCACCCCCCTATATTAGTTATTTTTGTTAAAGATAAATCACACCGTTTTTACAGCTTGGTGCTGCTGTTTTTGACTGCCCCAACAGTCGGTACTTTGCCTCTCTTTCTCAATAAGAGAATCAACCCGGCAACAAAAATAACCATATAGAGTTCCTGTTCTGTTTTAGCTCGCTTTGCCTTTCACCTTCCTTTCATCGATAAATTAAACTGACTTTCTTAATTTCTTTTTTTGGGGAAAAAGAAAAAGTCATCCCAACAACTCGAGATGACTTAATTCAAAAAAATAATTATGTAAAATTACCTTCTAATATAATTATAGCATATTTTTGATTGATTGTGGTACAACTGTAATTAGTTAGAAAACTTTTCGTCAATATATCTGGGTGATGCTTATTGACACAATAAAACTAATTGGATATACTGTTAATAGGCGATTTACCAAGGGCCTTTGAGCCCCTCACGGCTAATATTTTAGCTGACGGTAAGTCGCCTTTTGATATTCTACGAACTTGTATATAGTTGCTATATCATCATTTGCACCAACAGATAATGTTATTTCATAATATGCTCCGTCAAAATCTTGAAAATATGTCTAATAATATTCAAATCATTTTTTAGCAAAAGAATGTTTTTTTATCCTTGGCATTATGACTAAAATTTGATATTTCAGCAAGCTCATCTATATGTGCTTCCGTATCAAGTCTTATTTTAAATTCATTGTCGCTTGATTTTCTTGTTTTTCCTTTAATGGAGACAAATTATCTCGTGCTTTTTTAGTGGCTTTTTGTTTATTGTTATTGCGTTTCTATTGGCTGTGCTTTTTTCCCCTCTAAATTAAGTGCTTATTCAAATTTTTCTTTTACCCATGTGTTTATATTTGATTGTAATACATACTGTTTATTGACTCCATTTTCATTTGTGCTACATTGATGTTAGAGGATTTGTCGTTAATAATTGCCAACGATTCAAGCAGTTGGTGATTAACTTGCGGTAAGTTCTCGTTTTTATATTCAATTGCAGTTGCGTTTTATAATACTTCTTGTACATTTCCTGTTTTGCAAATTACTATATTTAACAGTATTAAGCTCAACTGATATAATTCTGCTGTCAGCATTGTATTTTTCTTTGATTGTGATGCATATTTCTTAGGTGTATAGGATACTACTATTGACATAATTTAGACGATTGGATATACTGATAGTGGAAGCGGTAAGAGAAACTGCACTTTGTGATGAAAGCTCTGGCTCGATAAGAGCGGTCGCTTCTTTTTTTATTATTTTATGCTTCATTTCCTATATTCTGTAAGATAATATGCACCCACTTTTTCTCCATAGCCTTTTGCGCCTATTTCCCAGGGACTAAAAAACTCCCTTAATATCCATATTCGCTCTTGTTTTTGTTCGGTCAAATACGGTAAAATCTGTATCTGTTTTGTGTTAAACAACAAGATGGCGGCCTTTTTTATGACGCAATTAATATACTTGAAATTTTTAGGATATTGCTTAGATAATTCGTCACCTTCACTATCAGCTTTAAATGAAAACTTGACATTCTCATCTGTATTGGATATTCTATTAGAGAAGGAATTTCTTGTGTCAACGGGTGATTTTTTACTTAGATTGGCTGTACGAGAGATTCCTTTTATTTTTGTTATTTCCTTAAATTCTCTCCTGTTTTTTATCATTGGCACTATGACTAAAAGTTGAAATTTCAGCAAGTTCATCTATATGTGCTTCCGTTGAAAGCACAGTGAAACAAGCGTTAGCGGCGATATTTTCGTCAATAGTGCTTTTTTTGTATATCTGTTATTCCTTTCAGGATTTTGCCTTATTTATCCTCAAGGTCAGCAAAGCTAGTATCATAATCGGCATTATTTTAAGAAGGTCAAGAATGAATGCTTGAAGCTCATTAGCCTGTTTAGGAACAGTTTGCTTAAGGTCGTGGAATAGTTCGTCTCCGAAATAAACAGACATAACACCGCCTATATTATTATGATCAAGCACTATTTTACCGTTTTGATACACACTGTTAGCTCTACCGCAACCGAGTTTTTCGGTATCGTTGACTATGATTACTTCCAAGCCTATGCTCTTAGCTACCTTCCTATAAGTTCCTCTTCCGCATGAATAGGCGTTATATTGCTTCCTTCACTGGCAAGATTATAAGCTCTTCAGATGAATAGCCCCCGATAAATAGCATAAATCCTGTGTAATAATTAGTAACAGCACCTTCATACAAATTACGAAATTTTTAGTTTGTACTTTCGATTTCTGATCCCATTCAACTCGATGGTAGATGACTGGGATAAATAGTTTGATGGTAATGAACCGAGGAACGGCAGAAACGGCGAAAACTAATTGAATAATATCATTGAAAGTGATAAAATAAATAAGAAATCTAATTACAGAAAAACCAAAATAAAAAACATAGTTGAAATGTATTGTGTAGGAAGATAAATATGGATTCAAAACAATCATTAAGTGATGAGCTTGGCGAGTTAAATGATATATTTGATCTCGACAGAGATATTAAATTAGCAGAAAAATTATCAAAGCAAAAAAATCTAAAAGAAAGAACAAACAGAAACATAAAAGAATTTATGGAAAATCAAATCAAAAGAAAAAAGGAACAAG
>ENA-ORVG01002602-ORVG01002602.1-human-gut-metagenome-genome-assembly--contig:-NODE-2602-length-16605-cov-2.527069_pt1 | contig 16605 bp, 8 predicted proteins | sample MGYA00242091_ERZ509233 | MGnify/ENA primary metagenome ERZ509233 (study PRJEB26280, sample SAMEA2338840) | human gut metagenome | biome: human gut; feature: human-associated habitat; material: faeces... | reverse complement strand
TCATTCTGCCTTTTTCAAAGTTTCAGCACCTACATAGTAACCTAAGTTAGTTCCCTGGTTATATCCCATATTCTGCATCGCTTGAGACATATCATAATTATGATCGGTCATCAAGTGAGGAAGACGGAATTCGGTAGGATGATTCGTGGAGAATATATAAATAGATTTCATGTCACTTGAACCCATTATTACTTCTTCACGATAGTCACCGAGAAAATCACCATAGTAACAAGGATTGTATTTGGTGCTATGGTTACCGTCATTGCTACCGTAAGTTCCAAAATATACCAAACGAGTCTTATTCGTCTTGTTTACATCAGGGTTCTCTTTATAGCTCACGACACAAGCACGGTCCAGCATTTCTCTTGTCGGCTGCCCGCTCCAATAAATGGCTACATTATACAAAACTCCACCACCAATACCTGTAGGATATGTACTGGATACCAATCCACTGCCACTACAACTGAATACCCCTTCCTGCAAAGAAGACCAGTACTCAAAATTCGGGCTATCCGGATCGATATCTGCCACAATACAACGACCGACATCAGTAGTCGAACCCGCTCCATGGCCGGTAATCAAGCCACCATCTCTTGCATCAATCACTTGACATCCATAACCGTGTCCTTGTCCATTATAATTGCCCGGTTCTTCAAATGAAGCAACAATTTGCAATCCTGAACGGTCTTTTATAAATTTGCCAACACATAAACAGTCACCATGACCGTTTCCGGTACACCACAATTCGCTTCCATCATCATCTATAGCCGCAGAACCATACAAGATTTCATCTTTTCCATCATCGTCCAAGTCCGCTACACGAAAACTATGCGAACACATGGACAACCATTTTGAAGAATGTTCGGCTGTATCAAACTTCCAACGGGTTTCCAGTTTATTCCCTTTCAAATCGAGTGCCCATACTTGCCAATTATGATAAATACCTCTACTGATGATCAGACTGGGGTTGCTTGTTCTCACTCCGGTCGCTTCGTCAGGTATACCATCCAGATAAGCCACCCCGATAAAGAAACGGTCCATGCGGTTTCCGTAATCATCTCCCCAATATTCACTCCAATACTTGGCACGTGATACTTTCGATCCTTCTCCTCCACGTGGAATATTATCTATACGAGTTATTTCACGTCCGTCATATCCCCTGCAAATAGAGATATATTCGGGACCCTCCATTATCAAACCGCAAGTAGTAGCTGTAGACGGATCATTCTGATCTCTCGCAATAGCCGCTCCGGAGTACCAACCTTTACCATCTGTTTGACGATTACGATAATCATTCACTTTCCCATTTGCGTCAGTGATAATCTTGCCATCGGCAAACTTTGTACCTTCGGAAGTACGGAAAGCAATTTCACACAAACCGTCACCATCAAAATCATACAAGATATAAGAAGTATAATGTGATCCGGAACGGATGTTAATTCCCAAATCAATCCTCCACAAGAAAGTCCCGTCCATTTTATATGCTTCCAACAGAGTAGTACCATTAAACCAAACTCCCATATTCGCTCCGTCGTATGGTTCTCTCTTCACCACAATCTCTAATTCACCGTCACCGTCCAAGTCACCTAGCTGAATGTCATCAGGAGAATATGTAATCGATGCATCGGGTACATTCATGTTTAATCTAATTTCATGATAAAACTTTTCTGCCATTTCAGAAGTAAATGTATAATCGCAAAGCGTTTCAGCCTGATTGGCAAGAGTGACCCGGTATACATTCGTTTTTGATACATCAATATCTGCATCCACCCAAGATGTAGTATTTGAAATAGGTTTCTCATTCAATCTCACTTCCGTCTCACCGTCTACCGACTTATAAATATCAAAAGCAACATTAGACGGATCAGTCTTCAATAATCTCCAGCTAATCAATGCGGATGCAATCCCTGATGCGTTATTGGGATCAGAAGCCGAAATAGGATCATAACTCACCCACATGGCGCGGCTACCCGTTATGACTTCGGTCGGCAGAGGAGGCAATTCTTCTGTTTGATTGCCATTGTTCACTTCAACGACGGGGTCATTATCCGAGCAGGCAACTATGGCCAGCAGACAAAACAGCCCCAGTATTATATAATGTTTCTTCATTTCTTTCGTTTTTTTATTCTATAAACATCCGTTCTATGCAAGAATATCCTATCACTATTCATCAGCATTCCGGTTGTGGGTTACCACCCCGGATTCTGCTCCAAATTAGGATTTTTCGATTTTTCACTCTGAGGAATCGGGAAGAAATACATCTTATCATCCCAACTTCTTTCTTTTACCTTACGTTCATACGTATAAGTATCATCCCCATTCTTCGTAATCTTCATTTCAACAATGTTCTTGAAATGTTTGTCACCCTCCTTCCAACGACGTACATCCCAAAAACGATGTCCTTCAAAAGCCAATTCTACCATACGTTCATTCTGATATTTCTTCCAGAAAGCATCATTGGTCATCCCTTGAGGGAATCCGGGCATTCCGGCACGTGTACGAACTACTTTGATAGCATCTACAGCCGAAGTTGTAAATTCACTGTCCGTTGCATACGGACTACCCAGATACTTATATACAGCTTCCGCATAATTCAAATAGAACTCTCCAAAACGGAACGTAATCCATGAATGATAGGTCTTTGAAGCTGTACCGGCACGCAAATCTACTGCCGTCTGACAATACTTCTTCAGATAATAACCTGTCGGAGTTCCGCCACTCAAAGGTTCCGCATTTAATCCGCCCTGATAGGTTTGCAGAGGAACAGTATTCCAGTTAGGCCACTTTTCGTCTCCATTTTTGGCAATAGTCAAATAGAAACGAGGGTCGCGGTTGGTATAATAAGGATTAGTAGGATCGTAGTTATCCAACTCGTCCGGGCGCAACCCTGTATCCTTCATCTCATACGCATCCACCAGTGTCTGTGTGGGACAGTTTCCACCTTTACAATTTTCCAACCCTACCGGGAAGTTATATCCCTCAAAAGAATTAGTGGTAGTAGTGGCACGACGGAGAAAAATCAATTCATTAGTAGCGTCATTGTAATTATCCTTACTCCAAAGTGATGAATAATCCTCCACTAAGAGTTTTGCCTTTTCAGCAAATCCATTACTGTCATCTAAAATTTCCTTATTGGCTTTAGCTGCACGATACCACAGATCTTTATTATCAGTCGGGTTAAACAAAGGACTTGCCGCATACAACGCAGCACGAGCTTTCAAGGCCAATACCGTTTTACGGTTGGCACGTCCTGTTTCCGCCGGACTACTAGGCAATGCCATATCTCCCAGTTTACTGTAATCGACAATAATCTTATCCTTTATATCATCACATTCGGCTATGATATAATCAAAAATCTCCTGTGCCGGCCTGCGCGACAATGTATTCGATTCTTCGGCTGTTAATATATGGTCGCTAAACGGTACATCTCCATATTGCCGTACCAAGTTAAAGTAGAAATATGCACGAAGGAAGCGCACCTCATACTGGTAATTGGTATAACGGAACATTTGTTGTGCATAATCACTGTTCAAAGCCAACTCGGGAAATGTCAGTCCGGTAAACTTCTCCAGATATAAATTACAATTGGCTATCCCTTCATAACAGGACGTCCACATACTACTTTTAGCATTTGACGGACTCCAAGAACCATTGTAAAAGTCTTCAATCTGATTTCCCGAATAAGCATATTCAGCCTCATCAGTAGCAGAACCAAGAATTGCCCCGCTATAGTTTCCAAAGTCCACATCCATGGACAAATAGATATTTGTTATCAGCCCTCCCACATTACCGAAGTTGAGCTTCACAAAATCCTCATCATAGTTATTGTACTCATGATATTCCATCTTATCTGAGCAGGAACCGAGTGTGACTACACACATCATTCCGTAGATAATGTTTTTCAGTTTCATTCTTTCGCTTTGTTTTTATGATTAAAAACCAATCGTAACACCGACTACTACACTCTTATTCAGCGGAGTCGCTACACCATAACATTCCGGATCTGCCACATCAATGTGATCTGAACAGAACAAGTCTGTTCCTCTAACATATAACTTGGCACTCCCCAATATCTTAGTCTTCTTCATCAATTCTTTCGGGAATCTGTAATACACCTCCGCATTACGCAACTTCAAGAATGACCGGTCTGCCAACCAAACCGTATTAGCCTGATAGTTATTGGCATTACTCTGTGAACTCAAACGAGGATATTTGGCATTTTGATTTTCCGGTGTCCAACGATTCTCATAATAATGAGTAGAAAGTGTCGTATTATTTATCAATGGCCAAAACATACTCTTCGTATTCAATAAAGCAGAATAGTTACCTGTTCCCTGAAACATTACATCTACCCCAATCCCTTTCCATTCGGCTCCCAAATGGAAAGAATAATAAATTTCCGGAGCCGTCGTACTATAACCGATAGCTGTTTTATCATTGGCATCAATGATTCCGTCTCCATTCACATCTTTATATTTTATGTCTCCCGGCACTACCGTACTAAAGTTTTGCGGAAGGCTGTTTGCTATATCTTCTTTATCTTTGAAGAAACCTTCAGCTACCATTCCATATACTTGTCCCAACCGATTTCCTGTTTGCACAAGATTCTTATACAAACGCGGTTCTTCCAGTTGTTCCTTAATTTCATTCTTATTCCAAGCAAAATTACCGCCAAGGTTGAACACTACATCTCCTAACCGTTTCGTATAGTTAAGTCCTAGTTCCACGCCATAGCTATCAACGATTCCGGCATTCTCGAACGGAGCATCTACGCCCAACACATCGGTATATTTTCCTTCGGAAGAGACCCAAATATCTTTTCTCCGTTGGTAATAGCCTTCTGCCGTCACGTCCAGTCCATTGAACAACACGGCATCAACACCAACATTGTATTTATACGCTTTCTCATGTGTCGAATTAGCAGTTGCCAGGCGCCCGATAATAGTACTTCCGAATTCAGAGTCGTAACTACTGTTAAACTTATACTGTGTACCAGTAGTCGTATAAATCTGGTCCCAATAGTCATATATGGTAGTACTTCCGTCTTTAGGCAGATAATCAACATTGATCACTCCAAACGAAGCGCGCAATTTCAAGAAGTTCACCCAAGACACATCTTTCAACCATTTTTCTTCCGAAAGTACCCAAGCAGCAGAAATGGTAGGCGAGAAAGCCCATTTATGCCCCGGTGCCAATAAACTGGAGGCCGAGCCAACCAATGCCAGATCCAAATAATAGCGATTAGAGAAACCTACATGATTATACCAGGATACATTTTGCCGATAAATAGTGGTATTCAGACCGTATGAATCACGATATTCATAATCCCATTTCAATTGAGAATACACATCCCACTTTTGGAACGAGCGATTATAATCTACACTACCTGCAAAGTTAAATTGGCGCGCCCAGTTGTCAATACCTGCACCCGAACCCATTTCACTGGATTCGCCACCTGAAATGGCAGTATAAAACGGACCGTTAGTTGTCCAGCTTGTTGCATAACCGGCATACGTATAAGTCTTGCTATGGTCTTCCAGAATATTGGAATAGTTGTCATAAGCTAAACGAAAGTTTGCTCCCAATCCTTTCAGCAAACCAGACAAATCTTGTGACAAGGTAAGGTCGGCAAACAAACTGCGAGAGTGTCCTTTAGAATAAGCAGCTCCCTGCGATTGTGCGACAGGATTCGATGTTCCCGCCCAAGTAGTACTTCCTCCCCAACTGTCATCTTCCGTACGAACCGGAAAAGCTGCAGAAGGAATCGAATAAATCATATCCCATAGGTTAACCGAAGCCCCCGGAATCCGAGATTCGGACAAGGTACCGAGAAGATTCAACTTCAATTTGGTAGTGGCGGTTAAATCAATATCCAGATTTGTACGCAAATTAGCACGTGAATACATATTCTGTGTAGAATATCCGTCATTTGCATTCGGGGTTTTGATAAACCCTTTGTCTGTTAATAAATTCGCCATAGTATAGTAGCGGAACTTTGCTCCTCCTCCACGGAATTCGATCGTATATTTATTAGACACTCCTCTGTCTTTAAAGGTTTCATCAATCCAGTTCACATTAGGATAGAGATAAGGGTACATACGGGAAGCCCCTCCACTGCCTACTCCATTACGGAAAGCATCGACTTCTTCCGGAGTATACCGAGCTCCCAAACCTTCATATCCACGCGCTTCATTCACTGCAGAAGCATACGTAGCTGCATCTACAAATTCCGGACGTCGAGACTGAGTGTTAATGATATGATCATACGTAAAAGTTATCTCTTTTGTTTTGTACTTACCACGCTTCGTCGTAATCAAGATCGCACCGTTCACTCCTTTGTATCCGTACAATGCCACAGCCGCGGCATCTTTCAGGATGGAAACGGATTCTACTTCTTCTGGGCTCACCAAGCTCATGTCTCGTTCCAAACCGTCAACCAGCACAAGCGGTGTACTACTTGACAAGCTCTGCAAACCACGTACATAAAAGGTAGGATCTGCCATTAAACCTGTACTAGCTGCATTCTGCAAAGTAGTAAGACCCAATCCATATCCATATAAAGAATTGGATATATTCCGGGAAGACCGCTTATTAAACTCTTCATTATAGGTGGTAGAAACAGCTGCTGTTGATTCATGACGATTGAATGTCCGGTTAGCTCCCACATCAATAGTCTGAGCTGCATATCCCATCACAATAGTCATCGGACCATCAGCCTTTACCACAACTGTGGTAGAGCCTTTGTCGACAGAAAAGACACTCAAGCGTTGTCCCTTCTCGACCGCAATCTCAAATTTACCATCTTTATCAGTTTCAACCCGGGTCTCCACTGCGCCACCTTCCACATTAACGGACGCTCCATAGACTGGGTTTCCCGATTTATCAACAACAATACCTATAATGTTGTTGTCTGTATTCTGCGCTCTGACCGGAATGCTCAAACAAACTAGTAAAGCCAGTATCAGAATCTTATTTTTTCTCATATAAATCAATATTCAAGTATTGTTTTAATCTGTTTCGTTGTCTCACATTACCAACCCGGATTCTGAATCAATCCATACCCTTTGTTAATTTCCGTTTGCGGGAATGGAGAAAGATACCATTTGGAATCAAATCCGTATGTCCACCAACGACGAACCGGTTTAGATAATTCAAACCTTTCATATTCAAATCGAGTAGGTTGCAATGCTCCTTTGTTCTTATCTCCTTCATTCCATTTTGTATTACCTGTCATGCGATTACCGGTATCATCCAAACGATAGGCAAGTAATCCATGCAGACGTTTCTCGAAACGATCGGCACGTTTGTAACGGACAAGATCAAAGTAACGGCTATCTTCAAGCCCCAATTCCCGAACACGTTCACACAGCAATTCTTCCAATAAGGCAGCTTTGTCAGAAAGTAAATTCTTATCTGTAACACACTCCGCCAAATCTTTCTTCAATCCTACACGGGCACGTACTATATTCATTTGGTTAATAGCCCCCCGGTGATCGTTCTTAGCTTGAAGCAAAGCCTCCGCATAAGTCAAATAAATATCAGACAAGCGAAGATAAACCCAGTGCGTATACTGACGTTGGTACTCAGTTCCCAAATAATATTTCATATTTTTATAACCGGTCGCATAGTTACCAGATTCAAGTGCCGCATTTTGTCCTTCATCGTATCCTCCGACCCACAATTCATAAGGTAAACCGGACATCGTTCCGGCACTCCAGTCTAACATCTTCGGTAGTCCATTCACCATGCAATGCTCATACAGACGAGGGTCACGGGTTAATACGATTTCCGACAATAGTTGTTCTCCATTTTTGAATGTTCCGGTCAGGAACATTGCATCCAACTTACCTTCTGTTTCCGCCTTTTTCCAGTCAAACGGAGTGCCGTCGGCCCATGGGAACATCTCCACATATTCCTGTGTAGGCGGATATTCAGTACGGCAAAGTGACGGAACAGCCCAAGAATGCCACATATAAGAACTTGAATTGAAAGCGTCCGACATATTCGTGCGAACAGAATGTAAGACTTCCTTGCTGTTCTGACGAATATACCCCATACGATATGCCTGACGATACTGTTCCGGTGTTTCTTCCGAAGCCTTATTCAGGCTATATCCGCCTTGACTCTCCAGCTCTTTAAAGAATGCTTCACAAGCCTTCAAACAGTTATCCCAAAGCTCCGCACGATAGCCGCCGTACCATACCAGACGTTGCTGTTCAGCCTCTGAGTTTCCTCCTGCATATCCGTTGACATCGTTAAATAACGGAGAAGCGGCAAATTGCCAGATTTTGCATTTCAATGCCATCGCACCGGCCTTTGTCCAGTGTCCGGCCTTGCTAGCAAGATCGGCATCAGCATAAGCCCACACCAATCCGCCGGAATTGATAGCATCATCCAACATCTTTATCATGTAGTTAACAGTCTCCTCTACCGTAGCACGGGGGATTTCATAACCTGACTCCGTACCAGTGAATGAAGCATATAACAATGGAAGACCTCCATAATGACGGAACATATCAAAATAGCGCGCCGCAATCAAGCATTTAGCTTCTGCCACCAACTGAGTTTTTTCAGCATTATCCATACCCGGCACTCTATCTATATTTTCCATTAGCAACCAGCACCAACGCACTACTTCCCATACCATTTCCCGTGTATATGGGAAAATATTACCACGCGTGCCATAGTTGGCATTGAGAGAACCCAAATAATACTGCTGATATACAGTCGCATCACCAAAATAAAGTGACCAGCAGTCTGTTAGCGCATCCTTCTTTCCTAAATAAGGACTGGAAGAATCAGGAATATTACCGTTACTATCCGTATTATAAGGTAATCCGTAATACTGTCTACTGTAACAGGTATTCAAAAATTGGCGCGTATATTCCGCACTATTGAACACTGTGTCAATAGTAGCATTTCCGCCCGGTGCCTTATCCAAAAAAGAGTTTCCGAATTTAATTTCGTCCACACATGAAGTGGAAACCAAACAAACCGCCGCTCCCAACATTGCACCGATGAACCATTTATTTTGTAATTTCATTGTATCTTTCCTTTATCTATTTTAGAATCCTAATTTCAAGCTCAACGTATAAGTCTTGGACAATGGATAAGAAGGTGCATTAGTAGCTCTTGCCTCCGGATCACCCCACAAATAAGGTGTAATAGTCCACAAATTATATCCTGCAAAAGCCAACTGACATGTATTCAGTCCAAGTTTCTTCATTAATGGGAAGTGAAAATTGTATGCCACCTGAAGAGTTTTCAAACGCAAGTATTTGGCATCTTTCTCATATAAAGTGGAAGTAGCATAATTATTCTTTGCATTATCAATGGTAGCTCTCGGATACTCCGAAGATTGTGACGGATTTTCCGGTGTCCATGTATGATCTAAATGGTATGCCAACAATCCTCCCTGCTCGCTATTGGAAGATGAATAAAACGGTTGACGAAATACATCCGAAATCATACGACTTACATTCCAGGCCCCTGTCCATTGAGTACTTATTTCCAAATTCTTCCAACTGAATCCTAAATTAATACCTAGCATATATTCAGGATCGTCTGTAAAGCCATAGTCATAACTTGCATCATTTGCATCAATCTTACGGTCACCATTCAAGTCAACATATACTGCATCTCCATTTTGAAGAATACTCTCGTGAGTGGGGAACGGACGATTAAATGTCTGCTCATATAGCGCAGGTGTATCCTCATCATAGAAGCGCCAGAAAACATATTGACTACGCGAACCGATACGGTGTCCCTTCTGATATTGATATAAATTATTCTGCGGGGCTTCCTTCTTTTCAAGAATCTCATTCTGATTATAAGAAAGGTTAATACCCGCCCAATAACGGAAATTATCGCCAATCTTATCGTTCCATTTTAAAGAAAGTTCCCAGCCCCAACTGTCTACACTTCCTAAATTTGAATAGGGAGTAATGAACCCTAACATTCCCGGAGCTGTACCGTCACGCAAAAGGATGTCATTACGACGTTCTTTATAATATTCAAAGGTTGTTTTCAGACGGTCATCAAGGAAGTTAATATCAACACCATAGTTCCGTTTCAGAGCTTTTTCCCATGTCACAGCAGCATTATTCTTAGCTACCTCACGTGCCCCTAGACTAACAGTACCATTATCTGTACCGAATCCATATCCCCAAGCGTTAGTCGCTCCTCCACTTGCTGTTACACGATTCGCCAAATCACCTAAACCGACATTATATGGATCAGCCATATACATAAATCGCGATCCCCCAATATTATCGTTACCTACTAAACCGACACTGGCACGTAATTTCAAAAAGCTAACTACCGACTTCAAAGGACGGAAAAACTTCTCTTCACTCATCACCCAACCTATAGAACCAGCCGGGAAATAAGAAAAGCGCAAATCGGACGCAAAGTTTTCCGAACCGTTATAACCCACATTAAACTCTGCCATATAGCGGCTCTTCCAATCATAAGTGACACGTCCGACTAATCCGACATATCCATGAGGAATGTCCGAATATACTTTCGGATAATATTCTTTCTGTTGATTATATAAGAATAAAGCTGTCACTGTATGATCACCAAAAGTACGATTATAATTAAAGCTAGCTTCCATATACCAATTACGCGCTTTGCCTGTAGTATACGAATACTTCACATCTGTATTCTCTCCAAACTTACGATAAGCAATACTACCGTCATCCATCAATACAGGAGTGTATGTAGCAATAGACCCACCAGAACCTACTTTATTAACTGTAAATGAGCTGTTATAAGATCCTTTCACTTTAAAAGAAAGTCCTTTAGTCAAAAAGTCCATTTTTTGATCCAGAATCACATCTACATTCAGCGAATTGTTACTGGTTTGGCTGAATCCATTTCCATAATATCCCATACCTGTGCCTCCTGTAAATGGTAATTTCAGCCCGTCCGAATAAGTCTCATCGCTCGAATTTACTAATTTTCCGTCTATGATTCCCGGACTGGAGAAAGGAGTAGCATAATACATATTTTTAATCAATCCGGAAGATCCCTGACTCGTACGCGGTTGATCTGAATTATTCACATTACCACTAATATTGAATGACAAAGTAGTCGTTTTAGTGACATCCATATCCAAGTTTGTACGATAGTTAAACCGACGGTACTGATAGCTTAAATTATAAGGAAGATCAAACTCACTAAAAAGTCCTCCTTGCGTATAAGCACCTGCAGAGATGAAATAACGTACTTTATCTGTTCCTCCCGAGATGTTCAGATTATGCTGGCTCTGAAGCGTAGAGCTTTTCATAATATAGTCAGCCCATTGTATATTTGGGAAACGAATAGGATCGGAACCATCTGCAAATTTTTGAATCACGCCATCACTAAATAAGGCAGATTTGCCATCACCGGACATCATTTGATTATGAAAACGGGCATAGTCATAGGAACTTGCCTGTTCTACCATTTTTGTAGGCATCAATACAGAAGCAGAAGTAGTAAACGAAATTTTCGCCTTTCCTTCCTTTCCTCGTTTAGTTGTAATCAAAATGACCCCATTTGCTCCACGAATACCAAATACGGCTGTTGCCGAAGCATCTTTCAAGATAGAAATGGATTCAATTTCATTCGGGTCGATATCACTCATACTTTCACGATCCACACCGTCTACCTGAATTAACGGTGAAGAATTTTCCCAAGTAGCTTTACCACGAATAAAAATTTCAGCGGCATCCGCTCCCGGCTCACCGGAATATTGTACGGTAGTCAAACCTGTCATCTGCCCTCCTAATACATTGGAAACCGAACCTACAGATACACGGGTCAATTCTTCTCCCTTCACACTAGCGATAGCTCCTGTCATGGTCACTTTCTTCTGCGTACCATAAGCTACGATTTCCACCTCTTCAAGTGCTGTCACATCCTCTACCAGAATGACTTTCATGTCATTTTTCGCTACTACTTTTTTATCGGTATAACCTATAAAAGATACTTTCAATTTCGCACCGGGACGTACATTTATTCTAAATACACCGTCAATATCGGTAATTGTACCATTAGATGTTCCTTCCGCAAGTACACTTGCTCCAATTATCGGTTCGCCTTGGCTATCTACTACTGTTCCTTTTATAGTACTTTGCTGCTGTACAACTTCGATGGCTGCCGAAGCTGTTTGCAATCCCCATGCAGGTGCAAAAGTTGCTATAGTGAAAAACAGAGCGACAGGTAAGGTTGTCCCCTTTATAAAGTTTTTCTTATTCATATATGTATATGTTCATGATATAAGTATAATTTTAACGGACTTTATATACCGTCATTATTTTAGAATGCAAGCATCATACGGAAATAACCGGCACGCGAATCACGTTCACAAATTATGTGATATCTTCCACCAGCCATACCGTGTGTCCATTGGTTGGCTGGAGAACGCTGTGTGCTACTCCAATAGTGTCCACTGTTAGTTCCTGACTCGACAGAGGTCATCTCATCACCATTTACATTCTTGAGACAACGGTTAATAACACTCAAATTCTTAGCGACTGTATCCCAACACATTATAGAGGGCAAATACCAAGGAGTCACATTTGCCGGAATAGCTTCCGCTTCACGATAAGCCTTGATATACGCATAAGCATGGTCGCAAGTAGAAGGACTACCCATACCTTCGTAACACATAGTAAGTAACTGTGTATTATTGTATCCCATTAGTGCTGGGAAAACCAATGAAGCATCATTCTTGTTAACATCCTTCTCTGTGTTACAACCTACAAACTTGTTTGCCCAATTCTCATCTGAAGTAAACCAGTCTGAATAATAACCGGACTTACTTGAATGGAACATTTTCAAAGCAACATCATTTTGTTCACTATCTTTTACCACAGAATTCTTAATAGATAGCACTATACCGTGCGTACATGCAGGGAAATCGCGACGCAAAGCATCAACTTCTGCTGAATAGAGTTCAGTATGTGTTACACTGGGTTGTGAATTTCCTACATAACATACAATACCAATCACATTCTCCGGCACCGTTTCCGCATCTACTGAAACTATTTTTCCGTCCGCACAAAAATAATCCCCTACCTGCAAAGTATGGTTAATCTTACTCTTATCTTCGATGGTATACATCTTCGCCGTTCCTCCTTCCAAAGTACCTTTAGCTTCGTATTCCATTTCACTTACTCCTGTATAAGTACCCTTTATGGAGAATTCCTTATTCGGGTTAACCAAAAAGCGGTATGTATCCGTACTTTCCTGATAATAAGGAGTTGCTTGAGTATTGTTCACTGTAAACGAACCGGCAGCCAAAGGTAACAGATAATCATCTATACCGCCATTTGTAAAGCTATAGGTCAAATTAGGCATCTTTACTACCGCAAGAGCCATCCGATGTTGCATAGTAAAAGCGATCTGCCCTTTCAAACGATCCCCCTGAACACTACCCGTACTGGTCATCAAATCATATTGTGTATAATTTCCTTCATTTTGTTCACTGCCTATTTTCCAATTGTTGACGTATGTTTCAAAAGGATCCACCTTCGTCGGATCAAAAGTCACATTCGCATTATACGGATAGTATGCATAAAAAGTCATCCGCTGAAATTGTGAACCTTTGTATTCAATAGGATCCCCTCCATCAGTCAATTCCCAATAGCCATCTGTCAGTGTGAATTTCCGATTCTTGATATCCTCTACCACCGTTTCTCCTCTTACCGCAAATATACCGATAGCATCTCCGTTAGAAAATCGGGTAGTATATCCATTCTCTGTAGCACGTGTCTTACCACTTTCGTCCATAAATCCTTCATCAGACACACTAATCTGAAATCCCTGCAAAGAATCCGGTGTTTCTCCGGTGAGTTCTTCATTTTGCGAGCAAGACGCAACTACGGCTGCGCCAGCCAGAAAAAGCATTGATATATAATTATATATTTTCATAAAACTCATGTTTATATTTTTAGCATTTTTATCTATATTAGATTGGTAAACAGATCACTTCACAACAGGCTGTGGAGTTACGGTTTCTTCTGTAATATTCCAACTAGGATTGGTTATCTCTGTTCCAGTTTCAGCTATACTCGGGTCGGATGTTATAGGATCGTGGTTTTCATCCTCCCATCCTATTATTTGCGTTTGTTCTGTAATTGTCAACACATAATTATTGTCCTCGTATTTATTTGTCTTGATGATGTAATTATAAGAAAATCCTGATTTCAATTCTGTCAAGTTAGCAAACTCGGCTTCATAAAGATAACCGTTCATTCTAGCTTGGATAGTTACTTTGCCTTGCACCTTCTGTGGCAGTAAAATAGCTTGTACTGTATAATTATCCTGCTCTCCTATTTTATCCCAATATATATCATCTTTGTCCGTAACAGGGTCTTCACTGACTGTTGTCTCCCCTGTTTTAGGATTAAATGTACCATTATTCTTAAGCCCAATAAGATAGCAAGTTATATCTGCTAAGTCCACACCTTCGCCAGCTTGAAACTCCAATCTAATACGACTCATCACATGATTGAATGCTAATGTCACGTTCGGGGTTTGTGATGTAGCCTTCCCTTTAGCAAAAAGAAAATCTATCTTCGCACGTTCTTCTGCTGTAGCTTGATTGTCACTGGCTGTAGTCACTTCCAATACAGGTTGTTCTTCACCTGATGTACCAGAAAATGGAGCGTATGCCACTACATCATACTCTCCGGAACCTAATACCCAAATCTCTTCTGCATTTCCTCCTTTTGCCGCAAAAAGACCATTGCCCTTGTATTTGTAATGAATATTCACTTGTTCCGTACCACAAGTGATTCCTACCGAGTCTTCTGCCTCCCAGTTTGTTTCCGTAGCTCTTGTAACAAGATTGCTAGCCTCATGATTGTTTATTACTGCACTAAAAGAAACTTTCGCTCCCGTATCACCGGTAAACTGAATATCAGTTTCTTTAATATCGTTGCTACATCCTGCTAAAAGTAGTAAGGCAACAGCAGTTGTGACATAGTTTTTTTTCATACCATGTTTTTTAAAGTTAAACATATTTTTGTTGATTAGTAAAATCGTCGTAAAGTAAAAAAGACAATGGCTGCATTCTTTTCCAACCAGCAATTGAAATAAATGAAGCATTTTTTTTGTTGTTTTCCATATCTATTAGCTACATCTGTTAAGTTAAACAAAAGTTAGATTCTCTTTTTAAACATAACTTTTCACACTCTACCTGTGAAAAAGTGTTGCAAACATAACGACTTAATCAAGATATAGCAATGCAGAATCGTACAAATGCATGGAAAATACCGTCTTTTGCACGATATTCCATGCTGTAGGAGCGATTTTCGATTAGTACCTAATGACTATGAACCTTTTTGTTTCTATTTTATTGTATGGAAAATAGTAATTTATAAACCTAAAAATGATATGGCGAATTTTTCAATTGTAGTTGTTCCAACTAAAAAATTATCAAATGGCAGACATCGAATAAGGATAGCCGTAGCACATCATTCTCAAACCAGATATATATCTACCCAATTTACTTTGGATTCTGCCAGTCAACTAAAAAATGGTCGAGTAGTAAGGCATGAGAATGCAGCGAATATGAATGCCTGTCTTCGGAAACTAATCAATGAGTATGAAGAAATTGTTACATCGATCAGCTATTTACCAGCAATCTCATGTACCGAACTTATACGTATAATTACTTATGAACAAAAGAAAAAAGGTATAACCTTTCAAGCTGTTGCAAAAGAATACATGAATTTCATGAAAGGAGAAGAGCGGGAGAAATCTTATAAACTTTATAAGATAGCTTCCGAAAGATTAGTCAAATATATGAAAGGGGATTTTCCTTTAATTCAATTGACACCTATACATATCCAAGGATTTGCCAAAGTTCTTCACGAGGAGAATCTGGCAGATACAACTATCAGAATATATCTGACTTTAATAAAGGTGATAGTAAATTATGCCGGTAAGATGAATTATGTATCTTACTCCATTCATCCTTTTGTCCTCTTTAAGATGCCGACAAGTAATGTGCGGGAACTTGATTTGTCAATAGATGAACTGAAGAGAATACGTGATGTCCGGCTTTTAAAGTCTTCTTTATCCATGGTGAGAGATATTTTTATGCTTACCTATTATTTAGGCGGTATCAACCTGAGAGATTTATTAGCATATGATTTTAAAAATAAGAACGATATGCGTTATGTGCGTCACAAAACACGTAATAGCAAGAAGGGAGAAAATGAAATTGTATTTACTTTGCAGCCTGAAGCAAAAGTGCTCATAGATAAATATATGTCGAGAAATGGGCATTTGCAGTTTGGTAAATATTCATCTTATAAACAAATATATAGTTTAGTCTTCCGACATATAAATAAGGTAACAGAACTTTCGGGGGTAAAGAAAAAGGTTACTTACTATTCCGCCCGAAAGACATTTGCACAACACGGATATGATTTAGGCATTCAAATTGAAAAAATAGAATACTGTATCGGACACAGTATGAAAAATAACCGTCCTATCTTTAATTATATTAAGATTATGCAAGAACATGCCGATAAGGTGTTCCGTGCCGTACTTGACCAATTGCTATAGTATAGATAGTTTTTCACTGCTATTTTTAGTTCCTTCTTT
>ENA-ORVG01002601-ORVG01002601.1-human-gut-metagenome-genome-assembly--contig:-NODE-2601-length-16605-cov-3.406465_pt1 | contig 16605 bp, 10 predicted proteins | sample MGYA00242091_ERZ509233 | MGnify/ENA primary metagenome ERZ509233 (study PRJEB26280, sample SAMEA2338840) | human gut metagenome | biome: human gut; feature: human-associated habitat; material: faeces... | reverse complement strand
CTGAACCGTCTGGTGGACAAAGGCAACACCGTGATGGTCATCGAACACAATTTGGATGTCATCAAGTCGGCAGACTTCCTCATCGATATGGGACCGGACGGCGGACGTGGTGGCGGCGAGCTTTTGTTCGAGGGTACGCCCGAGGATTTGGTGCGTTATGGGAAAGGTTATACAGCCGCATATTTGAAGGAGGTACTTTATGGCAAAGCAAAAGGTTAACAAGACCAATGTGGCACGCTTGTTGGACAAGGCCAAGGTCGCATACGAATTGATTCCATACGAGGTGGACGAATCGGATTTGAGTGCCGTGCACGTGGCCGCCCAGTTGGGCGAAGATGTGGAACGGGTGTTCAAGACCATCGTGCTGCATGGCGACAAGACCGGTTATTTTGTTTGCGTAGTACCCGGAGAACATGAGATAGACCTGAAAAAAGCGGCCCGTGTGAGCGGCAATAAGAAATGCGAACTGCTGCCGATGAAGGAACTTTTGCCTACGACCGGTTATATCCGTGGCGGATGTTCCCCGATAGGGATGAAGAAACATTTTCCTACTTATGTGCATGAGACGGCGGCACAGTACGGTTATATTTACGTCAGTGCGGGGCAGCGCGGTTTGCAGGTCAAGTTATCGCCCCGGGATTTGTTGCATGAGGCAAGGGCGGAATATGCCGATTTGGTTGCGTTGTGATGGTTTGATTGCATGGAGTTTAAAAGGTGTGGCCTTGAAGGTATTTTTTGGCTTCACTTATTATCTTTTTTACGCTACGTGACTTTGGGTGTTTGACGGGTTTGTCGATGATGGTTCGGGCTACTTTGCAGGCTTGGGTAGTGTTTCCTTCTTTTATGTGAACCTGCATTTCATAATATAATGGCAAGAACCTGTTAGGAACCATAAGGTTTGCGTATTTGTATCGTAAGATGGCTTTGTCTGTAAAACCTAATTGTTGGTAATTGTCTGCCATTAGCATTTGTACGTTATAGTCATTGTATGAGTTGGTACATTCTTTCAGAATATCCAGACTTTTTTTGTATTGTTCAGCATAATGTAGTTCTGCACCGTAGTTATACAGGAAGTCTCCGTCTCCTTTTAGTCTTTCATATAATTGTGCATATTGGGTAAACAAGTCTGTTGCTTCTATATCCAATGAACGTTCTTGTACTTTTATCCATTTTATTTTGTTATAGTATAAGTGTAATATGTGGATACTCGGAGGTAAATAGCATAATAAAATAAAAAAACTCAATGGTTTGGCGTATTTATGATTGGCCAAATTCGGAAATAAAATTATGGAAATGAAAGAAGCTGTTGTGAGCCATACGAAGGGTATTCGGAATGGGTATGAAAACATACTCCATAAGAATAGTGTGGTAAAAATACTAATTAGTATACCTTGGAAATCAGATTTTTGTTTGAGAATGCTTCGGAGCAGAAATACTAATGATATGAGTAAGGCGGCCAATCCTATTAGTCCATACTGGATAGCAAACAATAAGAATTCATTAAAAGGATTGGTTAGGTTGTCTGCCAACAGTATATGTGATGAGTTTGGATGGTGTAAGAAATAATCTGCTTGATATGGCATGTAGAATGCATCGAATCCTTCCTTTCCCCATCCCCACATCGGCTGGTCGGCAATCATTTCCATGGCAATCCGCCATATCAGTATGCGTCCGTTGACAGAGTCTTGTTTATGGAAATATAATCCTGTGAGTAGTAGTATGGTTGTAAATAAAAGGATGACGATATTGGTTCTTGATAGTTTCTGTAAATGTTGCTTGATTGCAGGTCGACAGATAAGGGCAAAAGAACAGATGCCTGACAATATTCCTGTCCGTGAACCCGTTAGGATTAGGCATACGCCCATGCTTACTGTCAGTCCTTTCCATACAAGTTTCTGCCGTGCCGTGGAGTTCACTGTGAAATGACACCCAATGGGGAAGCACAGCGAGATGAGCATGGCGAGGACAGCTGGGTTGTCGAATGTTCCTGTAAGGAGGAAATGGTGGTTGGCAGAAGGAAATACACCTGAAAATTGTAATAAGGCGTATGCCATTTCCAATATACCGATACAAAAAAATGATTTGAATATACGTGTTGTTTCAGTATTCCAATTCCGTTTCTTAAAGGTACTGCTACAGAAATAAACGCATAGTGTGAATAAACAAAGATACGTCCATATCCGGCACCATAATTCAGCCTTTTCTGGATGCGAAGTGGATGAGATGAACACACTACCGCTCCATAGGATGAATGCAGGAATGTGTAGGGTCTTGATAGGCCATTTGGGCACATTCATAGATTCTTGTTTGGTTTGATGCCTGATTAGAAGATGATGGCGTGCATATTTTGCTTTATGAGGCTGTCGCACGGGCATCCGTCAAAAGCCGATGGGGCTATGTGTTCCAGACTGGATGGCAAAGATACATATTGCAAGTTGGAACAATCCCAAAATGCAGAACGGTCAATCTCTTTGACTCCTTCAGGAATTTCTATGAGGTTCAGGTTTTTGCATTGGCTGAATGTGCCGGAAGATATTTTCTTTATGCCTTTTTCCATAAAGACCCCATTTAAAGAATTGCATAGGTTGAAAGCGAATGACCCGATTTCTTTTACGGAACTGGGGATAAATACTTGGTATATTCCTTCGCAACCGGCAAAAGCGTTTTCCCCGATTTTTTGTATGTTATCAGGAATCGCTACGAATGTAGGTAAAGGCATCCGGCTGAAAGCTCTTTCTCCGATTTCGACAACATCTTGGGGTATGTCCGTTGTGATACAGCCGGTTATAATCTTATGGGTTGCTGTTTCTATGATGGCATTACAATCGTTTCGTGAGTCATACACAGGATTCCTCGGATCCACAGAGATGGAAGTACAAAACCTACATCCCCAAAATGCTCCATTATGGATTTTGGTAATGTTAGCCGGGATAGTGATACTTTTAATCATGCTATTGCCGAATGCCGAAGAACCGATTTCTTTAATGCTTCCTACAATGCGGGTTTTTCCACATCCGGAAATAATCTTGTCGGTTGCAGTTTCCACAATAGCGTTACATCCGTCACGGGAGTCATACGTTTTGTTCCGGCTGTCCACAGTTATACTGTCAAGCAAGGGACATCCATGGAACTGGTTGCCTTCTTCAATGAAAGAGACATTTTGGGGGATATGGATGCCACGTAGGTTGATACAGTCAGCAAAAGTGCCTCCACCGCTAAGTGTTTCCAAAGTCTGTGGCAATTTGATGTATTTCAAACGAAGGCAATTTCTGAATATTCCGGATTCCATTTCTACAACTCCTTCCGGAATAGTGATACTGTCCAGTTTCAGGCATCCTTTGAAAGCTTCCGCGCAAATACGTGTCACCCCTTGTGGGATTTGGGTGGTATGGCATCCTAAAATGAGGTCTGTTTTATGTTCAATGATAGCATTGCATTGATTCCGTGAATCATACCTTTCGTTCTTTTCATGCACTTCGATGGTTTGTAAGTTCGGGCATGAGTGGAAAGCCGTATTTCCTATATAATCTATAGTACTGGGTATATGGATGGATTGGAGTTCGGTGCAATACGAAAACGCGTTTTCTCCGATATAATCTATACCTTCGCTGATAATCAAGTGTTTTATGTCCTTGCAACCAATGAATGCGTTGTCTTCGATCCCTTCTACTTGATATTCGTATCCGTTGTGTATTACTGTGTTAGGAATGACGAGTGTGTCATTAGACAGTAAAGGATGGGTTCTTGTACTCCTGTCAATACAGGTAATACTTACGGTGCTATCTCCAGTGGCGATTATGACAAATTTAGCTACGGTACATTGAAATATATCATAGATGAAGTGCTGTTGAGCTTGAGCCGGAACAAAAAGCAAAGCCATGAAAATCCCACATAAACGGGATGAATGCAGTAAAAAGTGCATTATTCTTATTTTTCCCCTTTTGATAAAAATAGAAAATATGTCATTTTCCGGGAATCTATGCTTTCCGTACTTATCTTTATATATAACTCCTGAAAAGACTGTGCTTACAGAAACCATGCTGATTGCAGCAAATGTGTAGATGAACGTTTTCATTGTATAAATGATTAATTTGTTTTTCATCAAGGAAAAGAAAATAAAAAGATGGGAATTAATTGTCTTTAAAGCATTAGGGCATTTATTCAATGCGCACGGAAAGGGTGCTGGCTCCGTATCCGCACCAATAGCCTTTTCCACCTCGGATATTGGATTCCAAGTCGTTCGTGTAAGGGAAGAACATGTTGGAAGACAGGTGGTTCAGGTTGGAGTAACTTTTCCAGAATTCGTAAGAGGCTTGGTCTATATGGCAGAGTTTGACTTGCACCAAGTCACCCTTTTTGAAATAGGCGGATGCGTTCTTGTCGGCTTCCGTATAGACGGAGGTCCCGCAGTACACGTCGGCTGCCACGTGCGTGGGGATGACTTCATTCGAGAATACTCCCATGAAAGACAAGAGGAAAGCCTTGTCTTTTCCGTGCCTTTTGCTGAACAGTCCGTAGTAGTTCCTTTCGTCGGGATTGTCTTCAAAAAAAGCTTTTATATAGAATAAGGTGTCGCTTTCGCTGCGGATGGCACGCAGGGAGTCCAGTTCGACGGGGTGGGGGATGGTCGTGACGGCCGTGGCTTTTTGCCCCCGGTACTCGGCGGTCAGCGTGTAAGTCTTTCCGGCCTGTCCGGTCATTTTGAATGTCGTGTACTTATAGGGTGGAAAGAAGTCATTGTCATATCCTCCGGTCAGCACCACGCTGTCTGTCCCGTCAGAGATGGTTACTTTCCCCCAACGTACGATGTAGTTCTCGATATTCTGCATACCGGCATCTATGGCATGGGTTTCGCCCAACAAGACCACGGGGTATCCACCGTCCTCAATCCATCCCTCTACGACTAATTGCGTTTGGAGTTCCGCGTCTTCTTCCTCCATGCAGGCCGTAAGTGTGGCACATGCCATAAGTATCAGGCCGAGTGTGTATATGCAATATGGTTTCATGGCTCAGAATTTTAAAGTATAACCGATGGAAGGCAACATACGGCAAAGGGAATACACATGTTTGTAGCCGAAGTTCTCTTCCTGAAAGCCCAGGTAACTGAACAGTACATTGCGCCGGGCATATAAGTTGTAAATGGAGAGGTTCAGGCTTTGCTCCCTGTGTCCACGAGGAGAGAAGCGATAGGTCAGGGCGATGTCCATGCGGTGGGTGGACGGCAGGTTGGCGCCGTTGTACTTTCCGTATTCGCTCACTATGTTGTTGTTGATGACGTACACGCTTTTGGCTTTGGTGTAGGGCGTGCCACTGGCGTATACGAAATCTCCTCCTAAGCTCCAGTGCCGGTTGAACCGGTAGTTGGCTACTACGGACAAGTCGTGGAGGCGGTCGAAAGTCGAGTTGAACCATTCTGTCGGACTAAGTTCGGGAAAACGGCGCCGGCTGCTCCCTATGGCATAACTGACCCAACCGGAGAGTTTGCCTCTGTTCTTTTTCAGCATGAGATTCAGACCGTAGTTATAGCCTTTCCCATGTATCATATTGTTTTCTATGTGGTAGACCTGCGTGAAGAAATCCAATATGGAACCTGAATATTCGTGCTGATGGCTCAGCTTCTTATAGTAAACTTCCGCACTGATTTCCATCATTCCTTTTTGTGACCGGAAATAATAACCTAAGGCGATGGAATGAGCCTGTTGGGGGCATACGGAAGGAGACGAAGAGGTCCAATAGTCTACGGGCAACCCACCGTTGGAGACGGACATCTGATGAAGGTATTGATGGTACAGGCCGTAATGTACAGACAAAGTATGGGAGGACGAGGGATGGTAGTTCAGGGTGATGCGCGGGTCTGGCGAAATGAAGCTGCGGCCATGGCTGTGGTAGGATGACAATCTCAATCCTCCGAGTACCGACCAGGAGGGGCGGATGGAAATGTCGGCCTGAAGGTAGGCATTGGCTTCGTGGGCATCTTCGAGGAATTTGGGTGTTTCGTTTTCGATGAACGAACCGGAGACTTCGAACTGCATGGGACGGAAATGGTAATAGTTGTATTCCACACCTCCGTTCCATTGCAGGTTGCCCCGTGTCCATTCCAAACGGGCGGCGTAACCGGCTTGCGTGATGCCGGAGGACAGGTTGAGGGATACGGAACTGATGCCCATATCCAACGTGTTGCGGTAGCGGCTGAAGGTGGCGTTTTGTTGGAGGATGAACCGGGATGAATGGTGTTGCCAGTGCAATGCGGCAGCTGTGTTCTGCCAATTCAGCTTGTTTTCGTCTGCAAAGTCTTCCTGCAACAGGTTCATGCGGTCCTGACCATGATATAAGCTAAGGCGTATTTTATCATGTGCTCCGGCTTGTTGCACAAAAGTCAGGTTATAGTCTTGCAGGCCATAGCGGAGTTTCATTTCGTCTATTTCCAATAGGTTGCCATAGAGCAGGTTCAGGTAGCTTCCGCGTCCGGATAAGTAGAGCGTGGAATGCTCACCAACAGGGAGCGTCAGCGTACCTTCGCTCTCCATGAAACTGACGGTGGCGTCAAGGTGGACTTGATGGGCTATGGAATCGGTAGGATAGAAAGAAACTTCTCCGCCCAAACGGTTGGAGAAAGCGGCATCGTGACGGTTTTTGACCAATGACATGCCGCGGAAGTGAGAGGCGTTGAATACGGAAAACAGGCCTAACAGGTGGGAAGCGTTGAATATCGGTGTCCCGTCCATGTTCAATATGCTTTGGGAAGTCGCACATCCCTGTATGTGGATGCCGGAGGTATAGTCGTTATTGGTGGCTACTCCTGGAAGAAGTTGCAAGCTGCGTAAGGGGTCTGCACTGCCCAATACATGAGGCATGTCTGCCAGCGATTTCATGTTCCAATACAGGCGGCCGTTCCGGTCATCCGACAACGTGCGGGGGCTGTAAGCTTTCACCTCCACTTCTTCCATCCGTTCGCTTTGCAGGCTGTCTGCGAGCGAGGCACGTAGATTTTGGTGGAACCAAACGAGCAGGAACAAAATGCTTATGGTTTTGTACATGTTGGTATGCCGGACACACGTGAAAGCAGGCCGACAACGGATTCCGACGAAGTGGAAACGCGAGCCAGCCTGCCATGGTCAAACTAAAAAAGTATATTATAAATTCTCGAAGCGTCCGAACAATTCTTCATACACGGCAATCAGGGATTGGAAACGTGCAACCGTGAAGTACTCTCCAAACGTGTAAGTCGTGCCATTCTCGAAGTTCAATACCGGTTCGGCCGACCATTCACCGGAATAATAGTAGCCTCCGGGATATGAATAATCGTAATGGACGGTTTGCCATGTCAGAGGTACGGAATAGGTACTGTTCTTGAAGAACATCGCAGCTTGTACGTATTGGTTGGCGGCATCGACAGCCCTTTGTGCCTTTACGCGGGCAGCCTCTTTCAAGCTTTCCAATGAGCCTACCGTGTCACCTTGGTAGTAATAATAATACCCATCGTAGTCGAAGGCGTCTACCAGTCCGTTGTTGTTGTCGGCAGTGATGTTCAAGCTTATGTCGTCCATGATGTTGCAACCCAAGATTCCGTTTTTCAAGTTGGCGTTTCCGTCGAAATATCCGGATTCGATCAAATCGATGTCAGCCAAATTACGCCCGTTCACGCTGCACGACATGGTAATCAGGCGTTCGTTTCCGCTGTAAAGTTCCGATTTCACGGCCGCCTCGCTGTTATTGTCGAGCAAAGAATGGGTGACTTTATAACCGGCATTGGTGGCCTCGAACGTTGCATTTGCGGAATATTGTTTGCCGGCATAGTCGCAGGCTTCCGTGTTGACGGTAAGCAGGATCATAAGCTCTCCATTGAGTTTTATGGTTCCGGTTATGGTAGCCGGAATCTTAATGGTTTCAGAATATACATATCCGGTAGAATCCTTACGTGCGAACTCGAACTCTTGGCCGCTACCTTTCAGTTCAGCCACACAGTCCTTGCCTTCGTATTTGAACATATAGATGGCCGAATTGTTCATCGAAGCGTCCGAAATCTGATCCCATTCTTCCATGGTCTCGTTCCATTGCCATTTGCCATGGAGCTGGCTGATTTCGTACACGTCGCCGATAGCTCGCTTGGAGGCTAATGCGGCAATATCGCCTTGTGCGCTAAGGCGCATGGTGCGCATGAGGCTTCTCCAACCGTAATCCGGATGGTTCGGGTAGTCGGGTAGTATGACCTCGTCGTCCTCGTTGAAGAACGTGTTCTCGCAATATTCCAACAGCGAGATGGTCGGTTTGAGGCGTTCCACGTCAATCTTTGCCGCCAATGCCTTGCCCACACGGTCTATCTCTTCTTGTGCCTGCTCTACGGTCGTGACGGGGACGTTTCCATTTCCACCACCGCCGTCGCCCGGGCCACCGTTGTCATCGTCGCTGCAAGCTGTTGTCATACACAACACCGCGCCTAAAAATAAAGAATAGAATAGTCTTTTTCTCATTGTTTAGTTGGTTTAAGTGGGAAGTTAACGGTTTTTCTCGCATGCGTACGGGAATGCTTCCCTTCATTTCCTTGTGCATGGATGTGTTAATTTCATTTACAAATATAGTGGTTTTAATAAAAGGAGAAATGTATTTACTTGAATTTATATTATATTAACATATTGGTGCGGCTCTGAAATACACTCTTTGAAATTCTTTTCTTTTACAACGTGGTAAGAGGGTTAGGACATTGGTGCACGGTTCTGCGCCAAACGGTTTTTCAGTCTCAGCCGATTGATTTTTCAATCACAGCCAATCGAATTTTCATTCTGCGGAGATTGATTTTTATTTTGCAAGTAATTGGAATATAATTGTTTATGATGTATGGTATGTCGAATGGATGGGACTTTTATATCCTATTCTTGGGAGGAATAAAACCGGACAAACAGAAGTGAAAAAACAAAAGCCGGTATTTTTCGGCGAACCTCCAAATACCGGCTTTTTCCTGTTCCGAAAAGATTTATTTCTTAAGATTGGCCTTTTCCAGTCCGTATCCGTATTTCTTGTCTGCGGATTTGAGAAAGAATGCCACCAACAAAGAGAGAATGGCTATACCGGTGAAGATACACATCGGGAGGGTATAGTCGTAAAGATTGGTCGTTTTGCCGTTCACTATTTCCTGCCCCGTGATGCAATAGTTTTCGAGTACGCTGCCGATGAGGGCCGGGATGCCCCATAAACCGATGTTCTGGATGAAGAATATCAGGGCGTATGCCGTACCTAATTGTTTGACCGGGAATATCTTGGCCACGGAAGGCCACATGGCGGACGGGACGAGGGAGAAGGCGATGCCCAGAATAATCATCAGGATGATGGCTACCCAAGAGGCGTGAATGAAAGGAATGGCATAGATGGCATGCACGCAGATGAGCATGAAAGCTCCCAACATCATAATGGAAGCTGCCTTTCCTCTCCGGTCTATCATTCCACCGAACACGGGAGTCAGGAACAGAGCGCCCAAAGCGGGAAGGCCCGCAAAAGTACCGGCGATGTCTTCGGATACGTTGTATTTCGTCACCATCAATTCGGTAGCGAATTTCTGGAAGGGGAATACACAAGAATAGAACAGGACACACAAGAGGGCGATGAGCCAGAATCCCGGATTGCTGACCACGGCCACCACATCCTTGAAAGAGAATTTTTCATCGTCACCGCAAGAGGTGTCGATTGTCACCTGGCGGTCGAGCTTGCGGTCCATGAAAGTGAAGCACAGGAAAGAAACCAGCCCGCCGACGAGCAGGATGGCACCGATGAGCAATGGAGTGTCAAGATGCCAGTTCTTGGCTACGGGGATGGCTACTGCGTATGCCACTTGCGAGCCGACGCGGGCCAAAGCGACCTGTACGCCCATGGCCAAAGCCATTTCTTTGCCGTGAAACCATTTGGCGATGATTTTTGTCACCGTTATGCCGGCCACTTCGGCACCGACACCGAATACGGAATATCCGGCCGAAGCCATGAAAACATCCAGTTTGTAACCGAACAGCATCTCTTCGGTTCCGCCGAAGCGGGTAATGGCAGCGTATTCGCATATCGTGCCGCCTACCATCAGGATGGTGGACAACATACCAGTGAAGCGGATGCCGAATTTGTCCAAAATCAGTCCGCCCCAGATGAGCATGAGCAGGAAGACGTTCAGGAAACTGTAAGCTCCCGTGAAGAAGCCGAACTCACCGCTTGTCCAATGCAGTTCGCCTTCGAGCATGCTCTTGAGCGGAGCCATGATGTCGTTTACGTAGTAAGCGGCCATCATGGTGAAAGCCACTACGAAGAGGGCAGACCAACGTGCCCATGCCTTGTCATTTAATTTTTGATTCGAAGTTTGGTTCATGACGTTTATCGTTTAATTTATTTTTTCAACCAACGGTCTAGCCAACGGAAGAAAGTGCGCTGCCACAATATGCCGTTTTGGGGTTTCAATACCCAGTGGTTCTCGTCGGGATACAACAGGAGTTCGGCGGGGATACCGCGCATGACGGCGGCACTGAAAGCCGACTGTCCCTGCGAGCTGAGGATACGGTAGTCTTTCTCGCCGTGGATGCAAAGGATGGGTGTGTCCCAACGGTCTACGTAGAGGTGGGGACTGGTGGTGAAGGGATTCACCTTTTGTTGGTCGTTCACCTTTTCCGCGTTGTCTGGGTCGGCACTGATGCCCTTGCGCCAAGGGCCTGCACCGAGGTCCCAGTTGGGAAACCACATCTCTTCCGTTTCATAATATTGCTGTTGCGTGTTGAAAATGCCGTCATGCGCGATGAAGCATTTGAAGCGTTTGTCGTGGTGCCCGGCCAAATAGTACACACTGTATCCTCCGAAGCTGGCACCCACGCATCCCAATCGTTCTTTGTCCACATACGGCTCCTTGCAGATGTCATCGATGGCGCTCAGGTAGTCTTGCATGCACTGTCCGCTGTAATCGCCGCTGATTTCCTCCAACCACTCCATGCCGAAGCCCGGCAGGCCGCGGCGGTTGGGAGCGATGATGATATAGTCGTTGGCCGCCATGATTTGCAGGTTCCAACGGTAGCTCCAGAACTGGCTGACGGGACTTTGCGGCCCTCCTTCGCAGAACAGGAGTACCGGATATTTTTTGGCCGGGTCGAAATGAGGCGGGTAGACCACCCAACAGAGTTCCTTCTTGCCGTCAGTGGTAGCGACCCAACGTTCTTTGACTTCACCCATTTTCAGGCGTTCCTGAAAATATCGGTTTTCCCGGGTGAGCTGCCTGATTTCCGCGTTTTTTTTCTTTTTAAAGGAAAGGCTGTAAATGTCATCCGGCGCACTGATGCTGTGACGGGTGACGATGAGGCTTTTGCCACATAAGGCCAGTCCGGCTCCATAGTCGAAGTTACCGGTGGTCAGCGGTCTCACTTCGCCTTTGAGGTTGGTGGAGTGTACCATGCTGCGTGCCTGCCATACGCCGGTGAAATAGAACGAGCGGCTGTCGGCTGCCCAACAGAATCCGTCTACTCCGGATTGGAAAGCTTCCGTAACGTAAGTTTTTGCCCCCGTCTTCAGATCCAAGACGCACAGTCGGGTACGGTCGCTTTCGTAACCGTTTCGTGCCATGCTGAGCCACGCCACATATTTCCCGTCGGGAGAATAGGCCGGGTTCGTGTCGTAGCCCACGTTACAATCCCGGTCCAAATGGTTTATGGCTTGGTGTTCCATGGAACGCGACGGGTCGATTTCAGGCTCTTTGTAGTCGGCCGGTTTGCATAGGTTCTCGGTTTGTCCGGTCGCCGTATCGTAGCGGTAGATGTCGCTGTCCGTACTGATAGCGTAGTCCCGGCCTGTCTTTTTGCGACTGGTGTACACGATATAACGGCTGTCGGGACTCCAGTTGAACTGTTCACTGCCTCCGAACGGTAACATCGGGCATTCAAACGGTTCGCCGTTCAGGAGGTCGATGCCGTCACCCGCCCGTCCGTCTTGGACATCCGCCACGAAGATATGGGGTATAGTGGTGACATAACGATCCCAATGTTTGTAGTTGAGGTCGGTGATGACCATACCGCTGGATAATGGCAGGTCGTCGTATTTTTTCTCGATAGAAGTATAAGTGTCTACAGAATGGACGATGATGACTTTTTTCCCGTCAGGGGAAAACTTGTATCCTTCCACGTCCTTATGGCAGAAACTGACTTGACGGCGTGACGTGCCGTCCAAGGCCATTTCCCATATCTGGCTACTGCCGCTGTTACTGCTCAGGAAGGTGATTTTTTGTCCGTCCGGAGTGAAAGCCGGTTCGCTTTCGTTGTCGGCCGTAGTGGTAAGCAGGGTCGGGTTCGCGCCGTCGGCATCCATCAGGTAAAGAACGGTATGGCTCTTGTTCTGCTGTACGCTGTAATAGCTGACGGTATACACAATCTTTTGGGCATCCGGCGAGACAGCAAAAGTGCCAATCCGTCCCATGGCCCATAATGCCTCGGGAGTGAGGCGGTCTCCGGTAAGTGTAATCTGGTTTTTTCCGATGATTTGTCCGTCGTTGGCTCCGGATACCGGACTGGCGGAAGCCAAGGTAAGGGCTGCGGTCATGACATGAATGAGATTCATAATAGATGTGAGCTAAAAAAAATGAATCATTCCGGACAGTTGTGGATAGTCCGGAATGATTCTTAAGGATGTATTATTATTTCTTGTTTTGAGCTTGTTTCTTTTTCTGTTCTTCCAAGATGGCTTGCTGCTGTTTTTGCAGTGCTTCCAACCGTGCGGCCATTCCCGACATCTTTTTGTTAGGGTTTGCTTTATTGGCCTGGTAGTTAGCTTCGAGCTTGGCCAAAAGCTTCTTGTCATCGGTGGTTTTGCGCAAGAACCACATGATAAGGATGCTAGTCAGACCGGAAAGGAAATAGTAATAGTTCAATCCGGACGAGTAGTTGTTGAACATGAAGAAGAAGGCTACAGGCATGATGTACATCATGTACTGCATGAACTTCATTTGCTGTGCTTGTTCACCGGTCATGCTGTTCTGCTGTTGGCGCATGCTAATCCACGTGTTGACGATATTGGTCAGGCAGAACAACAAGCAGAAAATGCTGAGATGGTCTCCGATGAGCCAGATGGGCTTGTCCCATCGTATCACGTCATCGTATGCAGAAAGGTCGGAAGCCCAAAGGAAACTTTCCCCACGCAATTCGATGGCATTCGGAACGAAGTTGAACAGGGCAACCCAGATAGGCATCTGTAACAGCATCGGCAAGCATCCGCCCATCGGGCTGACCCCGTACTGGCTATAAAGCTGCATGGTTTCCTGCTGCTTCTTCATGGCGTCTTCCGGTTTCGGATATTTGGCGTTAAGCTCGTCAATCTTCGGTTTCAGCACACGCATCTTGGCAGAAGACAAGTAAGACTTGCGTGTGGTGGGGTAGACCAATACTTTCACCAATATTGTGAGCAACAGGAGGACAATCCCCATCGACAGCCCCAGACTGCTCAACCAATCGAAAATGTAGATGATGAAGAAACGGTTGATCCACTTGAAGAGCGGCCAACCCAAATAAACAAGGTCTTCCAATTCCAAGTCTTTGTCACTGGCACTGAGCTTGTTTGTGTGTTGCAACAGATGGTAATTGTTCGGAGCGAACAGCATCTGCATTTGAGTGGGGGTCTTTCCGTTGGGATCGAAGAACGTTTTCATGTCGGCCTCGTAATCTTTCAGGTAACCGCTGACTTTTTGCTGCGGCGTGCTGCTGAGGTGGGCTTCCGTGAAATCCTGATGTGCTATCAGTACACAACTGAAAAACTGGTTCTTGAAAGCGACCCAGTCCAAGGGCTCTGCAATCTTTTCGGATTCGGCACTGGTTTCGCTCAGATAATCCGTTCCCTCGTTCTTTATTTTATACGTCAGGGAAGAATAACGGCTTTCGAAATCGAAGCCTTTTTCTTGTTGGCGTGCCATTTCATTCCATGCGATGTCCAACGTTTTCATGGACGGTGAGAAGAAATTGCCCAAGCCGTTGGCCCGGATGGTAAAGTCGACCATGTAGGAATGGGGCAGCAACGTGTAATCGAAATCCAACGTACCTCCAGTGGAAGCCTGTAGACGCATGGTGAGGGTCGTGTCGCTGACGTTGATGGGGGTGAAGAAGAAGTCGCCGGAGTTGATGTTCTCCATCTTACCGCCTAACATGAATTGCATGCGTGCGTCTTTCTCGTCGAACAGTGTCACCGGACCGCCCTGTTGGTTCTTATATTCTTTGAGTTCAACTTTTTGGACGGTGCCCCCGCGTGTATTGAACGTTAACTTAATCAGTTCGTTTTCCAATACGACATCCTGTGCTTCCCCCCTCCTGTGAGCGTAAAACAATGACGTCGTGTCTAAAGCTACTTGTGCCTGATGCGCGATTTCTGCCTTTTCTTTGGCTTCTTGTGCCATCTGCGCTTTTTGTTGAGCCATGGCGATAGAGTCCTGCTGTCGGCGTTGGGCTTCCATTTCCGCTTCGCTCGGGCGACTGAAATAACTGAATCCGATAAGTACTGCCGCAATGAGGATAAATCCTGTAAGCGTGTTTTTGTCCATATTCTTATTTATTTGTCTTTAGATTGCTTTTGGGTGCTCAATGAATTCTCAATGGCTGCCTTTACGAATGAAAGGAACAAGGGATGCGGTTTGAGTACCGTACTGCTGTATTCCGGATGGAATTGTGTACCGATGTACCATTTCAATGCCGGGATTTCCACAATCTCCACCAAATTGCTGTCGGGGTTGGTGCCGACGCATTGCATGCCGGCTTTTTCATACTCCTTAATATATTGGTTGTTGAATTCGTAGCGGTGACGGTGGCGTTCGGAAATCTGCTTTTGTCCGTATGCTTCAAAAGTCTTACTGCCCTCACGTACATCACATTCGTAGGCTCCCAGACGCATCGTACCTCCCATTTGGGTGATATTTTTCTGTTCTTCCATGATGTCGATGACATTGTGCGGAGTCTTTTCGTCCATTTCGCGGCTATTGGCATCCACATATCCTAATACGTTACGTGCAAATTCAATAACCATCATTTGCATGCCGAGACAGATGCCGAATGTCGGAATATCGTGGGTGCGGGTGTATTCGGCAGCAACGATTTTGCCTTCGGTGCCTCGTTGTCCGAATCCGGGACAGATAACTACTCCCGCCATACCTTTCAGTTGTTCTGCCACGTTTTCACGGGTCAGTTTTTCGCTATTGACGAAATGCGTCTTGACTTTATAGTCATTGTAGGTTCCGGCATGTGCGAGTGATTCTAAAATGCTCTTATATGCGTCTTGCAAATCATATTTGCCAACCAGGGCGATGTGGACAATTTCCGTAGCCTTGTTGCGGCGGTCAAGGAAAGAGCGCCATGGGCCGAGTTGAGGAGTTTCACCTACCGGCATATTCATCTTGCGCAAAATAATGGCATCGAGCTTCTGGGCTTGCATGCTCAGAGGAACTTCGTAGATGGACGGCATGTCCAGGCTTTGAATGACGGCTTCTTCGTCCACATTGCAGAAATGAGCCACTTTCTTGCGGATGTCCGCATTCAGTTCATGTTCCGTACGAAGTACCAAAATGTCCGGTTGTATACCTAAACTTTGCAACTGCTTGACCGATGTTTGGGTCGGCTTGGTCTTCAACTCTTTTGCAGCCGCCAGATAAGGGACGTAGGTCAGATGCAGGTTGATGGCATCTTTGCCCAATTCCCAACGTAATTGGCGGATGGCCTCCAGGAAAGGCAGGGATTCGATGTCACCTACTGTTCCCCCGATTTCGGTAATTACGAAATCAAACTTGTATTTTTTACCCATCAATTTGATGTTCCGTTTGATTTCGTCCGTGATATGAGGTACGACCTGGATGGTTTTACCCAAATAGTCCCCTCTGCGTTCTTTTTCGATAACGCTTTGGTATATCCGGCCAGTAGTTATATTATTGGCACGGGTCGTCTGGATTCCGGTGAAACGTTCGTAATGTCCTAAATCCAAATCCGTTTCCTGACCGTCTACGGTAACATAACATTCGCCGTGTTCGTAGGGATTGAGCGTACCCGGGTCGATGTTGATATAGGGGTCGAATTTTTGAATGGTAATGTTGTATCCACGAGCTTGCAACAATTTACCCACAGATGAGGATATAATGCCTTTGCCTAATGATGAGGCTACTCCGCCAGTAACGAAGATATACTTTGTTTCTCCCACAATGTTATAATTTTTGGATTAGAATTCAATTATAATACAACTATTAAGTTGCAAAATTACAAAAAAACTTTGAGTTCCGTGGGACTTTTCCTTTAAAAAAGATATATCTTTGTGTCGACAAAAGGAAACGTGGATGCGAATAAGGTTCTTTTTTATCTTTATAGTTGGAGGATGTATATGGAGTACGATGGTCGGGGCGCGGATAAAACGTGGGAACATGGTGGACACGTTGGCCATGAATGCCATTGTGGATAAATATACAGCCATGTTGAACACTCTTGTCATGGTGACGGATAGTCTGCAACCGGATTCAAACGTAAGATATACTCCATATTATTTCCGTTTGTTTGCACCGGGGACACTTTATAATGCACCCTTAAAGCAGGAGTTCGGCATAACATGGGAACCCTCTCTTCCGGGGCGTGAGAAAGACGT
>ENA-ORVG01002590-ORVG01002590.1-human-gut-metagenome-genome-assembly--contig:-NODE-2590-length-16662-cov-4.620642_pt1 | contig 16662 bp, 10 predicted proteins | sample MGYA00242091_ERZ509233 | MGnify/ENA primary metagenome ERZ509233 (study PRJEB26280, sample SAMEA2338840) | human gut metagenome | biome: human gut; feature: human-associated habitat; material: faeces... | reverse complement strand
TCGCGTTGTGCGCGCGCAGGAAGGCGTCGACCTTGTGCTTCAGCTCCACGGACAGGGAGTCGCCGCCGGAGAATACGCCCATGAGGAACGACATGTCGAGCTTTTCCAACCCGGTCGTGCGCAGCAGAGCCTCGAACAGCGTCGGCACGCCGGGAATAAAGTTCGGGTGCTTTTTGCGCAGCAGGTTGGCATAGGTCCGGATGTTGAAATTCGGCACGAGGATGCAGCAGGCTCCGCCGACGAGCGCCGTGTGGATGCCGATGCCGAGGCCGAAGCCGTGGAACACGGGCATGACGGAGAGCATCGTGCAGCCGCGGATGCTTTCATAGCCGCTGGCTGCGATGGTCTGCAGCGCAAGAGCGTTGAAGTTGTAGCTGGAAAGGCAGATGCCCTTCGTCGTGCCGGTCGTGCCGCCGGAATAGAGGATGCTGGCGCAGGCATCGCACTGGCCGTCGTCCGGCGGAAGCGTACCGGCGGCTTTGCGCAGCAGGTCCGTCCAGAGCGTGCAGCCCTCCTGTGGGAGCTTCGGCGTTTTGCGGCCCTGCGTCAGGTTGTAGCCGAGGCGCATGAGCGGCTTCAGCTCCGGCTGCAGGAACGGCGGGTCATCGTCAATGGGCGGCGGTACATCATCCGGTGCAGCGGCGGGAACGCTCTGTGGCTGTACCACGGGCGGCACTACAGAGGGTGCAGCCTGTACCGGCGGCGCTGCTGTGTAGGCGCGCGGCGCGCTGGCGAATGCCTGAGGCGCGGCGGGTGCTGCCGGGGCGGGCTGCTGGATGATAACAGGTGCGGCGGCAGTCTCGGGCTGGGTCAGCGAGAAAATCGCCAGCTCCAGCTCAATGCGCTGGTCAGTGCCGCGGCTCATTTTCTCAAGTGCCGAGCCGAACGCATTGACCGCTCGGATGGCTTCCCGCTGCGGGAAGTCCCTGCGCTGGGTGTAGGCGGCCTCCTCCTCCGGCGAGATGCCGGTCAGAAGCGACGTGCCGCCCGGAAGCGCGCAGAGCATCAGATTGCGGTAATGCCCGGCGAGCTCCATGCAGAGGCGGCGCATATCGACGCTCTGCTGGCGCAGCTCGGCGATTTTTTCCAGTGCAGTGACGGAGTCCCCTGCCGCGATGGCGTCGCTGATCTCAAACAGGTAGCCCCTGTCCGTGACACCGGCCATACGGCGGACGAGCGCCTCGTCCACGTGGTTGTCGACACCGGCGCAGGTGTCCAGAATGGACAGCGCGTCACGCATAGCACCGTCGGCCAGACGGCCAATCAACTGTGCGGCGTTCTCGTCCAGCTCGATCTTCTCCTGCCCGGCCACGTAGAGCAGCCGCCCGGCAATGTCATCCGCCGTGATGCGGGTGAAGTCATACCGCTGGCAGCGGCTCAAAATCGTGACGGGAACCTTCTGCACCTCGGTGGTGGCTAAGATAAAGATGACGTGCTCGGGCGGTTCCTCCATCGTTTTGAGCAGCGCGTTGAACGCCGCGGTGGAGAGCATGTGCACCTCGTCGATGATGTAGACCTTGTACTTGCAGACCGACGGCAGATAGGCTACCTCGTCGCGCAGGTCGCGGATGTCGTCAACACCGTTGTTCGACGCGGCATCCATCTCGATGATGTCCATGACGGAGCCGGAGTCAATTCCCTTACAAATTTCACACTCGCCGCAGGGGTCGGGGCTGGAGGTGTCCAGACAGTTGACCGCCTTGGCAAAGATCTTGGCGCAGGTCGTCTTGCCGGTGCCGCGGGTGCCGGTGAACAGATACGCATGGCCGATGCGCCCGGCAGAAATCTGGTTCTGCAGGGCCGTGACGATGGCCGTTTGGCCAACCACGTCCGCAAAGCGCTGGGGACGCCATTTTCGATACAGGGCACGGTACATCGGCTCACCTCCTGCAAAGCTACAAAAAACAGCGGGCAGAGCACGCGGCTGCGCTGCTTTGCGTACAGATGCAGGCTTGACCGCGGCACTGGGCAAGCGCCGCTTAATGCTGCTCGGTTCCCCGCCTGACATGGTTCACAGGCTGCCCACGCGCGGGACCTGCATCTGTACGCGAAACAGCGCAATTCAGCCCTGTCCGCTTTTAGTATTATACAATAAGTTTGGAATAAATGCAAGCGTTATCTTATATTTCGGGCATTCCGGCCATCTCGGACATCAATCTTCCTGCAGGCGCTGGACCATCTTGTAAAGGGCCTCGGCGCTGTTGAAGTTCTGCGGCATGATTTCGGATGCGGGGATCGAAATGTCGTATTCCTCATTCAGGGCCGAGATGATCTGCAGAATGTCGAAAGAGTCCAGGATGCCGTCATCGATCAGCGTTGTACAGGTGGAAAAGTCCACGTCCTCTTTGATTTCGCTTAAAATTTCCAGTAAACGTTCCATTGGTATTTCTCCTTTTCAAATTATGCTTACACAGCGGGTGTATTGATGGGATAGGTCGGCGTTTCGCTGCGTACCGGGTGCGGCGTGCCGTTCTGCCACAGAATGACCTGCGGCAGGTCGCGGCTCAAAAACAGACCAAGTCCTTCCGTAACAGAGTAAGCACCGGTGTTTTCAAAAGCAAGCAGGTCGCCGGGGCATAGTCCGGCCAGCGGCATACTGCGCACAAGAACATCGTTCGTAGTACAAAGGCTGCCGCAAAGTGTCCAGTCCTGTACGGAAGCTGCCCGCGCAGCAAAATGGCGCAGATGCGGGCGTTTCATACCCATGATCTGGCCAAGATAATTCAGGTGGTTCATTCCGCCGTCCACAATGCAGTAGTGCTGCCCGCCGTGGTCCTTGCAGTCCATGGCGGTGGTCAGGTAATAACCGCATTCGGCGGTGTAAAAGCGGCCCATCTCAACGGTCAGATGGACCCAGCTGCTGACTTCGTGCAGTGCTTGCGCAAGGTCTTTGGCCGGGGACAGTGTGTCGGCAAAATCGTCGCCGTCAAAATACGGCACCGCCAGCCCTGGGCCGTATTCCAGTTCCGGCAGACGCAGGCCGAAGGTATGCTCAATTTCAGCGTACAGTTCCCGCAGCATGGCCAGCTCTTTTTGCTGATTGACCAGCTTTTTGCGCTGGGTCCCGACAAAGTAGTGAATGCCGATAAACTCCAGATCAGGTGTTTCCCTGCGATGCGCCAATGCGGTGAAAAGATCCTCCTTTGACATGCCGAACTGACTGCCCGCGTTCAGCCGCAGCACCACGGGCAGCCGCTTGGCGGCCTTGCGTGCAGCATCCTGCAGATAGCGGACCTGCAGCAGGGATTCCGCTGTGCAGGTGCCGACGCCGTCGGCCACGGCGCGGGCAATATCCACGGGCGTCTTATTAACACCCGAATAGATAACACGTGCATCCGCAGCATGCAGGCTCTCGCAGAGCGAAAGCTCTCCGGGGCTGCATACTTCCAGCCGCGCAGTGACCTGCATCATGGCAGGCAGCAGAAATGGGTTGGCTTTGATGGAATAGCAAAGGTCGATTTCCCTGCCCCAGATTGCCTGAATAGCGCGCACGCGGGCCTGCAAAGCGTCAGTGTCAAAGACAAACGTCGGTGTGCCGTAGGTGGCAGCAATTTTTTGTAAAGAAGCGTCGGTCATTTATGGGCTCCTTTTTTCGTCAGGGCAGCCAGTGCCGTGCGGTCAATTTTGCCGTTTTTATTCAGCGGCATCTCGTCCAGCTGCACAGCAGTATTCGGCTGCATAAAAGGCGGCAGACTTTCTTTCAGCGCAGCCAGCAGGGCAGCTTTCTCACAGCTGCCCGTGTAAAACAGGTGGAGCCGCTGGCGCTCGGCATCAAACGTGCAGCAGGCACGGGTCACAGCGTCGCAGCGCATAGCGGCAGCTTCAATTTCGCCAAGCTCTACGCGGTGTCCCATGTGCTTGATCTGGAAATCCCGGCGGCCAATATAATACAGGCTGCCGCTTTCGTCGTAGTGGGCCAGATCGCCGGTGCGGTAAATACGCTCATACCAGTTGGTGTTCAGCGGATTCTGGGTAAAGGCCTGCGCTGTGCGCACAGGGTCAGCATAGTAGCCGAGGGCAAGCGCCGTACCGGAAACGCAGATCTCCCCTGCCTGCCCGGGCACGGTGACAAGGGCGTCGTTCTCGTCCAGCAGAAAGACCTTCTCGTTGGGAAACGCGCGTCCGATGGGCAGCGCCTCATCCGGAGCAAAATCGCGGTCCGGCAAAATGGCGTAGGTGCAGTTGCAGGTAATCTCTGTCGGGCCGTAGAGGTTCACGAACCGGGCGTGTGGCAGAGCGGACTTCCACTTCATCAGGTGCTTGATGGGCATGACTTCGCCGCTGAACAATACCTGCCGCACGCGGGAAGGAATACGGTAGCTGAAGCCGTTCATGATGGAGACAAAGCACATGGCACTGACAGCCCAGACAAGTATGGTGACCTCATGGTCTGCCAGATAGTCCATGAGTTTTGTGGGCTGACTGAAATAAGCGCGCGGGATGATCTGCACCTTAGCCCCCGTGTACAGTGCCGTGTACAGGTCTTTGACCGAAACGTCAAAGTCAAAGGGAGCCTGATTGCCCAGAATATCGTTTTGTGTGATGCCGAAAATTTCGGCAAACTGCGGGATAAAATCCAGCACCGAGCGGTGGCTGACGGTGACGCCTTTTGGCACACCGGTGCTTCCGCTTGTGAAGTTGATATACAGAGGGTCAACGTCTACAGCCTGACGGCGGCGGGCTGCCAGCAGGGCAGCGTCCGCGGGTGCGGCCAGCAGATCGTCAAGCCGGATGATTTGCCCGCTGTACCCCAGCGCGGCAGCTGCGGCAGCGTGGGCCTCGTCCGTAACAAGAAATGCAGGGGTCAAAGTATCCAATACCTGCAAAGTGCGGGAAGCGGGCTGGCGGGTGTCAAGCACCGAGTAGCAGCAGCCCGCGTAGACTGTGCCAAGCATGGCAGCAAAGGCGGAAACGGATTTTTCCAGGTAAAATGCCACCGGGCGGCGCGGCATCGTGCGGGACGCCAGAAAGCTGCCGGCGCGGCGGGCCGTGTCGGCCAGCTGTGCCCAGGTACAGTCTGTCTGGTCATCCCCCACAGCGGGGGCATCCGGGCAGCGGGCGGACGTGGCTTCAAGCCAGTCCAGAATGTTTGTTTGCATAGAAAGCTCTTTTCTTAAAAGTTGGCATAGAGGAAACCAACGGTTTCATTGACGCAGATAAAGCTGAGGAGTACCATGAAAATAACAAGATAGTATAAACCCCAGCGCAGCGCAAGCGGCAGCCGCTGTACCTCTGCGTAAGGGTCGCGGCCTTGTTCCTTCAGCACACTATGGGCAAAGACCAGAAGGGTACTGATGATGACAAGCCCCCAGGCCGGGCCGGAGACTGCCGCGAAAGCGCCGGGTGCATTCGCGGCCAATGCGGACAAATTGAAATCCGTAAAGGTGTTGCGCAGGTAGATGCACCCCTGCACAAACTCATTGCGGTCAAAGTACCAGCCGATGTTGACGATGATAAAGGTCCGCACGATGCGAAAAACATGCCAGCCGCGGCTTTCGGTAGGAATGTGCAGCACTGTGTTGAGCTTTTTGAAAGCGGGCTCCAGCAGGTCAGCCAGCGCAATGACAAGACCGTTATACAGACCCCAGGCAAGGTAGTGCGCCTGCGGGCCGTGCCAGATGCCGACTACGGCAAACACAAGCAGGTTGGCGACTGCAGCGGGCAGCACACGGCCAAAATGCTTGCCCCAATGCGATGTGGCCCACTTGCCGAAGCGCTGCATCAGCCTAGTCAGTGCAAAGGGATAGAACAGGTAATCACGCATCCACGCACCCAGCGAAATATGCCAGCGCCGCCAGAAATCCCCCAGCGAGGTAGAAAAATACGGCTGCCGGAAGTTGGGCATCATCTCAATGCCGTACAGCTGCGCAACACCCAATACCATATCAATGCCGCCGGAAAAATCTGCATACTGCTGCAGCGAGTACAGCAAAATGGCCAGCAGTGCCATAGAACCGGCCAGCTTGGGGTCATTGCCGTCGAGGATGGCGGCAATCGTCGGGGCGGTCAGGTTTGCGATGGCATATTTCTTCATTGCGCCGAACAGAAACAGGAACAGTGCACGCTTGGTACGCTCCCAGTTCCAGATGTGACGGGCAGTGAGCTGCGGGGCCATCTCTCCGTAGCGGTTGATGGGGCCCTGGATCAGCTGCGGGAAAAAGCTGATGAAAAGCAGAAAGCGGACGTAGTTTTTCTCTGCCGGGTGCCGACCACGGTAGCAGTCAATCAGATAACCGACGGCCTGAAACGTGTAAAAGCTGATGCCAAGCGGCATGACCAGCCCCAGTGAGGACGGCGCTGTGGCCGAAAATGCACCGGAGAGCAGCTCCGCAAAATAGGACCAGTATTTGAAGTAGCCAAGCACAAGAAAGTTGGCAGTCAGCACAGCAGCAACAAGACATTTTTTGCGGCGCACCGCCTGTGCCTTGATGGCCTTTTTTTCGTCCTTGGTTATGCCCGGAGCCTTTCGCCGCGCGGCGGAATCGGCATCCAGCTTTGCCAGCTGCAAGCCGCCGAACCAGATCGTCAACGCAGTGAAAAGCAGAAAAACAAGGCCCTTCCAGCCGCTGGCGGTAAAAAACAGCAGGCTCAACCCCAGCAGGCAGATCCATTGGCAGCGGCTGAAAACAGTATAATACAAAATGAGTCCAACGCTGACCAGCAGGAAGAAACTCAGGGAATAGATTTCCACACTACACCATCCACAAAATCAAAAATCGACAGAACATTCATAATATCGCTCAAAATCGGCGGAAGAACCAACAATACGGGCATTCACGCGGAACTGGTAGGTGCCGTGCTCCGCTGCTGCGTACTCGGTCCAGGAGCGGGTAGAATACGCGGAAACCCGGCTGTATTCGCTCTCCCCCGGCGCTTTGACCCAGAACTCGTATTCAGCCTGTACGGACGGACCGTGGTAGGAACCGGCCAGCAGCAAAATCTTGTCCGGGTGAACCTCCGGCGTCAGGTAGACGTTGGTGATATAGTTTACGGCGGCCAGATATTCTGACGGCGTCTCGAACAACGATTCCACATCCTGCCCGGCGTCCAGCATGGCCAGAAACTTTGCCATGCTCAGGCTGAACGCATGCCCGCCGGCAGCATTCATGTGGGTGAAATCCTTGTGATAGTCAGGCTCTTTGTTCTCAAACAGCTCCGGCTTTGCAAGGTTAAAGTCATAATAGGAAGCCCCATACTGTGCTGCCAGCTGCTTGAAGTAGGCGTAGTCGTCAAAATACGTCTCGTAGCTCACGACATCCAGCGTGGTCTTGGGCGCACTGATGAGCAAAAGGCGCGTGCCGTTCTCCTGACAGAGCTGCAGCATGGATGTCAGCTCCTCAATGTGCTGCGCGCTAAAATCGTGGGCGCTCTGGCTCCAGGTGTTCACCGTGCCGACAGTGTCAAAGTTGATGACCGTGGTATCCTCCGGCTGGGCATGGGCCGCGCCGCGCCGGTGCGGCAGACGATTCAGTACGGCATTCCATTTCTGTTGGATCGTAGCGGGCCAGTCGGTGGGCCAGCTGCCGCTCTGCCAGGGAAAAAGCGCATTCAGGGAATCTGCACCTGTAAAGTTATCACGGCTGGTCATGTAGCGCAGCAGATCAGCGGGCTTATCCTTCCAGGAATCCGTCTGCAGCTCTGCATATAAAAAAGCCTTTTGGGCTTTGGCATAGGGTTTGCCTGTCATGTTGGCCAGATCCATGACAAGGATCACATACCGGGGAGAATGCTCCCGAAGCAGGGTCTCCAGCGCGATCTGCGACATATCCAAGCTTTGGGCGTTTGTTGCCATCAGTGCAACGGTCTCCCCTGTTGCGGCGGCGAGTTCTTCTTCGGGCAGGGCGCAGGAAGCCAGCGAAGAGCCAATGACGGCAATGTCAATGGACTGCTTTTGCTGGTAGCTGCGCCACATGCCAAGGCTGGAACCGTTATCGGGCGGCATAAAGCCGCAGAGAATCAGATTTATAATCAGAAAAATCGCGGTGAACGCTGCGATTTTGGCTATGTACTTCAAAAGATACGCTCCTAAAACAGACAAATAAAGGAAAATGTCCAAAAACAGTGAACACAGCTATTATACATCAATTGGAACTTCCCTGCAATGGTGATTTGCTGACAAAGGTAAGATTTTACAATCGTGCAAAAAGCCGCGCTTCTTCGTGAAACGCGGCTCTATACAATCAGCCTAAAAGCTGCTTGGCCAAATCAGCGCTGGCCTTGGCATCCTTGCAGTAGTAGTCGGCACCGATGTCACGGGCGTAATCAGGCGTCAGCACCGCGCCGCCGACCATGACCTTACAGTCAAGGTGCGCGGCATGCAGGGCCTCGATCGTGGCCTGCATATTGGGGACGGTAGTCGTCATCAGGGCCGACAGGCCGACGAGCTTTGCACCGGTCTGGCGCACGGCCTCTACGACACGCTCGGGGTCAACGTCGCGCCCGAGGTCGAGCACGTCATAGCCGTAGTTTTCGAGGATGACACGGACAATGTTCTTGCCGATGTCATGCACGTCGCCCTTGACTGTGGCAATGACGATCTTGCCCTTGCTGCCCTGCGCCTGGCCGGAGGCGGCAATTTTGGCCTTGATGGCCTCGAACGCAGCCTGCGCGGCGGTGGCGGCCTGCAAAAGCTGCGGCAGGAATACCGTGCCTTTCTCAAAGCCGTCGCCCACGGCGTCCAGTGCGGGGATCAGCGAGGCATTCACTACGTCCAGCGGTTCGCGCATTGTCAGCGCGGCGTCCGCGGCGGCGCGGGCCTCGGCCTTCAGGCCGCGGCGCACAGCCTCAAACAGGGCGTCCCCGCCCGGTGCGGCGGCGCCGACCTCGGCCACGGTGGCGGCGGACTTGCTCATCTGCGTCGTCTGGATCTGCACATCGGCATAGGCGGCAACGTAGTCGGTGCTCTGTAAATCCTGCGATGTCAGCACGCGGTAGGCGCGCACGGCAGCCATCATTTCCGGCGTGTTGGGATTCATGATGGCAAGGTCGAGCCCGGCAGACATGGCCATCGTCAAAAACGTTGTGTTCAGGTAGCCGCGGCACGGCAGGCCGAAGCTAATGTTCGACACGCCCAGTACAGTGCGCACGCCCAGCTCACGCTTGCAGCGGGACAGAGCCTCCAGCGTCTGGACGGCACCCTCCTGCTGGGCGCTGGCGGTCAGCGTCAGGCAGTCAATGTAGATGTCCTCATTCGGGATACCGGCGGTGTTGGCAGCGGCGACAATGCGTTGGGCAATCGCAAAGCGGCCCTCGGCTGTCGGTGGGATACCGTCCTTGTCCAGCGCCAGGCCGACGACGGCGGCGCCGTACTTTTTGCAGAGCGGCAGAATCTTTTCCAACGTCTCCGGCTCGCCGTTGACCGAGTTGACGATGGGCTTTCCGTTGTAGATGCGCAGCGCGCGGGACAGGGCCTCTGGATTCGAGGAGTCGAGCTGCAGCGGCAGGTCGGTGACGGCCTGCAAATCCTTGACAAGCTGCTCCAGCGTGGCGGCCTCGTCGATGCCGGGCAGGCCCGCGTTGACGTCGAGCACCTGCGCACCGGCCTCGGCCTGGGCCACAGCCTGAGTGCAGGGGTAGGCGCTGTCGCCGTCCCGCAGGGCCTGCTGCAGCCGTTTTTTGCCGGTAGGATTGATGCGCTCCCCCACCACAGTGATGCCGTCGACCTCCATAAAGCGGACCGGCGTGCACAGACAGCTGCGGCGGATGGGGATCTTGTCAGCCGGGGTCAGCGGGCTGAAGGTCTCATGCAGCCTGGCGATAAACGCGGGCGTCGTGCCGCAGCAGCCGCCGACCATCGAAACGCCGATGGCGGCGTACTCCTTCATCTCGGCGGCAAATTCATCCGGGTCGAGATTGTAGCTGCCGTCGGGGTTCGGCAGACCGGCGTTCGGCTTGACAAAGACCGGAACACCTGCGGGCACGCTGCGGCAGAGGCGCTGCGCGAAGGGCAGAATCTCCTTGGGGCCGAGCGAGCAGTTGATGCCCACGGCGTCCGCGCCGAGACCCGCTGCCGTGACGGCGTAGCTTTCGACGGTGCAGCCTGTGAAGGTGCGCCCGCGGCTCTCAAAGCTCATTGAGGTGAAAACAGGCAGATCGCAGTTTTCCCTGGCGGCGAGGATGGCGGCCTTCAGCTCATACAGATCGGTCATCGTCTCCAAAAAGACGAGGTCAGCCCCTGCCGCCGCACCGGCGCGGATGACCTGTGCAAACTCATTGTAGGCATCCTCAAACGCCAGCGTGCCCGCGGGGACGAGCAGCTCACCCAGAGGGCCGATGTCCAACGCTACACACGCGCCGGTGGTCTCGGCGGCCTTGCGCGCACAGGCGATGGAAGCGGAAACGACCTCCTCCACCGTGTGGCCGCAGCCGGTCAGCTTCTTGGCATTGGCACCAAAGGTATTTGCCAGCAGAATATCCGCGCCCGCGTTGGCGTAGTCAGTGTGGATGGCCGTTAAAACCTCCGGCATTTCCAGCGCGGCGAGCTCGGGCTTCTGCCCGGGCTGCAGACCGCGTGCCTGCAGCTGGGTGCCCATGCCGCCGTCCAGGAAAACAAACCGCTTGCGGTCAAAAACTTCACGAATCTGCATACACTTCTCTCCTATCAGTCTTGTGTGAAACAGGTCGTGCCGCGCTTGCGGAACGAGCAGGTCTCCTTTAAATGGCAGGTCGCACAGCCTGCGCGGGTGCCGGTCACGGGATGGTCGGCAATGCCTAAAATGGCGGTGGTACTCTTGCGGGGGGTCAAAAGGTGCTGGGGCGTCACGGCCAGGCCGCAGCCGCGCACCGTGTCCGCCGCAAGGCAGAGCGCGTCGTTCAGCTCCAGCGGGCAGTCACCGTAGCCCGGCGCGTAGCGCCCGGTCATAAAGACGCCCTGCGCCTCGATTTGAGCGCGTATTTCGTTCTCCAGCTCGTCACAGATTTGTTCCAAAAGCACCGAGGCCAGCGCGTCTGCCGCGGCGGCCAGGGCAATGTCAGTCAGTTCCATGCGGCGCAAAAGCTTGTCCACCTCGGCCCCGAGGGTCGCTGCCAGCAGAAGGACCTCGTCGCAGCCCTGCAGATGGCGCGTCAGGTCGCTGCCGCAGTTTTCCAGCGGCAGGGCGGTACGCGGCAGACGGCGGTACACCGCACGCGGCGCAGCAGCGGTCAGCACGGTCTGCTCGGCCTTGTCCAGCAGGACCGCGGTGGCGGCATCGGGCGTCCAGCCGGACGCACCCATGTAGCGCAGCGCCGTGGCGCGGTCAATGGCGGCGGGCTTGCGGCGCTCCATTACAGCAGATCCCTGATGCCGTCGTAGACCTTCGCGGCCACGGCGGCGTCATTCATTGCGTACAGGTGGATGCCGTCTGCGCCGCCCTCAATGAGGTCGCGCAGCTGCCTGACGGCGTAGTCGATACCGGCATCGTACAGGCTGGCCGGGTCGTCCTGATAGCGGGAGATCATACGGGTGAACTCAGACGGCAGGCTGGCCGAAGAAAGCGAAACGGTGCGTTCGATCTGGCTGCGCTTGACGATGGGCATGACACCGGCAGAGACCGGCAGCGTGATGCCTGCGCGGCGTGCCAGATTCAGAAAGCGGTAAAAGTGCATGTTGTCAAAGAAAAGCTGGGTCAGCAGGTGCTCGGCACCGGCGGCCTGCTTGATGCGCAGGTTCTCAACGTCATGCAGCAGGCTGTCGGCCTCGGGGTGGCCCTCCGGGTAGCAGGCACCGTGAACGGAAAATGCCGGCTTCTTCCATTTGATAAAGGAAGTCAGGTCGCTGGCGTGTTTGAAGTCGGGGCTCTCCGGGCGGGACGGGCTGCGGTCCCCGCGCAGGGCCAGCACATCCCGGACGCCGACAGATTCCAGCTGATCCAAAATCTCCGCTGCACGGGTCTCGTCGTTGCCCATGCAGATCAGGTGCGCCAGCGTGGGGATATGCAGCTCGTTCTGAATGTAGTCGGCCACCTCCGCGGTGGAGACGCCGCCCGCAGAGCCGCCCGCACCGAAGGTGACGCTGATGAAGCCGGGGTCCATGGCCTGCATCTGGCGCAGGGTGTCCTTGAGCTTATCCATCTGGGTGGTCTGTTTCGGCGGGAAGCATTCGATAGAGAAAACGCAGCGTTTGGCTTTGAACTGTTCCGTAATCGTCATTTTCTACTCCTTATTTTTACGCCGCAAAATCGGCGGAGTCCGCGGAAGTTTCCACGTTGAGGGTGTTGTTCTGCCAGATGAAGGTGAGGCTGCCCTCCAGGTCAGTGCGCCATACCTCGGCACCGACCTCTGCGTAATTTTGCAGGGCAGCGCGGTGCGGATGGCCGTAATCGTTGTGCAGCCCGCAGCTGACGGCCACGGCCTCGGGCCGGACTGCCTGCATAAAGGTCAGGCTGTTGGAGGTGTAGGACCCGTGATGCCCCGCCTTGAAAAGAGTGGCATGCAGGGTTGGGCCGTAGGCATCGACCAGGCGCTGCTCAGCGTCTGCCTCTGCGTCGCCGGTATCGAGAAAGCGGAAATCGCCCGCCATGAACAGCGTGCAGAGCGAGGCATCGTTGACGCTGTCGGCATCCTCGCTGCCGCCCTGCAAAATTTGCAGCTTGCCGCTGCCAAGCGGGTATTCCTCCCCGGCTTCTGCTGTGAGAATTTCTGCTCCGCTGTCGGCGGCCAGCTCTGCGAGATGGCGCGGCCAGTCGGCGGTCTCATCCGCCGTGGGCTGCCACAGCGGCAGCAGCAGGGTCTTGACCGGGAGGGTGCGCAGCACCGCGCGGGCGTTGCCGGTGTGGTCTGCGTGGGGATGGGTCAGCACAAGATAGTCAAGCGACGGCACACCCAGCACGTCCAGGTCATACAGCAGCGCGTCCTCAGCCTCGACGGGGCCGGTGTCAATCAGGCAGTATGCGCCGTCCTGACAAAGCAGCACGGCATCTCCCTGCCCAACATCCAGCACATACACGACGGTGCTGCCGTCCGCAGTCTGCGGAGTGCTTTCCTCAGTTTGGAGCGGTACGCCGAGCGCAGCGCGCAGCTGCTGCCAGCCGGGAACGCTGCCCCTGCCGCCCAAAAGCTGGACGACAAACGCGGCAAGCACCAACAAGCAGACGGCAACCGCCGCGGCCAGACGGGCAAAGCGCTTACCCGTCATACTGGCCGTTCAGCTTGCGCTCCTCCCACTCGGCCTTGGTCACAAGCACGGCGCGGGGCTTGGCACCCTCATAGGGGCCGATGATCTTTTCCTGCTCCATCTGGTCCATGATGCGGGCGGCGCGGGCGTAGCCCAGCTTGCAGCGGCGCTGCAAAAGGCTGGTGCTGGCCTGTCCGGCCTCAATAACGCACTCAACAGCCTGCTCAAACATGGCATCCAGTGCACCGCCGCCGTCTCCGTCATCGTCGCCGCCCTTCTTGCTGCCCTTTTCGGCAACGGCGCGGCGCTCCATTTCGGCAATCATTTCTTCATCGTACTGGGCGGTGGAGGTGGACTTGATAAAGCTCAGCACCGCGCCGATCTCCTCATCGGTCACAAAGGTGCCCTGCACACGCACGGGCTTGGACGCGCCGACGGGCAGGAAGAGCATATCACCGTTGCCCAGCAACTTCTCGGCACCGCCGCTGTCCAGAATGGTGCGGCTGTCGATCTGGCTGGAAACGGCAAAGGCGATACGGCTGGGAATGTTGGCCTTGATAAGACCGGTGATGACGTCCACGCTGGGGCGCTGGGTCGCAACGATCAGGTGGATGCCGGCGGCGCGGGCCTTCTGCGCGATGCGGCAGATATAGTCCTCGACCTCCTTGCCCGCGACCATCATCAGGTCGGCCAGCTCGTCAATGACGATGGCGATATAGGGCAGGTGCTCCATGCCGGTCTGGGCGGCCAGCTTGTTGTAGGCCTTGATCTCGCGGACGTTGTTCTCGGCAAAGAGCTTGTAGCGGCGCTCCATCTCGGCCACGCTGGCACCCAGCGCACCGGCAGCCTTGCGCGGCTCGGTGACGACGGGCATCAGCAGGTGCGGAATGCCGTTGTACTCGGCCAGCTCGACGACCTTCGGGTCGATCAGAATGAGTTTGACATCCTCGGGGCCGGAGCGGAACAGGAAGCTGATGATAATAGAGTTGACGCAGACGGATTTACCGCTGCCGGTGGAACCGGCAATCAGCAGGTGGGGCATCTTGCAGAGATCCGCGACCTGCGCCGTACCGGCAATGTCCTTGCCGAGGGCCATCGTCAGCGGGCTGCGCATGTTGATATAATTCTGGGATTCAAAGACTGCGCGGATGTTGACGGTGGAGCGGATCTTGTTCGGGACCTCGATGCCGACGGCGGGCTTGCCGGGGATGGGCGCTTCAATGCGCACACCCGCGGTGGCCAGGTTCAGGGCGATGTCGTCGGCCAGGCTTGTGATGCGGCTGACCTTGATACCAGCCTGGGGCTGCAGCTCATACCGGGTGACGGACGGGCCGCGGCAGATGTCGAGCATCGTCGTCTTGACGCCGAAGCTGTCCAGCGTGTTGACCAGAATGTCCGCGTTTTTCTTCATCTCGCGGGCGGCCCCGGCCTCGTCGTCGGGGCGCGTGGCGTTAAAGAGATTCAGCGACGGATAGCAGTAGGGCTCCGGCGGCTGCTCCTCCGAGGTGGGCAGACGCATGGCGTTGGGGTCGGCCTTGGCCGCACAGGGCGGCGTATGGATGGGCGCGCCGGCAGAGTTGCCGACAGCGGTGCTGACCTGCACGCGGGCAGCCTCCCCCTGCCGGGGCACAGTGAAGCTGCTCTGGGTCGTTTCTGCCGCAGGGCGGGTCATGGCAGGGGCAGACTGGTACGACTGTGGGGCGGCGGTGTAGGGATCGGCTGCCGGGGCCGGAGCCTCGACAACAGGCCGGGCAGGGGCGGCGGGTGTCTCGGCCAGCATATCATCCAGCATTTCGGAGACAGAGCGCCCGGACTGCCAGGCAGCGCTGACCGCACTGCCGGTATCGCTGAAGCTGCCGCCCAATGTCGGGATCGGTGCGGAAACAGCGGGGGCCTCCGGTGCGGCGGGCACAGCTGCGGGGACGGGCGTACCCAGCGGCGCAGCGTCTGCGGCCATCTGTGCAGCAAGATCAGCCGGAGAAAGGACCATCGTATCGCCCTGCACACGGCCTGTCATATCCAGCTGCGGCAGCTCGACAGGGATCGGCTCGGGCTCGTCCTCCACGGGAATGAGAGGCGTGTCAAATTTGGGCTCCTGCGGGACAGGCGTCAGCGGGGTCTCAAACTCGGTAGGCTGCGGCAGGTCCAGCGTCGTCTCGGCACTGACCTCCTGCGGCGTATAGTAAGGCGCGTGGCCGCTGACAGCGCGGTTGATGAGCGCATCCAACTCGTCCTGCGGCGCGGGGGACGCCTGTGCGGCGGGCGCGGGCGTGACCGGGGTCAGCGGGGTGCTGTACACCGGCGCGGCAGGCTCTGAGGCAGGCTGCAATTGCAGCTCAAAATCCTCCTTCGGTGCGGGAGCAGGCTGGGGCTGGGTGTGGCGCAGTGTGCTGTTGGCCCGGTTGGACAGCGGATCCATACCGAACGTGCCGCCCGGGCCGATGCTGACCGGCTCCAGCGGGTCAGCGCTGACGGCCTTTTGGCGGGCGTTTTCCCCTGCACTGGGGCCAAGATCCACGTCAAACGACGCATGGGTCTGGGCGGCGGGCTTGGCGGCAAACGGTGCCTCGGGCACAGCAGGTGTCACGGGGGGCGTGTAGGTGGCCTGCCGCTGCGGGGCGGGCGGGGTCTGCTTCGGGAAACGGCTCGTGTCCGCGATGACGTCGTAAACCGGATGGTGCGGGCGGCTGCTGTCCGGCAGCGCACCGGTCAGATTTTCGACGCTCTCCTCCTCGGGCTCCTGCTCAAACAGGCGGGTGTCGTAGGCGGTCTCGGCTGCGGCGCGCTCCTCGCGCTTGGCCTGCAGGGTCTTGTACTGGCCGTCTACAAACAGAACGACGTCCGCGGGGGTGATGGCAAAGAAGAACATCAGCCCCAGCAGGAAGATGAGCAGCATGATAATGTTGGAGGCGGGACGCCCGAACAGCGCCAGCAGCGTGGCACCGATGGGCGCACCGAGGACGCCGCCCTCCCAGAAGTAGGTGCCGCCGCGGGTAAAGAGCATCTTGACGATCTCCCCGACCTTGAGGTTCTCAATATTAAGTTTGGAGAAGATGACCGGCACGCTGGCGCAGAGCACGCCCATCAGCGATACCTTGCCCGCAAACAGCGCGACGCGGTAGCCGGTGGCCAGCAGGTAGGCCAGGTACAGCAGGAACGGTCCGACCAGATAAGTCGTGATACCGAAAACGCCAAAGTACCAGCTGCGCAGCGTGCGCCAAAGATTCTGCCCGGGCACAAGCACGAGCGCAACGCAAAGCAGACCTAGCCCCACCAGCAGGATGCTGCGGGCCAGGTTCGGGGTCTCGGCGCGGCGCTGGGCACGGCGGGACGGCTGACGGCTGCGGGAGGCCGCACTGCTGCGCGTGGATGCGGAGCGCCCGGTGCTGCTGCGGCCCGTGCCCCGGGAGGTGGCGGTGCCTTTTTTGCCGGAGAAGTTCTTTGTTGATTTTTTACCGGAACGAGATTGTGCCATGTTACAGTGTTTCCCTCTCTTATTTCTCTGAACGCTTCTTTAGGCAATACCGCATAATTCCCGCCTTACGGCTTAAGCACCGCTCCGGCGGCTG
>ENA-ORVG01002574-ORVG01002574.1-human-gut-metagenome-genome-assembly--contig:-NODE-2574-length-16748-cov-3.914635_pt1 | contig 16748 bp, 28 predicted proteins | sample MGYA00242091_ERZ509233 | MGnify/ENA primary metagenome ERZ509233 (study PRJEB26280, sample SAMEA2338840) | human gut metagenome | biome: human gut; feature: human-associated habitat; material: faeces... | reverse complement strand
AGCACCCCGCCGCCAGCGGCAATTACCGTCTGGGCGGCGGGGTGCTGGTGGTGACCCTGGAACCCTGCGCCATGTGCGCCGCGGCCCTGGTCCATGCCCGGCTCGCCGGGGTGGTCTACGGGGCGGCCGACAGGCTGGCCGGTGCCGTGACTTCCTGCACCGAGACGCTGGACCAGCCTTTCTTCAATCACCGGGTCTGGCATATGGGCGGCGTGCTGGCCCGGGAAAGCGTGGACCTGTTGCAGGACTTCTTTGCCGGACGGCGGGACTGACCCCGCTTTTTTTGCGGGTACGCCCGCGTACGGGACGACGATGCTGGAGATCATCGCTTTTTGTTGCGGCGCCCTGGTCATGGTGCTGGAGATGGTGGGCGCGCGCGTGCTGGCCCCGCATGTGGGCACCTCGGCCGTGGTCTGGACCAGCCTCATCGGCGTGGTTCTGGCCTGTCTTGCCGTGGGGGCCTGGCTGGGAGGCCGCCTGGCCGACAGGCACCTTTCCCGGCGGGGGCTGGCCTTCATCCTGACGGGAGCTTCCCTGGGCAGCGCCCTGGCCGCCGGGACGCACCGTCTGGTGGGGGAGGCGCTGAGCGTCGCCATCACGGACATCCATCTGGCCGCCGTTGCCTGTGCCCTGGGCATCCTGGCCCTGCCCGCCCTGTGCTGCGGCATGATCAGCCCCTACATCATCCGGCTGCGCATCCGGGACGTGGCCACGTCCGGCGCCACGGTGGGGCGGCTGTACGCCCTGTCCACGGCGGGCAGCATCGTGGGCACCTTCCTGGGGGGCTTCGTTCTCATCTCCTTCTTTGCCAGCGGCACCATCCTCTGGGGCGTGGCCCTGGGCCTGCTGCTGCTCTCGCTGCCGGCCGAGCCCTCCCGCTCCTGGGGGCGGCTGGGCCTTGTGCTGTTGCTGCTCCTGCTGGCCGTCTGGGACCGGCAGTTCCGCCGGACGGAAGGCCCCCTGATGGTGGAGAGCCCCTACAACTGCATGCTGATCCACGAGAGCCGCGACAGGGGCAGGCCGGTGCGCATCCTCTCCACGGATCCCGACTACAGCCAGTCGGGCATGTATCTGGACGATCCTGACGAGCTCTATTTCGACTACACCCGCTTTTATGCCCTGGCCGTGCTGGCCCGTCCGCAGGCCCGGGACATCCTCATGCTGGGCGGGGGCGGCGGCTCCGTGCCCAAGTGGCTGCTGTCCGGCAAGAGCGGGCTGGACGCCGCAGACCTGCGTCTGACCGTGGTGGAGCTGGATCCCGGCATGAGCGCCGTGGCCCGGCGCTGGTTCTTCCTGCCCGGGGACGACCCGCGTCTGCGTCTGATCCATGCCGATGCCCGGACTTTCCTCAACCGGCAGCGGGAACAGTATGACATCCTGCTGGTGGACGTGTTCAACTCCTGCTATTCCATCCCCTTCCATCTGGGCACGCAGGAGGCCTTTGCCGCCATGCGCCGTGCCCTGCGCCCCGGCGGCGTGCTGGCCATGAACGTCATCGCTGCTGTGGAAGGCGAAGATGGCCGCCTGCTGCGGGCCATCCATGCCGGGCTGCAACGGCATTTCGCCCGGGTGGAGGTCTTTTGCGTCACCGATCCCGGGCATCCCGGCCAGTTGCAGAACCTGATGGTGCTGGCGTTCAGCGACGCCGCCACGGCCGCGGCCCTGCGTGACGGCCCGGGGCATTCGCCGGAGATGGCGGCCATGCTGGCCTGCCGTTATCGTCCTTCCCTGCCGGTTACGGAGCCCCTGCGTGACGACTTCGCCCCGGTGGAACGTTTTGCCCTGTCGCTGCTGCGGCGTCCCTGAGCCGGAAGGCTCGTCCTTCTCCTGTGATTTTCTTGATGTGGTGCAGGCCCGTTGCGGCAGGTCGTGCCCTTTGCCATCTTCTGCGGCGAGAGGGCGGCACGGCCATCCGTTTTGGGGAAAACGGCAGGGGGCAGGGGCCCATACTGCGCGGAGCCGGGAAAGCCGCATGCGCCTGTGCGGGCCGCAGCCATGCCCGTCCAGGGGGGGCAGGCTTGCCGTTTGGCCCCGAAATGCGTAGATTGTGCGCCATGAGAGGGATGGCACGGCCCTGGCGGCCCGTGCAGACTCTTTACTTCAACCGTGCACGTCCCGGGTGCGCGTTCGCAAGGAAGGCAGTTTTGAGCGAATCCATCGATGATCTCACAGTGGAATATGAGGAGAACGGACAGATCATCCTCAAGGAACTGGACAAGATCGTCCTGAGCAAGGGCGCCTGGACCACTATCCTCTTCCGCTATCAGGAGTGGAAGCCGCAGACCTCGTCCTACGGCCCCGACAAGTATGTGATCCGCCGCTACAAGAAGATGGGCGGCGAATACCGGCAGCAGAGCAAGTTCACCATTTCCAGCGCCGATCAGGCCCGCAAGATCGTGGACGCCCTGCAGACCTGGATCGGGGAGGCCGAGCAGGAAAAGTAGCCGGGACAGTCTGTGCCTTCCCAGAGGTGCTGTTTGAGGAAAAAAGGGCGCTGCATGTGCAGCGCCCTTTTCGTGTCCATAAGGGATGAAAAAAGGACCGTCGGAAAAGGGCGGTCCTTGATGGGACGGGATGCGGGGGAGCAGTCCCGCCCTCGCGGGGGCAGAAAGGAAACCCGGCAGTATGCTGCCGGTCATAAAAACATGGAAGAAGTATAGCCCCTTGGCCGGGCAAGGCAATGCCCCGGGCCCGGAGTGTACAGTTTGATACACAGTTCCGGCAGGCAAGGCGGTATACGGGCATCGCGTCCATCCCGGGAAGGAGCGGGGCCGTGCCTTGCCATGTGCCTGCGTTTGGGAGGGCCGGTGCCGGTCGCGCTTCTTTCCGGGCAGTTCTTCCGCTTTTGCGTTCCGGCCCTATCCGCCTTGTCGGGACCGTCGGCTGCGGCTATACAGAGGGGGTATCAGGCTGAGGTGCCGCCGCAGGGCCCCGGTACGGGCACGGCAGGCGGCGGTGACGTTGGGCAATCTTCAACTTCTGGAAAATCCTGTGGAAAAATGTTCCTTGCGCGAACTGCTGGCCAAAGCCTCTCCCTTGCGTTCGGGGGACGTGCTGGCCGGCATCGCGGCCGAGAATGAGGAGGAGCGCATCCGGGCCCAGATGGCCCTGGCCGATGTGCCCCTGAAGCGTTTCCTGTCGGAGTGCGTGGTGCCGTACGAGACGGACGAGGTCACCCGGCTCATCATGGACAGCCACGATGCGCAGGCCTTTGCGCCGGTCAGCTCCTTCACGGTGGGCCAGCTGCGCGACTGGCTGCTGACCCCTGCCGCGGACACGGCGACCCTGACGGCCCTGGCGCCGGGCCTGACCCCGGAGATGGTGGCCGCGGCCAGCAAGCTCATGCGTATCCAGGATCTGGTGCTGGTGGCCTCCAAGTGCAGCGTGGTGACGCGCTTTCGCGATACCATCGGCCTGCCGGGGCGTTTTTCCTCGCGCCTGCAGCCCAACCATCCCACCGATGATGCGCGCGGCGTGCTGGCCTCCGTCATCGACGGCCTGCAATATGGCTCCGGGGACGCGGTCATCGGCATCAACCCGGCTTCGGACAGCCTGCCCGCCATCGGGCGCCTGCTCCGCCTGCTGGACGATGTCATCGCCCGTTACGACATCCCCACCCAAAGCTGCGTGCTGACCCACGTCACCAACACCCTGGAGATGATCCGGCGCGGCGTGCCCGTGGACCTCTGCTTCCAGTCCATCGCCGGTACGGAAAAGGCCAATGCCAGTTTCGGCATCTCCCTGTCCCTGCTGGACGAGGCCTGGGACGCCACCCTCTCCCTGAAGCGCGGCACGGTGGGGGACAACGTCATGTATTTCGAGACCGGGCAGGGCAGCGCGCTTTCCGCCGGGGCCCACTTCGGCGTGGACCAGCAGACCCTGGAATGCCGCGCCTATGCCGTGGCCCGGCGTTACCGTCCCCTGCTGGTCAATACGGTGGTGGGCTTCATCGGGCCGGAATATCTGTTCAACGGCAAGCAGATCATCCGTGCCGGTCTGGAGGACCATTGCTGCGGCAAGCTGCTGGGCCTGCCCATGGGCGAGGACGTCTGCTACACCAACCACGCCGAGGCCGACCAGGACGACATGGACATGCTCCTGACCCTGCTGGGCGTGGCGGGCTGCAATTTCGTCATGGGCATCCCCGGTGCCGATGACATCATGCTGGGCTACCAGTCCACCTCCTTCCACGATGTGGCCTGGCTGCGGCGGGTGCTGGGCAAGCGGCCCGCACCGGAATTCGAAGCATGGCTGGAGCGCATGGGCATCCTGTCCGCCGCGGGCGAGCTGCTGCCGCCCGGTGAGCGCCGGGGCATGGCCGCTCTGAGCCGGGAACTGGAGGAGGGCGGCCATGGCAACTAGGCAGGATGTGCTCGCGGGCGCCGCGCCCGCCATCGTGACGCCGGACCCTTGGGAAGAACTGCGCCGCTTCACCGATGCGCGCATCGGTCTGGGCCATTGCGGGGTGAGCCTGCCCGTGAAGCGCTGGCTGGAATTCCGTCTGGCCCATGCCCGCGCCCGGGATGCCGTCATGACGCCGCTGGATGAAGAGCAGGTGCGCGCCGGTCTGGGCGCCCACGGTCTGGAATGCCTCTCCCTGAGCAGCGCGGTGGCGGACAGGAACGAATATCTGACCCGGCCGGACAAGGGGCGTCGTCTTTCCGTGGCTTCGCGGCAGGTGCTGGACGCCTGGATGGACGCGCATCCCGGCAGCGCGCCGGATGTGAGCGTGGTCATCTGCGACGGTCTGTCAGCACGGGCCGTGCACGAGAACGCCGTGCCCTTCGCGTCACGTTTTCTGGAAGAAGCGGCCGCTGCCGGGCTCAGTGCCGCGCCGGTGGCTCTGGTGAAGTTCGGCCGCGTGGCTGTGGGCGACGATGTGGCGGCCCTGCTCAATGCGCGGCTGGTGGTCGTGCTGGTGGGCGAACGCCCCGGCCTCAGCTCGCCCGATTCGCTGGGCGTCTACATGACCCACGCGCCCATGCCCGGTCTGACCGATGAGGCCCGTAACTGTATTTCCAACGTGCGCGCCGCGGGCCTGCCCGTGGAGGAGGCCGTGCGCAAACGCTGCTATCTGGTGGAGAATGCCCTTGTCCGGCGCCTGTCCGGTGTGGATCTCAAGGACGACGTGCCGCCCGGCTATCTGCCGTTCGCGGAGACGCGGGCATTGGGATAGGGAAGACGGGGAGGCCCGGCAGGACACCGGGATATCTATGAAAAATGAAAAGGCAGGTTTCCGCGAAGGGAACCTGCCTTTCAAATATTGGTGGGCCCACCAGGACTCGAACCTGGGACCTGCCGGTTATGAGCCGGAAGAGGCTATTGTTTACCTGTGTTGTCTGGTGTAGCTCTACATTGCTAGAGTTGAGATTCCGAAGGGTTACTATTGTCCTCAGATGCATAGGATTGCGCGTCAGAGGCACAAAATGGTCACCAAGCATTCCGTTCGGGCACCAAATGGTCACCAGATGGCAGAAAGAAAGAGCACACGCTACCCTGGGGTATACACCTACGAATCGAGCCTGAGACGCCATAACGGACGTCCGGATATCGCCTTCTGTATAGATTATCGCGACAGCGAAGGGAAGCGCCAGAGAAAGACCATTGGCTGGGCCAGTAGCGGGATGACAGCCGCTAAAGCCCATCAGATCCGTATCCAGATCATCAGTGGAAAGGAGCAAGCGCCCTGGCAGCAGGAGAGCGTCCAACGCGACCCCACATTCGGATCTGCCTGGGAACGCTACTACCATGACTGGATGCTGGCCCAGAACAAGAACGCACGCAGCGATCTGGCCCTCATTCGTGGTCACCTGCAAATCTTCACCACGCTCAGGCTCTCTGAAATCACTCCGTATCGGATTGATCGCCTGATGGCGGATATGCACGCCCAGGGGCTTGCCGCACAGAGCATCTCGCTGGCTGTAGGACTGATCCGCCGCGTGATGCGACGCATGAGGATATGGGGACTGTACGATGGCCCAGATCCCTTCGTCAGCATCAAGATGCCCAGGCCAAACAATCGCCGCATGCGCTATCTCGAGCCGGAGGAAGCCCGCATGCTGCTGCAGGAGCTGCAGCGCCGCAGCGAGCAGACATGGATGATGGCGTTGATCTCTTTGCATTGTGGACTCCGGTTTGGCGAAATAGCCGCTCTGACATATGGGGATGTAAATTTCGCGGACGGAACTCTCTACATCCGGGAAAGCAAAAACGGCCGTGCCAGACACGCCGTTATGACGGATGAAGTCAGGATGGCCTTGCATAACCTGCCTCTGCGCCCCTCTACAGAACTGCTTTTCCCTTCTCGCTCCGGGGGACGCAAAAAATCCCCTTCGGACTGTTTTGCCCGTGCTGTCGATGCATGTGGCCTGAATGATACAGGACGCCAGATTGCCTTGCCCGACGGTACAACCGCGCCGGAACGCAAGTGGGACGCCCGGGAGAGGGTCGTTTTCCACACCCTCCGTCATACCTACGCATCGTGGTTGGCTATGGCAGGGGAGCGGGAGCTTGCCTTGGCCGATCTCCTGGGCCATAGCACGACAGCCATGACACGGCGTTACAGTCATCTCATGGAAGCTGCCCGGCGCGGAACAGCCCAAAAAATAGGCCAGATCTTTCACTCCGACAGCGATGCCACGGGGCAGGACACATGAGCCGACAGATAGGCATCCAGATCCTTGCGCAGGTATCCGACTCTACGCCCAACCTTGATAAAGCGTGGGCCACGTTCCCGGCATCGCCACGAGCGGAGGGTCGCCGGGCTCACCCCGATATAGGCGGCGGCTTCTTCCTCTGTCAGCCGCGACTTGCAGTCAGGCTGGCCTTTTTCCAAAGCCAGGCGGACACCGTCATAGACCGCCTGGGCCAGCAAGCGTTGCAACCGCCCTTCAGTCACCAGGATAAGGTCCGTATCAGCCATAGGCCCTCCCTCCTTCAGCAAACAGCGGGGCATGGGAATGCCCTCTGGGTTCCGCCGCGGATCTCTCATCGATGCCAAGGGCTGCGGCACACTCGGGGCAGTAGTGGGTGTCATCGCCCGGCACTTTCCACCCCAGACGGTACAGATCACGTCTGCGTGGCCAGTGCCGGTGGCCACGCAGACGCTTGCCGCACCCATTACATTGAATGATGGTGATACGGCTCATGGGGGAATGCTCCTAGAAGCCCTCCGGGGGAAAATCTTCCCAGCCACCGGATGCAGCTTGTGGCTGCGGCTGGTATAGGTCGCGGCGGGGCACAGATTCTGTGCCCAGGAAAAAATTCCGGCGCATGATTGCGGCATAGCGGGGATGCCCCTGGCAGATCACACGCCGGACGTTGTTGCGATACCAGGTGCGTCCGGAGCGATCCCGCTGATAGGTGTCCTCATAGACCCCTAGTTCCGCAGCGAACATCAGACCGTCAAAATCTTTCCACGACTGGATCTGCCGTCTTTTTTCGGCTCCTGAAGACGTATCAGAGGGGGTGACGCGCCGGGCGGACTCCAGGATGGCCCGCAGCAGTCGTCCACCGATTCGGCAGGCTTTTTGCCAGTTCGGATCCTGGCTCACATCAGTGGTCTGGCTGGACGTGGGCAGCGTGATGTTCTCCCACCAGGTCACCCCCTCATATGGGCCGCCCTGGACCTCCATCTGGCAGGCCAAAAACAGCAAGCCGGTGCTGCTTCCGACGCCGATATACGGCGTGTCCGGACAATCAGGCGTCTTGGCTTCCACCAACGTGATCTTCACCAAAGCCATGCTGCCGCCGGGAACAGGCCCGGGCAGGCGCTGTTTTTCTTCCTGACCGAGATTGATCGTCATATTTCTCCTCCTTTAATGCGTAGTAGCAGTGGCCGGCGCGGTATCTTCCTTTTGCGTCTTGACGGCCTGGGCCAGCAGCGCTGCGATGCCATTGGCCCCGTAGTTCAGGATGTCCTCGGCCGGTACCTCGCCGGCCACTGAGGACAGGATGCGTGTCATTCCACCAGGATACCGACAAATCATGACGGACAGGAAAGCAGAGCAGTCTCTGCCCAGCAGTGAGTCCAAATCGTTGGCGATCCCCTTCTTGATGCATGCTTTTTTTTCCGAATCGAGCAGTTCCGACATACCGATCTCCTATCGTGAAATGTCCAGATAGATTGCCGTCCCGAGCTCATCACAGCCGGGGAATTTGGCCATCATAGCTGTAACCAGGGTATCCGTTGTCTGGCAGACGTAGCGCCAGGCTGCCGTGCGGGCATAGAGCGGACAGGTGGCTCTAGCCCCGTCCATCAGGGCCAGAGCCGTGGTCAGCAGAGCGCCTGCCTGGAAGGCTCGCCGTTCTGCTGACAGGCTATCCGCCTTTCTGAGATAGGGACGAAGACGCCCCTCCATCTTCTGCAGGGCATACTCGACCTCGCGCCGCCGCACTATGGAATGGCTGGCAAACCTTGTAGCCACGACAGCCAACCATTTACAGATTTTGAGGTATTGCTCCGGAGCGGCATGTTCCCAGACAGGCTTCCAGGCGCGCAGGACGTGGAACAACACCGAGATGGCCACCTTGCACTTCTGGGCCTGGCGAAGCTCCGGCAGGTCCGGGATCATATCCGCTACGGCCCGCAATTTGGCCCGCTCTTCAGGTGAAAGCCTGGCCATCACTGCACCTGGGCCAGCAGGCTTTCCAGCCTGGCCACTTTAGCCCTCGCCTGGCTGGTGACATCCTCTGCCACGCCTTGGCAGGCGCAGACCTGTTCCGCCACCACCAGCACATCGGCCAGTTCCTCCATGACCTCCTGCCATGCGCCGCAGCGACCGCGCCTGAAATGGGAGATGGCCACACCGAGCTCACCGGCCTCTTCCTGCAGGAGGAGCAGGCGATCTTCGAGCCCGAAGACATCGAGGGACCGCGCAGCCAGATCCGGGGGGACGAATTGCTGTCTCATGGAGCCTCCTAATGGGCATTGCCGCTATCCCCCAGATAGGGGAACGTGCGCAGACGTTCGAGGATATCCTGCAGAGCCTCTTGCCCGGCCTCCTGCACGGTACCGTCACTCATGCATCCGGACATGTAGGTGATCTTCTGATGCTTGCCGTCATCGCGCAGCGTGACGATCAGACCAAAAACGCCGCAGGTCCTGTCATCGGCAAATTGGCTGTCCAGGAATTTCACGACACCTGTGCGGATCTCGGCTTTTCTGCCGTCAGAAAAATATCGGTGCGACATCACCACTCCTTTTTCCTCTGCTCCCAGAGGGCGTTGATCTTATGCAGGTGGATGAGATGGGCAGACAGGGTAGGCGGCAGATGCTCGATCTCCGCCTCCAGCTGTTTCATCCTGTGGATATAGCGTCTGTGCCGATACAGGAAAAAAATCTGTCTGGCTGCCCAAAGCAAAAATACCGCTCCGATGATAATCATGACGTCTATCATATGGCGGGGACCTCTTCCTTTCTCCCATTTCTGGAGGTCATCATCAGACGCAGCCAGGCAATCAAATCCTGATGGGTGCAGCGGATGCGCCGCGCCTCACCGCCGAGGCGGACCAGGTAGGTGTTGACAGCCCGAGGGGCTCTGGCATAGGGTCGTTCCATCATCGCGTAACTCCTTTGGGAGTTGGGGCCTTCGATCCGCTGCATCGGATCGGAGGCCTTTATTTTTGGCCCCCTGTTCCGCCGCGTCCTCCACGACGCGCAGTAAGGCCAGGATAGCTGTTTGGGCCTCATAGCCGCAGCGCACTATCTCGCGCCGCTCATCTTCATCTATGGTGCCATCTTCAAGGGCTCCGGCGACCCGCTGCATCAGGTCACCGAACTTCTTGACAGATGCCATGCACTGTCTCTGGACCGTATGCCCGGGATGCATCACATCGGGCATCGGAACAAAAAATCCTCCCATCGCCTCCGCCAGCAGGTGCAGCGGTGCATAGCTGTCTGTGATCTCCATCAGCGGCAGCAGCAAGTCCGCATCCAATTTGTGATTACTGCGCCGCCCCAGCTGCGCCATGAACGTCCCGTATTCCATCCCCAGGATGTGGGCCACCGCCTTTGGAGGGACGCCGTTGTGTGCTTCCTTGACCACCTGCCGTACCAGGCCGGTCACACTTGGATACCTGGTCATGATGCTACATTTTCCGCGAGAATGGCGTGACTCGCACTTTCAACACCGCTAGGCTGATCACAGGGGAAAATGGCCTTCCTCACCTTTTTCTCCGTGACGGGAGGCAAAAGGTTCTCCGGAACTCCCAAAGCCAACAAGGCGGCATGACGCTCTTTGGGGATGGAATCCCGATTCAGCAGATGGAAAGCCCCGGAGACAGAGACTCCCAGGCGCTTGGCAAAATCGCTGTAGGTCAAGTCCCATTCGAGCATCCAGCGCCGGAGCATCTCTTTCCTGGACATTGCCATTGAAAAATCCTCCTGCTAAAGACAATGAAAAATATCTTGGAAATTCGTTTGTAAAAGTATTCTGGAAAAACTGTTAACGAGTTTTGGGATAGTAGTCAAGCCCATATCTCGTTTTTATAAGCGAGGAAAGCATGGAACTCTACGAGCGCGTCAAAAAATGCGCCGCCCTCATGCACCTTTCTGAGTCCGCCTTCGCCCGGGCCCTTGGCCTGAAACAGAGCACCTGGGCGGGATATCTCAATGCAGAAAGACAGCACAAGCTATGGCCACTGCTGCCTGCTATCCTGCAGGAATTCCCACGCATTTCGCGCCAATGGCTCTATTTTGAGGAGGGGCCGGCCGTCATCGGTTTAGGAACCCCTGCGGATCAGCCCGTGCCGCCAGCCAGGATCGTTGAGGCTGCAGAACAGATGGTCAGGGATTGTGACGGCAGTTGGGCAACGCTCCTGGAACACATCACGGGCATGGCCAGGCAGGAAAGCGCCAACGCTCCCGATCAGGCAGAGCGCATCCGGATCCTGGAATCCGAGCTGGCTGAGGAGCGCCGCCTCAACCGGCAGCTGACAGCAAAGCTCCTGATCGATGGTGTCGGGGATAAGCACGTTGCCAGCAATACCGGAAAAACAGGGGAGTCTGCCGGAAGCTGAAATTTTACCCATAAAAAAGCCCCCCTCCCTGAAATAGAGAGGGGGGCTTTTTTTATGCGATAAGCCGATCAATCGCTCAATTCGACCAGGTGCCCGGCCGCGATCATGGCACGGATATGGTCCTCGACGCTGGAGACGGGCAGCTTTGTCCCATCCCACATCTCTGCACGCTTGGCATTTTCCTCCATCCAGTCGTGCAGGCTGGGTTCAGGAACCATGACCTGCTGCCACAACACATTAGCGATATCCTCGAACGTGGCGCCCTCGATCACGACGCCATCAGCAGTTCTGAATCTCATAAGTCCTCCCGGTGTCTGCAAGCAACGGGGGAGGGGATTACCTCCCCCGTTGTCGTTAGTTTCGAATGGCCAGCACCGCCGCCCGGCGCTGGTAGAATCGGCGGACATCAGGCTCTACTCCCTGCCAGAGGGTGTCTTCCTGCCCGGTAGCGGCGGCCTGCTCGAGGTGGTAGCGCTCCCCGTCGAACCGTACCGTAACACCAGCCCGCCGCAGACGGCAGATGGCGGCACGGGCCGTATGGGGCTGCCATCCCCAACGCTCCTGCATCTCACTCACACTGACCGGTCCCTGCTGGAGCAGAGAGGCCAGTTCAGCCTGCCGCCCATGTAGCTCGGGCAGGCTCTCCACGGCCCCCTCAGCCGGAGCAGGCTGGCAGCACTGGCGGACGAAGTCCTGCAGGAGCTGCACCCAATTGCAAATCTTCGTCGCGTTCACGCTGCCGGAATGCTGCCGGAATTCTATGGTCCCATGACGGCGGAAAGCCTGCAGATTGACCTTGAAGTAGCGGCTACGCTGGGCGGTCGCCAGCTGGGCCACCGTGCGGGCCGAACGGAAGGCCTCATTCTCAGCTACCTGACGGACAGAATAGCAGTAGCCGTTGGTGTTGCCCCGGCGGCTCGGCGGCATGAAGGCGTCGATTTCTTCCTCGAAGGAAGCATAGCGGCAGACGATGGTACGGATATTCTCCACAGTCATGCCATGAGCGTCGATGTGGACATGCAGGCCACAGCTGCGGTTGGCGGTCGCACCAGCGTCAGCCAGTGCATGGGCTGCGGTACGCAACGTCTCCAAACCAGCTTCCCCCTCCAGCACAGGACTGACTACCTCGAAACCGCCCAGCACGCTGGAATCATCCACCACCTTCCAGTCCAGCGTCGTCATATGCGTGTATCCGGCGTCGTAGGCAATGATGCCCACAGCGGCCAGAGCCCGGATGGCCTGTTCTTTGCTGATGCCCACGATCTCGAGCTCCACACCAAACTTTCTATCAATCATCTCGCAACCCCTTGAAAGTATTAGCAAACATCGTTCGCGTAAGTGTGTGTTCGCTCTTTCCCGGGATGGTTGCAAGTTCTTTGTTGCAACTTTGTGAATTTATTTGAAAAAGTATTATATCGGTTGCAAAAGCCCCCCACTTGGTTCCAGGCGTTGGCAGATGCCCATACGGAATGAGCACGCGTGACAGATGCCAGGTCCGCAGGGGGCATCAGGATTGGACCGCCGCAGCTCCTTACTACAAACGTCCGTGGCGTAGACAGCCTCTTCATCGACCGTCAGCCAGCGCCAGCCGTGGCAACCTGCGCCGGCGCAGCGACCGCCATTGATGCCGAATGGACAGAATCTATCCCGTGCCAGGATCTCAGATATCGGTTCCATAAAATCCTCCAGGCTCTGCTGTCGCTCTTTGCAAGACGTGATGCAAGTCCTTTCTGCAGAAAAAATCCCCGCCTGAGCGGGGAAAGGGGTTCTTAGCAGGCACAGGTGAGCACCATGCCTGTGAGATAGTCAGCTCCAGCGGGGATGCCGTATGCCCGGCGCGTGGCATTGCCCACACAATAGCCCTGCCATTCGGCTACAGCCCCGGCCACAGCCTCATCCAGTGCATGGCCACTGTCCAGATAACAGCGGACGGTATCGGCAAACTGGCGGCCATAGCGGCTATCAAGACAATTCCGCACCTCGATCTCATCACAGTGCGTAGCTGCCATGATAAGGGACATGGCAAGCGCCCAGGCTTCCTCCGCAGCCTCACCCATTGATCCAAAGAAACCATATAACTTATTCTGAGACTGTAGCACTGCACTACCTCTTCGTTTCATAGGGGTCCACAGGATGGAGACGGATACAGCGGCCTGGACAGTATTCACATTTGGAGCAACCCCTCGAACAATCCGTCTCGTTATTTTCCTGCCAGTAGAAACCAAAACAGCTCGTCAACTGAAAAGCAGGATGTTGCCCATCCCCTTCACGAACAGGCTTCCAGGCCATACAGTCACGCCCGATGCATTTTCCACCAAGAAAGGGACACTGTAATTTTTTTGCCTGACTCTCAACAATAAACATGGATGCAACTCCTTGAAATATAAAGGCTTACACCATTCGGCGTACTTGTGTAGTCGCTCTTGTTGCAGTCAGTTGCAAGTCCTTTCTTGCTGATTTTATTCATTTTTTTTGATTTTTATACCTAGACCTGGAGCAGCGTTGACGGCCTTTTTACGCAGCCGGTAACGGCTATGCTGATACACGCGCAGCAACATCGTGGGATCGGCATGTCCCATCACCTCGGCTACGGCCTGAACATCAGCGCCATGCTCCAGAGCCTCAGTGGGCATAGCATGGCGAAGCGAATAGGGGGTGATACGACGGGCAATCCCGGCGGCCTCGCGCGCCTGATGCCACGCATGACCGATACAGCGCACCGGTTTACCATGCCAGTGGATGACCCACGGGCAATTGATCGTCGCGTCCTCTCGCGCCCAGGCCCGCATAAGTGGCAGGACATCATCACGGATCGGCACGAGGCGACTGTCATCCCTAGCCCCCTTGGCTGCATTGGGCATATGCATCTCCCCTGCGGACAAGTCGATATCTACCCAGCGCAAGCGGAACAATTCGCTGGGACCGATACGCGGCCCGGCGGCCATACCCAAAACAATGACCCTGCGTACATGCGGAGCTGCAACCCTATACATGCGTAGAGCCTCCCCTCGAGTGGGAGGCTCGATACGTCTGGCCTTGGGACGCGGCAGACGCATCCCAGCCAACGGAGATGCCTGCAGCCTGCCGGTTTCCACGCTCCAGGAAAATACTGTGCGCAGCAGACGGGCCCGATGCGTCGCTGTGGTCAACATGACTCCCTGCTCGCGTTGGGCGGCCAGAAAATCCTGAATTTGTCTTGCCCCTACGCGTCGGGCCTGCCAGCCGCCGAACATAGCCAGCAGGGGAGTCAGATGATGACGGGTGCTGACCTGCGTCACAGGCCTGGTCAGCTGGTGAGTCAGGTAATCCTCTACCAATTGCCGCACGGTCAGGGCCGCACGGCGTCGTTTGCTTGCAGCCATAAAAGCCTCCTTGCAGGAGGCCTATAGCAGTCTGCCCTCCAGATCCGCCATGAGGGCAAGGGCCTCTTTTTTGCCCATGCGCGGTCCCTCGTGTCCGGAGAGACGTATCCACCAGCGGTTTTTATAGCAGCGGGCGGCACTGACCGTTCCGCCCTGGCTGGCGGTCAGGCCGCGGCACACGCCGGGCAGGAGCCAGTACAGGGGATTCCGGTCCCGTCGGTTCCAGGACCATCCGATCCAGTTTGCCAGATCGACAACAAAGCCCCACAGACCGGCCTGCAGAAAACGATCTTGCCAGAAAACACAGTCCTCGGCCAGGATGCTGGCCCCGTCATGCGCCCATGCCGCAAAGGCCCGCACCGTGAATCGGCCGCGGATGCCCCAGTTGCGGATCACACAACGCCTCATGGTCACACGCACGCCATCCTGCGCCTCTGGAGCGCGGCGGCCGATGTCGCGCACGATGCAGTCCTCCAGCACCAGCTCCGCGCCTGGGTCCGTCTCTGGGTAATCGCCGTTGCCCCACAGGACCCCTTTGCCTACCCTGGCCAAGCGGGTCTCGCGCACCACGGCCCGGGCGCCGTCCACCCCGGAGAGGCCCTCGTCGAGCCTCTTCAGCGGCCAGCTGCCCAGATCCACCACACAGCGGCGGATGACCACAAGCCCATCGCTGCCATAGACGGTGATGCCGTCACCCCCGGCGCCTGTGGGCGCCGTGATGTACTGGTCCTCGATGATACGGATGGAGCTGCCAGTCCCTGCGGTACGGGAAAGTTGTCTATCCATCTCTCCCCTCTACAGCATTGCGGGCTTCCCAGCGCCACCCACGAGCGCAGCCGTCCCTATCATCATCGTAGGGACACCACGTCTCCGCCTCTTCGGGTTCTTCCACGAGCTCATCCCTGTACTCGCACTCATCGCAGTAGGGAGCTTTTATATCAAGGACTCCGACAAGATAATCGATCTGAGCCTCAAGACTTGCCACCTGCTGCTCCAGAGATTGCATTTTTTTGCTTTCAGCCTCGGTCATCCAGATCCCCTCCCGTTACATGTTTTACCCGATCTCGTTCCTCAGCACGCTTGGCATTGTTGAAACGGTCGAGCGTACCCACCAGATAGCCGGTGATGCGTCGCACGCGCTCGAAAAGGACGCCCTCACCGCGTTCCTTGGCCGATGCTTCGTGTGGTTCCATCATGTGCTCCTAGAACGACAAAACGTCCGCCAGCGAGGCCGGGAAGACTGGTGGGTAGAGGGCATCCCGGATACCCCAGAGCATGGCAGCGGCGGCCTCCCGGGGGGCGAGACCGCCCGTCCCTGTCCCCATGCCCGGGATGGCCACGCTTTCCAGACCGGCATCCAGCGCACAGCGCACCGCAGCGCGTGTGGCCAGATAGGCCGGGAGAGGCGTATCCAGCAGGGTGGGCACGCGCATGGTCGGTGCGCTGATGCACCAACGGATGTGCGGATGCCCGGTCTCCACCAGCAATGCCTGCCCCACCAGCAGCTCACCGCCAGCCTGCTCCCGGATCATACGCTGGAGCCGCTGCTGGAGCTGCGGGCCGAAACAGCGCGTGTACACACCATCCAACCCGCCATCCATAAAACCAAAACTGTTGGCCGGGCTGACCACAGCAGCCACGTCCAGGGAAAGGATGTCCCCCTCCACCACCCGCACTGTGGCCGCCAGCCTGGAGCCGATGCGCTCTCGCCATGCCGTGGCCAGATGGGATTGCGTCGCGCAAAGGATGATCTCCATGCCGCCTCCTTACGCCTTCACCCAGTTGGGGATCTCCGGCCACGGGGTATCTTCCGCGCCGCCATCCCAGGGCGCGCCCTCCTGCGAAGGAAGATCGCGCAGGGCCTGGCGGTAAACCTGCAAGATGATGCGCTGGTCATCGGAGAGGGGATAGTCCGGCATCAGCAGGTAATCCGTGGCGGCAAGACGCTGGTCACGCTCGGCGCGCAGGCGCTCGAAACGGGCAGCCTCGCTGTTGTATTCGGCCAGACGGGCTGCCTCGGCCTCGGCGGCAGCCTGCTCCAGACGAGCTTTTTCTTCTTTCCACAGCTCCACATACGGCGCGACCCGATCCGCGTAGCTGTCGGCGGTCAGGAGCTCATTACGGGGCTGCTCATGGCCGTAGCCTTTCCATTCGATGTGGCCCTGCAGCCCATCCCATTGCAGCGCGTGCATGCGCCCCGGAGCGTTAAACGCGAACGTCAGAGCCTGGCCGTCCACGATCACGAGCCTGTCCGCAGGCACAACGGTTACTCTGGACATGTCTTTTCTCCTTGTTTTTTTGCCACATGGCGGGGGTGAAAATGTCTTTCCGGCACTGTCGGGGCCACGACGCTGACGGAAGCACAAA
>ENA-ORVG01002570-ORVG01002570.1-human-gut-metagenome-genome-assembly--contig:-NODE-2570-length-16762-cov-6.652720_pt1 | contig 16762 bp, 10 predicted proteins | sample MGYA00242091_ERZ509233 | MGnify/ENA primary metagenome ERZ509233 (study PRJEB26280, sample SAMEA2338840) | human gut metagenome | biome: human gut; feature: human-associated habitat; material: faeces... | reverse complement strand
TGCTCTTCCGATCTTCGGTGGTCAGCGTTTTGGTGAAATGGAAGTTTGGGCACTTGAAGCTTATGGTGCATCATATACATTACAGGAAATCTTAACAGTTAAGTCTGATGACGTTGTAGGACGTGTTAAGACTTATGAAGCAATTATTAAGGGTGAAAACATCCCTCAGCCGGGAATTCCTGAATCATTCAAGGTTCTTATTAAGGAACTTCAGTCATTGGCATTAGATATTAAGGTATTAGATGAAAATGACAACGAAGTAGAATTAAAAGAAAGCATTGATTACGGTGAAACAAACTTTAATGCAATTCTTAATGATAATAAGAACTATAGCCAGAAGAAAGAAGACAGCCAGAGCTTTGAACAGGCTGGTTATAGCACACAGGAATTTGTAGGTGAAGAACTCCAGACTGTTGATGCTCAGGGAAATGTAGTTGAAGATGGAATGGATGAATAATTAAGAAGGGAGATTTGATCATGGCAGATAATAACGTTAGTGAACAGGTATCATTTGACAAAATCAAAATTGGTCTTGCTTCACCTGAAAAAATCAGAGAATGGTCAAGAGGCGAAGTTACAAAGCCTGAGACAATAAATTACAGAACTTTAAAACCTGAAAAAGATGGTTTATTCTGTGAAAAGATTTTCGGACCAAGCAAAGACTGGGAATGCCACTGTGGTAAATACAAAAAGATCCGTTATAAAGGTGTTGTATGCGACCGCTGTGGTGTAGAAGTAACAAAAGCAACTGTGCGACGTGAACGTATGGGTCACATCGCACTTGCAGCACCGGTTTCTCATATCTGGTATTTCAAAGGTATTCCGAGCCGTATGGGACTGATCCTGGATCTTTCACCGAGAACTCTGGAAAAAGTACTGTATTTCGCTTCTTATATCGTACTTGATAAGGGAGAGACAGATCTCTCTTACAAGCAGGTTCTTTCAGAAGCTGAATACCAGGAAGCAAGAGAAAACTGGGGCAATGGCTTCCGCGTAGGAATGGGAGCAGAAGCGATCAAAGAACTTCTTGAAGCGATCGATCTTGAAAAAGATTATGCTGAACTGCAGGCAGGACTTGAGGGTGCTACCGGACAGAAGAGAGCAAGAATCGTTAAGAGACTTGAAGTAGTAGAAGCTTTCCGCGAATCAGGAAACAAACCGGAATGGATGATCATGACTGCAATCCCGGTAATTCCGCCGGATCTGCGTCCGATGGTACAGTTGGATGGTGGACGTTTTGCAACATCTGACCTGAATGATCTGTACAGAAGAATTATCAACAGAAATAACCGTCTGAGAAGACTCCTTGAACTGGGAGCTCCGGACATTATCGTTAGAAATGAAAAGAGAATGCTGCAGGAAGCTGTAGATGCTCTGATCGACAATGGACGTCGTGGACGTCCGGTAACAGGTCCTGGAAACAGAGCACTGAAATCCCTTTCTGATATGCTGAAAGGTAAATCAGGACGTTTCCGTCAGAACCTGCTCGGAAAACGTGTTGACTACTCAGGACGTTCCGTTATCGTTGTAGGACCGGAATTGAAGATCTATCAGTGCGGTCTTCCGAAAGAAATGGCAATCGAGCTGTTCAAGCCGTTTGTTATGAAAGAACTTGTTGAGAGCGGAGCTGCTCACAATATTAAGAATGCTAAGAAAATGGTAGAGCGTCTTCAGCCGGAAGTATGGGATGTGCTTGAAGATGTAATCAAAGAGCATCCGGTTATGCTGAACCGTGCTCCTACACTTCACCGTCTTGGTATCCAGGCATTTGAACCGATTCTGGTAGAAGGTAAAGCAATTAAGCTTCATCCACTGGTATGTACCGCATTCAATGCCGATTTCGATGGTGACCAGATGGCGGTTCATCTTCCGCTTTCTGTAGAAGCTCAGGCTGAGTGCCGTTTCCTTCTGCTTTCACCAAACAACCTTCTGAAACCGTCTGATGGTGGTCCGGTAGCTGTTCCTTCACAGGATATGGTTCTTGGTATCTACTATCTGACGCAGGAAAGACCGGGAGCCAAGGGAGAAGGAAAAGTATTCAAGAGTGTGAATGAAGCGATCCTTGCTTATGAAAACGGAGTTGTAACTCTTCACTCAAGAATCAAAGTACGTGTGACAAAGACGATGCCGGATGGAACAAAGAAGACCGGTACAGTAGAGTCTACACTTGGACGTTTCATTTTCAACGAAATCATTCCGCAGGATCTTGGTTTTGTTGATCGTGAAAAAGAAGGAAATGAACTGGTTCTTGAAGTGGATTTCCATGTAGGAAAGAAACAGCTGAAACAGATTCTTGAAAAAGTTATTAACACACATGGTGCGTCAGCTACAGCTGAAGTACTTGACCATGTAAAATCAATGGGATACAAGCTCTCTACAAGAGCAGCTATGACTGTATCTATTTCAGATATGACTGTACCGCCACAGAAACCGGAACTGATCGCAAGAGCACAGTCAACGGTTGATAAGATCACACGTAACTTCAAACGTGGTCTTATTACAGAAGAAGAGCGTTACAAAGAGGTTGTAGAAACCTGGAAAGAAACAGATGATGAGCTTACAGAAGCCCTTCTTACAGGACTTGATAAATACAACAATATCTTCATGATGGCAGATTCCGGAGCCCGTGGATCTGATAAACAGATCAAACAGCTTGCAGGTATGCGTGGACTTATGGCGGATACAACCGGTCATACGATCGAACTGCCAATCAAGTCAAACTTCCGTGAAGGTCTGGACGTACTGGAATACTTCATGTCTGCGCATGGAGCTCGAAAAGGTATGTCAGATACTGCCCTTCGTACAGCCGATTCAGGATACCTGACAAGACGTCTTGTTGACGTATCACAGGATCTGATCATCCGTGAGGTTGACTGTGTAAGCAAAGATGCCGAAATTCCGGGAATGTATCTGCATGCATTTATGGATGGAAATGAAGAAATCGAAAGTCTTCAGGAACGTATTACAGGAAGATATTCATGCTATACAATCTGTGACAAAGATGGCAATGTTCTTGTAAAGGCAAACCACATGATCACACCAAAACGTGCAGAAAAGATTATGAAATATGGTGTGGATGAAAATGGAAATTCACCGCTTAAGAAAGTGAAAGTCCGTACAATCCTGACCTGTAAATCACACATTGGTATCTGTGCGAAATGTTATGGTGCCAATATGGCAACAGGTGAACCTGTACAGGTTGGTGAAGCTGTCGGTATTATCGCAGCTCAGTCAATCGGTGAACCTGGTACACAGCTGACCATGCGTACTTTCCATAGTGGTGGTGTAGCCGGTGGAGATATCACACAGGGTCTTCCTCGTGTCGAAGAACTTTTTGAAGCAAGAAAGCCGAAAGGTCTTGCTATCATCACAGAAATCGCAGGTGTTGCAAACCTGAACGATACAAAGAAGAAGCGTGAAATCATCGTTACCAATCAGCAGACAGGTGAGACAAAGACTTATCTGATTCCTTATGGATCACGTATTAAAGTACAGGATGGAGCTGTTCTGGAAGCCGGTGACGAGCTTACAGAAGGTAGCGTGAACCCACATGACCTTCTTAAGATCAAAGGTCTTCGTGCTGCACAGGACTACATGCTTCAGGAAGTACAGAGAGTATACCGTTTGCAGGGTGTAGAAATCAATGATAAGCATATCGAAGTTATCGTTCGTCAGATGCTGAAGAAGATCCGCATCGAAGAAAGAGGGGATACTGAATTCCTTCCGGGAACAATGGTGGATGTCCTTGAGTTCAACGATGTAAATGAACAGATGGTAACAGAAGGTAAAGAACCTGCAACAGGAGAACAGATCATGCTTGGTATTACCAAGGCATCCCTGGCAACAGATTCCTTCCTGTCAGCTGCATCCTTCCAGGAGACAACCAAGGTTCTGACTGAGGCTGCTATCAAAGGTAAGGTTGACCACCTGATCGGTCTGAAAGAGAACGTCATTATCGGTAAACTGATTCCGGCAGGAACAGGTATGAGAAAATACCGTGACGTTAAACTTGATACAGGTCTTGGTATGGATATGGACGACGAAATCAGTTTTGATGATTTTGATATGGATGATGATACTGAGTCTGAAGTATCGGCAGAGACAGCAGAAACTGTTGAAACCGAAGAAAATGCTGACGAAACAGTTACAGTTGAAGAATAGGCTTTATATGCTAAGAGAGGCAGATACGTTGAATGGCGTGTCTGCTTTTCTTGCTTTAAAGACATGAAAAACAAAAATATTTGAAAAATAATTCCGATTCTTTAACACTTTACAAAAATGAAGGGTTGCAAAATATGAAAAAATACAGTAGCATATAAATAATCAATCGAAAATCAGGGGGTGTGATATGCTGGATTTAGCTCATATTGGTGAACGGATCAGAGAATGCAGAAAAAAGAAAATGATGACAATCCGGGTTTTGGGAGAATATACAGGACTTTCAGCGGGCTATCTGAGTATGCTGGAACAGAATAAGACATCTCCGAATGTGGACAGTCTTGCGCGAATTTGTGAAGCACTGGATATTGATATACAGTATGCACTGGAAGGGGAAATGCCGGGAAAGACGGTTATACACAGAGAAGAAATGAGTAAGCATCTTTATCCGGAAGAAAATATGACGGTTGAGGTTGCAGACTTTGGTCAGGGAGAATCGATTTTTGAATATATTACGATTGAACCGGGAGAATCTGCGAAAAAAGAAGAATATCGTCATGTCTTTTCGGAAATGTGTATGGTGATAAAAGGAACTCTGAATGTAGAGGTGGAAGGAAAAATTTGCAGTTTACATCCGGGAGACAGTGTATATATAAAGAGCAGAGAGCGTCATAGTATTTCCAATCCCGGAAAAGAACCTTGTGTCAGTATATGGGTATATCACCGGGATGTACCAAGACGGTTTGAAAGGAATGAAAATAAAATTGTGAAATAAATAGCATTCCTCTTGACAATCTTAGAGTATGGTTCTATAATAAGGAAAATTACACATATGAATAAATATTCATCTAAGTGAATTTACAAAATTGAACTGTTAAAACGGGGTTTCTTCGAAATTCACGCAACTCTGAAGACAGTGTTATTTACGAAAGTGTATAAAGACTGATTTTATACATACAATACGGACAATCTAATAATTAAACATAGACGTCATAGCGTGAAACTATGACCTTTGAAAGAAGACAAGGACGTCATGATGCAAATCATGGCGTTCTTTTGTTTACACTACTAGACTGCGGTCTAGTAAAGTATTACATTGTCGCAGAGGGACGGACATATCTGGTAAATATACCGTATCAGAAGAACAAAAGTACATGAGAGGAGAACAAAAATGGACAGATTAACTCAATTGCGAGAGTACATGGAAAAAGAAAGACTGGATGCGTTTTATATTGCAAAGCCGGCGAATGTACGTTGTATCAGCGGATTTACGGGGGAAGACTCATTCCTTTTTATCACAAAGGCGAATCAGTATTTTATCACTGATGCAAGATACACAGAGCAGGCATCTTATGAATGTCCGGATTACGAACTTGTAAACTGGCGAATCAATTTTGGCTGCAGCATGGGGAAAGCTGTTGCATATTGCGCAGACAAAGATGGAGTTAAAACAATTGGATTTGAACAGGATCATCTGACATTTGAAAAATGGAACTCTATGCAGGCTGAACTCAGTGCTGAGATGGTTCCGACGCTGAACGTAATCGAAGGCTTCCGCGCGATCAAGACGCCGGAAGAGATCAAGAACCTTACCGTTGCCTGCGATATCGCATCCAGAGCATTTGAAAAAATTATAAAAGACATCCGTCCGGGTGTGACAGAAAAAGAAATCGCATCCAGACTTGCACATTACATGGTAATGGAAGGTGCAGATACCAAACCGTACGGTGGAATCGTTATTTCAGGAGCAAAGAGCTCTCTGCTTCACGGGATTCCGGACAGTAAGCCAATCGAATACGGTGATTTCGTATTGATGGATTATGGATGCCAGTACAAAGGTTATCTTTCAGATATGACAAGAACAGTAGTTGTCGGCAAGGCAGACGCCAAACAGAGAGAAGTTTATGATCTCTGCCGTCGTATGACAGAAGATACAGAAGCATCTGTAAGAGCCGGTGTGACAGGAACTTCCTGCTATGAAGCTTCGCTTGAAGCAATCAAAGATACAGAATACCTTCCGTATAATTATACAGGAATCGGTCATGGAGTTGGGCTGTTCGTCCATGAACTTCCGAATATCGGACTGAACTGTGAGAATATCTTACAGGAGAACAGCATAATGACAGTAGAACCAGGACTTTATATTCCGGGTTGGGGTGGTGTCAGACTTGAGGATCAGGGCATCATCACAAAAGACGGATATGAAAACCTGATCAGTGCTACACATGAGCTAATAGAATTATAAATGAAAAAGGAGGACAACATTTATGAAAAAGAAATTATTAGCAGCTTTACTTGCTACAGCAATGACAGTAACAATGTTTGCTGGCTGTGGTACACCGGGATCCAAAGATTCCAAGAAAGATGACAGCAGTGCTTCATCAGGAAAGAAGAGAATTACTTACACACTTCGTGAAGACCTTCCTTCTATGGATCCACAGAACAGTAACTCTATCTCATGTGCAACAGCAGAAATCTGCACCTATGCGATGCTGACACGTAACGTGGAAGGCGAAGTCAAACCAGATGCAGCTGAAAGCTGGGATATTTCAGATGATGGACTTACTTATACATTCCACCTTCGTGATGGACTGAAATGGTCTGACGGAGAAGATGTAAAAGCAGGCGATTATGTTTATGGTATCCAGAGACTTATGGATCCAGAAATGGCAAGCGATTACGCATTCATCGGATATATCCTCAAAAACGGTGCAGAAGTAAATAAAGGTTCTGTACCTGTCGATGAACTTGGCGTATCTGCACCAGATGACAAGACAGTTGTTATCGAACTTGCACATCCGGCTACATACTTCCTTAGTATGGCTGCTATGGCTACATTTGGTCCTACAAGACAGGATTATGTAGAAAAATACGGAAAAGAATATGCAGCTGATCCGGAAAAATCTGTTTATAACGGACCGTTCAAGATGACAGAGTGGAAACACGGCGATGAAATGATCCTTTCTAAGAATGAAAATTACTGGGATGCAGACAGCATCAAGCTTGATGAAATCTGCGTAAAGACAGTTGCAGATGCTAAGACAGCGGTTGCTATGTGGGAACAGGGCGAAGTTGATATCACAATTGTACCTACTGAAATGACAGATCAGTATACAGAAAATACTGAATTCTACTATACAGGTGCAGATGATTACATCATGCTCAACATGTCAGAAGACAGACCGCTTGCTAACAAGAACTTGAGATTTGCTTTGAACTATGCAATCAACAGAACAGAATACAACAAGCTGGTTAACAATGACGTATATGACGTTGCACAGAGACTTGTACTTCCAAACGTGCAGGCGGCAGATGACCAGACATACGGCGAAGCTTATCCATATACACCATTCCCGGCAGAAAATGATAATGATAAAGCAAAAGAATATCTGGATGCAGCAATGAAAGAAATGGGCGTTTCTAATCCGGCAGACATCAAGATTACTCTTCTTACAACTGATACAGATGGTGCTAAGAAGCAGGCTGAAGTTCTTCAGGAACAGTATCAGAAGAACCTTGGTATTAAAGTAGAAATCAACCAGGTAACTTACAAACAGAGACTTCAGATGGAAACTGAAAAAGATTACGATATGGTAGTAACAGGATGGGTTCCGGACTACTCTGACGCATACTCTTATCTGGAACTGTGGATCAGCGATAGTCAGTATAACCACTCTGGATATGCGAACGCTGAATATGATAAGCTTCTTAAAGATTCTCAGACAGAGACAGATGCTAAGACAAGACAGGATATGCTGTTCCAGGCAGAAAAGATCTTCCTTGAAGAAGATTCCGCTCTTGTACCGCTTCAGTTACGTAGAGACCAGTATCTGATCAATCCGAAGATTTCTAACTTCAATGTATACTTTGTCGGATATGACTTCGATCTGGTATATGCAGACATCAGCGAATAATACAGTTGGATGGTAACATACCTTGCGGTCGGCGCGGACTTACTGGTCCGCACCGGCTGCTTATTTGAGGGTTTTGATTATTTTGAGGGGTAGATTTGGTATGTATCAGCCAATAGGAAGTATGTGAAATAATCAAAGCTATCAAATAAAGAAAAATGAAGGGAGACAAAAGAATGGCAAAATATATAGCTAAACGAGTTGCATTAGCCATCGTAACACTTTTGGTACTTACAAGTGTTGTATTCGTCCTGGTTCGTCTGATGCCGGGAGATCCGTTCTCAAGTGACAAGATGACACCGGAGATCAAAGCGAATCTGGAAGCTTACTATGGTTTGGATAAACCGCTTGCAGAGCAGTATATAACTTATATGAAGAATGTGCTTCATGGTGATCTGGGGTATTCTATGAAGTATGAAAGTCAGACAGTTAACCGTATTATTGCTGACTCATTCCCATACTCAGCAGACCTGGGAATCCGTTCACTGTGCTTTGCACTGTTCTTCGGACTGATCCTTGGAATTGTAGCAGCACTGAATCGAGGAAAGAAACTGGACTTCGTCTGTATTTTGATTGCGATCATTGGTACATCGATTCCTGACTTCATCATGGGATCTGTACTTCAGTATTTCTTCGGAATCAAATGGCAGATTCTTCCGGTTGCGCAGTACACAAGCTTTAAGCACACAATTTTACCGTCAATCGCGGTTGGATTCTATACACTGGCATCCATTTCCCGTCTGATGCGTTCCAGTATGCTGGAAGTTGTATCTTCAGATTATACAAAGACAGCACGTGCGAAAGGTTTATCGGATTTCCGAATTACAGTTAAACATCAGATCCGTAATGCGATCACACCGATCATTACCATTATGGGACCGACAGTTGCATCTGTATTAACAGGAACATTCGTAATCGAAGCCCTTTTCGCAATCCCTGGAATGGGAAAACATTATGTAGACAGTATTAACATGGCAGATTATACACTGGTTCTTGGTATGACGATCTTCTACGGAGCATTCCTGATCGTGTCAATCCTGATTGTAGATATCTTATACGGTATTGTAGATCCGAGAATCCGTCTGAGTGGTAAAAAAAGGTAGGTGACGAGAAATGGCAGAAATTACAAAAGAACAGTTTAAAGTTGTAGGAAAAAATACAAAGACAATGGAGTCTATTTCCCGTCCGAATATTGGTTACTGGCAGGATGCATGGAGACGAATCCGCAAGAATAAGATTGCATTCTTCTCATTGTGCCTGATTGGACTTTATGTACTTATGGCGATCTTTGTTCCAATGTTCAGCAAATATGACATTGCAACACAGAGTGTGGCAGAGATGAACCAGAGCTTTTCAAAAGCACATTGGTTTGGAACAGACTCTCTTGGACGTGATCTCTGGGTTCGTGCATGGTCTGGTGCGAGAGTATCTCTGACAATTGGTTTTGCAGCCAGCATCATCAATGCAATCGTTGGATCTATCATGGGTGGTATCTCAGGATTCTACGGTGGCAAGATCGATATGGTTATCCAGCGTGTTGTTGACGTATTATACGGAATCCCAAGTCTGATCGTTACCATTCTTCTTATGGTAGTTGTTGGTAACGGTGTACACTGTTTGATTCTTGCTATGTGTTGCGTCGGATGGATCGGTGGATGTCGTTTCGTTCGTGGTGAAGTATTAAAACTGAGAGAATCTGATTTCGTATCTGCAGCCAAGATCCTTGGTGTGCCGGATATCGTAATCATTGTAAAACATATTTTACCGAATATCATGGGACTTATCATTACAAACCTGACAATGGCTATTCCGGGAGCTATTTTCCAGGAGGCATTCCTGAGCTATATCGGTCTGGGTATCAAACCACCGAACTGCAGCTGGGGTGTACTTGCAAAAGACGGAATCGCACAGCTGAGAATTCATCCGTACCAGGTATTTGTACCGGCATTCCTGATTTGTACAACAATGCTTGCGCTGAATCTTCTTGGTGATGGACTTCGTGATGCATTTGACCCGAAACTTAGAGGAACCGAGTAGGAAGGAGTATAGAAGATGGAAAATTTATTGGAAGTAAAAAATCTGCAATTCTCTTTCCGTACATACGGTGGAGTTGTAAAAGCTGTTCGTGATGTCAGCTTTGAAGTCCGTCCGGGAGAAATTCTTGGTATAGTTGGAGAATCCGGATGTGGAAAGAGTGTTACCTCTCAGTGTCTGATGAGACTGAATCCGGAACCGCCTGGATTCTTTGAAGGCGGAGAGATTCTTTATAAAGGAAAAGATGTTCTGAAAATGAACAAAAAAGAACTTCGTCAGTTCCGTGGAAAAGAGATCAGTTATATTTTTCAGGATCCTATGACCTCATTGAACCCGACAATGCGTATCGGAAAACAGATTGAAGAAGTATTCGTCGGAAGAAAAGGTATGAGTGCGGCTGAGAAAAAAGCAAAAGCACTTGAAATCCTTAAAATGGTAGGTATCTCTGATGGAGAACGCCGTTACAAACAGTATCCACATGAACTTTCAGGTGGTATGAAACAGCGTGTTATGATCGCGATCGCTCTGGTAGGAAGCCCGAGCATCGTTATTGCCGATGAGCCGACTACTTCTTTGGATGTTACAATTGAAGCACAGATTCTTGATGTACTGAAAAATCTTCAGAAAACACTTGGGACATCTATTATCCTGATCACACATGACCTTGGTGTTATCGCAAAGCTTTGCGACCGTGTACTGGTTATGTATGGAGGAAAGATCGTAGAACGTGGATCTGTAGATGAGATTTTCTATGATACAGCACATCCTTACACAAAAGGACTTATGCATTCAATTGCCAAACTGGATACAGCAAAAGGCCACAAATTGCAGCCAATCGAAGGAACACCTCCGGATTTGTTTGCACCTCCGAAAGGATGTCCGTTCGCAGCAAGATGTGAATACTGCATGGAAATCTGTAAAGATATGCCGCCACAGACTTATGAGCTTTCAAAAGAACATGAAACCTGTTGCTGGCTGCAGCATGAATATGCACCGGATACAGACATGAGAAGAAAAGTAACTGAGAAAGGAGAGGTGTAAAATGAAAAATACAGAAAAAAAACAGCCTCTCGTACAGGTGAAAAACTTATGTAAATATTTTGAAATCAGCCGTAAAGAAACCTTAAAAGCGGTTGATGATCTTACATTTGATATTTATAAAGGTGAGACAGTCAGCCTGGTAGGTGAGTCCGGCTGTGGTAAATCTACAACAGGACGTACCATGATCAAGTTATACAATCCGACTTCGGGAAATGTATATTATGATGGAAAAGATATTTTCAAATACAATCATGCAGAGCAGAAAGAATTCTGTAAGAAGGTACAGATGATTTTCCAGAACCCGTATTCATCACTGAACCCACGTATGACTGTTAAGGATATCGTTGGGGAAGGTCTGAAACAACATGGAATGTCAACAAAGGATGCAGATGCAAAAGTAGAGCAGCTGCTTGCTACAGTTGGTCTTAATAAAGATCATATGTCACGTTTCCCACACGAATTCTCAGGTGGACAGAGACAGCGTATCGGTATCGCACGTGCTCTTTCTGTTGATCCGGAATTCATCATCTGTGATGAGCCGATTTCAGCTCTTGATGTGTCTATCCAGGCACAGGTTATCAATATGCTGAAAGAACTGCAGGAAGAAAGAGGACTGACTTACCTGTTTATCGCGCATGACCTTAGTGTCGTAAAATATATTTCTGACCGTGTAGTTGTTATGTACCTCGGAACAATGGTCGAGACTGCTGAGACAGATGAACTTTATGCTCATCCGATGCATCCATATACACAGGCACTGCTTTCTGCAATCCCGGAAGCAGATCCGAATAAAGCAAAAGCGAACCAGCGTATTCCGATCAAGGGTGAGATCCCAAGCCCGATCAATCCGAAGAACTGCTGTCGTTTCGCTGAGAGATGTCAGCATGCGACAGAACGTTGCTTTAAGGAAATGCCGCAGATGAAAGAGATTGCTCCTGGACATAAGGTGGCATGCCATCTTGTAGAAGATAAATAAAAAGTAGTAATATAATAAAGAAGGCGAAGGACTTAAGAAGAGTTCTTCGTTTTCTTTTTGTTTTATGAGAAATTCCGATGGAACTTTCTGTGAAAAAACACTATATGCCTTGGTAGATTAAAAAATTTCCAGAAGAATTGTGCAGAATCACAAAATACGGATTGACACGAAAATATTGACAATATAAGGTAAAAACGATATTATATAGAGATGTAATTGTAATTAAAGTGTCATATCGTGTAATAGTTATGTAACAAATGAAAGTGAGTGTATATGGAACAGAGAAAATCAGCAAGGAGAAGATCGTCTGATGGAACTTCTAATAGAAATATGCGAAGTATCAATAACAGCAGAGAAGTAAGCAGACGGGCTAAGGGGAAGAACCGGTATGCTTATGAAGAAGACCGAAGATCTGCCCGATATTATGATGATGAGGAAGATTACTACCGAGAACGACCGAAAAAGAAATCATCTTCGAATGATAAGAAGAAAAGAAGACCGGAAGAAGACTATCAGAATATAAGAAAGGTGTCTGACCCGGAGAATAATAAGAATCGTAAAAATAAACGGCGTAGAGGAAGAAAGAAAAATCGGGTAAGCAGAACGATTGGAATTATACTTGTAATTATCCAGTTTATTCTGTCTGTAGTACTTGCAGTGAATGTGATGCTGTTCAATGTACTTACTTCTACTTATTTCCTGGTACTGATCGGAGTACTGCTGATCCTGCTTGGAATTACCTTGCTGACACAGATAGCGGCAAAAGGAAAAGGAATTGGCGGAAAGATATTCTGTATACTGATCTGCATCATTCTGGGAGTGGGTTCTTTCTATATAGGAAAAGTAAATAATGCATTCCAGAAGATTACCGGAAGCAATAAGAAAACAAGTTCCATGGTAGTTGCGGTAAAGGCGGATGATAATGCAGATACTTTATCAGCAGCAGCCGGATATACATTTGGTGTTCAGTATGCGACTGGTGGAGACCAGACGAAGTCGGCAGTCAAACAGATTGAAAAGGAACTGGGACAGAACATTACTCTTCAGGAATACAGTAATCTGGGAGAAGAAGCACAGGCATTATATGACGGAGAAGTAGATGCGATTATCTACAACTCAGCTTACAGTAATATTATCAAGGAACAGTATTCAACCTTTACAAAGGATACAAAGGTTATTTATAAGCACAATATTGTTGTTGAAATTGAAAGCGATACATCTGATGAAAGCGTTACAAAGCCATTTGCGGTTTATTTGAGTGGTATTGATACAAATGGTGATATCACAGAACAGGGACGAAGCGATGTCAATATCGTAGCGGTTGTCAATCCGACGAGCCATCAGGTATTACTGATTACGACCCCTAGAGATTATTATGTACCAATCCCGGGAGTATCCGGAGGACAGGACGACAAACTGACACATGCAGGAATCTATGGTGTGGATGTGTCTATGCAGACGCTGGAAGAACTTTATGATACAGATATCGAATTTTTCGGAAGAGTTAATTTTACATCTATGACCAGTGTGGTTGATGCACTTGGCGGACTGGATGTTGAATCAGATCTCGAATTTGATACAGGATGGGAGTCGGGTGCAGAGATTCATGTAAATGAAGGAATGAATCATTTTGATGGTATTAGTGCACTTGCTTTTTGCCGTGAACGTCAGGCACTGCCAGACGGGGACAACGGAAGAGGAGTCCATCAGCAGGCAGTTATCACTGCAATCATTAAAAAGATGATGTCACCGGCAATGCTCCGTGGGGCAAGCGATATTATTGAAAGCGTCAGCGATGGTGTGGATACGAACTTTACTTCCAGCCAGATCCAGTCGCTGATCAAGACTCAGCTCAGAACCAATGCAAAATGGAATATTTATTCCGTGGCAGCGGATGGAACCGGGGGAACAGATATCTGCTATTCTTCAGGAGATGAAGAGCTTTATGTAACGTATCCGGATGAAAATTCAGTGGCTGAGATCATTGGATTGATCAAAAAAGTAAAAGACGGAGAAATAATCGAAGGATCCGTAAGTACAGAATAAAAATGAAGAAAAAGTCAAGGTATGATTTGGAAAATATTTTTCAGAATACCTTGACTTTTTTTTTGCAATATACTACAATAAACAAGCGTGCGAAAAACAATGCACTGTTTTTCTGCGCATTTTAAACAGAACTTGTTTAAAATCGTAACCAATTATTACTTCATAGGAGGTGAAAGAGATGCCAACATTTAACCAGTTAGTAAGAAAAGGTCGTCAGACAGCTGTAAAGAAATCTACTGCACCGGCTCTCCAGAAAGGATACAATTCTTTGAAGAAAAGAGCTACAGACACATCTGCACCACAGAAGAGAGGTGTGTGTACAGCAGTTAAGACAGCTACACCGAAGAAACCGAACTCAGCTCTTAGAAAGATCGCCAGAGTACGTCTTTCAAACGGAATCGAAGTAACAAGCTACATCCCAGGAGAAGGTCACAACCTTCAGGAACATAGCGTTGTTCTTATCCGTGGAGGAAGAGTAAAGGACCTTCCGGGTACAAGATACCATATCGTTCGTGGAACACTTGATACAGCAGGTGTTGCAAAGAGACGTCAGGCTCGTTCTAAATACGGAGCAAAGAGACCAAAAGACGCAAAGAAATAAGCACTTGATTTTAGTGTAAAACGAAACTAAATCGTATCACAAACAGAACTATGAGAATAGTTGGTTGCGGGTTTAATTCAGATATCGCCTGCCACGTGGCAGGCATCGGAGATTGTCCCGCCAACGATACACATAGAAAGACACATGTGAGTACCGATGAATTATTCACGCAAAGCAAAGCTTTGCCAATATGTATAAGGAGGGAAGAACCGTGGCACGTAAAGGACATACTCAGAAAAGAGACGTATTAGCGGATCCGTTATACAACAACAAGGTAGTTACAAAGCTTATCAACAACATCATGCTTGACGGTAAGAAAGGTGTAGCTCAGAAAATTGTATACGGAGCATTTGACAAAGTCGCAGAGAAAGCTGAAAAACCAGCTATCGAAGTATTTGAAGAAGCAATGAACAACATCATGCCTGTACTTGAAGTAAAGGCAAGACGTATCGGTGGAGCTACTTATCAGGTACCGATCGAGGTAAGAGCAGACAGAAGACAGGCTCTTGCACTTCGCTGGCTTACACTGTACTCTCGTAACAGAGGCGAGAAGACAATGGAAGAAAGACTTGCAAATGAAATTCTTGATGCGGCTAACAACACTGGCGCATCTGTAAAGAAGAAAGAAGACATGCACAAGATGGCAGAAGCAAACAAAGCATTTGCTCACTATCGTTTCTAATATTTTAGGAGGCAATAATGGCTGAGAGACAATATCCATTAGAGAGAACCAGAAACATCGGTATCATGGCTCATATTGATGCTGGTAAGACAACTCTTACAGAGAGAATTCTTTACTATACTGGTGTAAACTATAAGATTGGTGAGACTCATGATGGCGCTTCTACCATGGACTGGATGGAGCAGGAGAAAGAGCGTGGTATCACAATCACGTCTGCTGCTACAACATGTCACTGGACATTAGAGGATCATCATAAGAAGAAGCCAGGTGCTTTAGAGCATCGTATCAATATCATCGATACTCCGGGACACGTAGACTTTACTGTTGAGGTAGAGCGTTCACTTCGTGTATTGGACGGAGCTGTTGGTGTATTTGATGCAAAGGCTGGTGTTGAGCCACAGTCAGAGAACGTATGGCGTCAGGCTGACACATACAATGTTCCACGTATGGCATTCATCAATAAGATGGATAAAATGGGTGCAGACTTTTTCATGTCTGTACAGACAATCATTGACCGTCTTGGCAAGAATGCAATTCCTGTACAGATTCCAATCGGACAGGAAGATGATTTCATCGGACTGATCGATCTGTTCGAGATGGATGCATACTATTATAAGAACGATGAGGGTACAGATATCGAGATTACAGATATCCCTGCAGATTTGAAAGAGCTTGCTGATAAGTGGCATGAGAATCTGGTAGAGAAGTGTTGTGAGCTTGATGATGACCTTATGATGCAGTATCTTGAGGGTGAGGAGCCATCTATCGCTGATATGAAGGCTGCACTCCGTAAGGGTACAATCGCAAACGAGGCAGTTCCTGTATTCTGTGGTTCTGCTTACAAGAACAAGGGTGTTCAGAAGATGCTCGATGGCGTTATCGAGTACATGCCTGCTCCTACGGATATCCCTGATATCACAGGTACAGACGAAGATGGTAACGAGGTAACTCGTCCTTCATCTGATGAAGCTCCATTTGCAGCACTTGCATTTAAGATTATGACAGATCCTTTCGTAGGAAAGTTGGCATTCTTCAGAGTATATTCCGGTACATTGAACTCAGGTTCTTATGTACTGAACGCAACAAAGGGTAAGAAGGAGCGTGTAGGACGTATCGTTCAGATGCATGCAAATTCCCGTACAGAGATCGACAAGGTTTACTCTGGTGATATCGCTGCAGCAGTTGGATTCAAGGTTACAACAACCGGTGATACAATCTGTGACGAGCAGCATCCGGTAATCCTTGAGTCTATGGAATTCCCTGAGCCAGTTATTGAGCTTGCTATCGAGCCAAAGACAAAGAATGATCAGGGT
>ENA-ORVG01002568-ORVG01002568.1-human-gut-metagenome-genome-assembly--contig:-NODE-2568-length-16770-cov-2.717918_pt1 | contig 16770 bp, 37 predicted proteins | sample MGYA00242091_ERZ509233 | MGnify/ENA primary metagenome ERZ509233 (study PRJEB26280, sample SAMEA2338840) | human gut metagenome | biome: human gut; feature: human-associated habitat; material: faeces... | reverse complement strand
ATATATCTTCTGCCTTTGCTCCAGATATGACGCTTGGAAAGTTCTCTTTGCCTCCACGGCCCCTTGCCTTTACGATAGTTTTCCCTTGCTCCATAGTCGTATCATTCTTGCTCAGAGTTGTCACCTTCCTTCGCAAACCCAAACCTCTCTCTCGCTCTCTTTGCCATGTTTTCACGCTGTTCGTCCGATAGTTTCTTTGGGGCGCGGACTTTAATCCACTTCTTTGGGAAAGTATATTCCCTCATTCCTTCACCACTTCTAAGTAAAGTAATTTCTTTGTGTTTTTCGGCAAGTGCATCTAAGCGGCGGATCAGGGCACGGTCCATCGTGTAGCATGAGGCAAGAGGCTCTTCCTGATTGTAGTTGTAGATAGTTTCCATTTCATATTTTGTTAAGTCCAATGTTCGTTCCTCCATTCGAGAAAGGACATCTTCTTGAAAATCATAGTCGCCACAATGTATCTGATAGTCCCTGAGTTAGTCAGGAAGTAAAGTTTTGATAGTGTAGGAGAGATGTCTTTGAAGTAAGGCTCCCATGTAGGATTACTATATTTCATTTTACTTATATATCCCCTTTATATCATAATATAAAACCAGCAGCTTGTCAAGCCTCAAATGCTTTCTTTGTTATTTCTAAGATCTGTTCTGCCGTATATTTATTTGTTCCGTTATCTGGCTCGATCCCATCCATTGCAAAGATGCCCATTTTGTGATACATTGTCGCGCTGTTTGAACTAATGACAAAATATGTATCGTGCGGATAGTTCTCCTGAAGCCACTTAATCGTATTTTTTATCAAAGGATAGATTTCATTGTACTGCATAATTTACCTCCTCAGCCTCTCCGGGAACTCGTTCAAGGGCTATCCCTCCTCGTCCTGGGGGTATAGATTCGATTGGCAGTACTCTTCTCAGCTTTCCGCACATCACCCAGGAGTCGTTCAAGGCTCTTGATTGTTGGTCGGTTTTGGTCTATCCAATCAAGCACCGGGGCCGTCTCACTCATAGTGTCTTTTGCAGCCCGTCTTTTCTGGCGAACTCCTCTCAGCTCCTTCGATAGACGAGCAAAGTCGTGATAGTCATGATCCTGAAGCTCCAAGCTATGTAGGATATCCTGAGTCTCATTATTTGCTTCCTGCTCGTTCACTTCGGACATATGGTATCGTTGCTCGGTTTCTCGTAGATAGGAGAGAAATGTTTCTATTCCTTGGCTGGTCAAAGGCTATCCCTCCTCACGCTGTCCGCCCTCCCCGTCGTGGATGGAGCTCTCCATCTCAATCAAAAACGCCGCGTTTGTAGCCAAATGCCACAGGTGAGGCAGGCCGCTTTCCTGATCGCACTTTTCACCCTTGAGATAGGCCAGCCAGTGTCGGTAGAGAGCGTCACGGTAACGTTGCGGCTCCACTTTCCGCCAATTCTCAGAATCATGGTACTTTTCGTTTCCGTACATGCGGACCGCTGTCACAGCATCAATCAGGCTGACGGGAGTGAGCGTAGGGCGAGGCTTTCCTGCGTCTGCTTTGGCCTGCTGATCGTTGTTCGTCGGCTTATCCATGTTGGCCTTCTCCTTATGTTTTGTTGGCTCCAACATATCATCCTCCACCACATAGCCAAGCCACAGTTCACTGCTCATGGCCGTCCTCCTTCCTTTCCCACTCCCTGCACCGCTGATCCGGCTCCGTGAAGTCGGCACGGTGCGGGCTGTCTCCGTTACAGCACACGCCCTGGAAGTCTTCGTACCAGGCGCAGGTGGCGCATTCCTCAGCTTTCCAGTTGGCACAGGTGTCATTTCCATGTGTTAAAAACACCCCGTTGTCAGGGCAATCACAAAAGCGGTCTCCGTCCCACCACACGCAGGTAGCGCAGCACTTATTCATGCTCGGCCTCCTTGTCCATGCGAACGCCGCACCACGGGCAGAAAGTAGCGCCCTTGTCTCCATCGTCGCTGTACTCTTTGCACTCCGAACAATACGGAATTTTCCCAGGTTCAAAAATCCATCTTCCGTGCCTCACCTCCGCAACGTCGGCGGCGGGGATAGACGTAATATCCTTGACAATATGTAGTCGCTCATCTGCTCCAGGGTAATATTCCTCCAGGACTTTCAGCACGGCCGCCCTCTCGATATATGTCTTCATATCAATACCCCTTAATGCTCCTTCAAATAAAGCGCAATTTGAATAAGGCCGACTCCAAAAATAAAAACAGCTGCTGACCAGTTAATGGCAGTATTCCCATTCCCTTTTAGACCGAAATAAACATTTATTGCCGCCAGGAAGAAATTCACACCAGCGTAAAATATCATTCTGAGCTTCCTCCTTTTTCGTTCTGCTCCCTCCGTAGTGCGGCCTCGGCTTCCTCGGGGGTATCCCCAAATACACACCCTTTTTCCATATCCTGCAAAACATTGATGGCGCTTGCATAATGGGCTTGTGCCGGTTTGGGGAAGCGTGCACTGCACACATAAACCCATCTCGGAGGTTTGAATGGTAGCACCACGCACCGTCCCTCACTGTCCGCCCGGGCCAGTTCGCGGAGGCGGTCAATGGGGCCGAGAGCGCGATATTGCTCCAGCTCTTTATCATCGGAAAGAAGCTGGTCTATCTTGTCCGCTACCTTTGCGCAGTTCTCAGACGCAAGGCCAGCGATAACATTGACTTCCTCCGGCTCCAGCCCCGTGTCCTCGTAGGCGGCGAGGCGGTTAATGGCAGCTTCTATCAAAGAGCGGTCGCCGTACCAATCAGAATTTTCATACAGATCATTGACAATATCAGCAGCAAAGTCACTCAACCGTTCCATGTCAGTCCTCCTCGTGCCAATTTTGTAATGCATGTTTTAGGATTTCATTCTCCCGCTTCACCTGCTCCAGCTCCATTCCAAGGCGTACAATTTCAGCATCTTTTGTGCGCGCAAAATCCAGTGATTCACGAGCCTGCTCCAGCTCGGCCCGCAACTTCTCGTTTTCGGCCTCTAAGCGGTCCGCGCGTTGGTTTTCCTTGCTCCATAGGTCTTGCCCGCTTTCACCAAGCAGGGATTTCAGCCTCTCGTTTTCGGGCTGGAGCGTGGAGAGGGCGGTGGCGGCGGCGTGGCACATCTTAATGCCTTCTGGTCCTCCTGCGGCGCTCTTTAACTGCTCAATCAGCTTCTCAATGTCCATCAGGTGTCCTCCTTTTGCATATCCGCAAGGATTTCTGCCTTGCGATGCATACACCATGCGACGGCAGGGAACGTGAATTCAGCCCCCTGTGTCGAGCATTGTGGCAAAAAGGCGCACTTGTCACAATGCCCAAACACGATGGCCTGAGAGATTGCCAGTCCCTCCGCCTGCTTTTCCGGCGTGTACTGCCGGTCAAACATGGTGATATGTTTTATTCCAGTGCCAGAAATGTCCATCAGGTGTCCTCCTCTCCCTCCGGCGGGCGGCGGTAGTAATCTCGTAGTTCTGTATTCCGGATGCAAAACTTACACATACTCATTGACGACCTTTTGCAGTCTACACACCCATCACACGTCAGCGGCTCGTTCGGCGGGGTGAGGGTGGGATCTCCCTCCAATGCAGAAATCAGCATATCAATGATTTGAGCCGCTTGATGATATGTGTCAGTTTGCTTCCATGCGTCAGCGGCTTTCTTTGCCAACCGAATAGTTTCATTGTTCCGGTCCATCTTTCAGCGCCTCCTTAACCATGCGTGGCCTTCCCTTTGTGGGGATTGCTCATGCGCGGAATCATGACCTCTGCATTTACAAGCAAACGGTTATGAGTGATAGTGTCTGTATTAGGGTCATAGGAAAAATTTTTCATACTCCACCGCTGGATTTCCTTGAAAAATGGATAATCTACCACGATATCCTGACCAATCAGGGCAATAAATTCAGGCCTGGTCATCTTTCAACGCCTCCAATCTCTCCATCACCATATCCACGGCCTCGTCCGTCATGGGAGCGCCGCACCATGCGCAGAAAGGTGTTTCTACATCAGGGGTTCTCCCGCATTTTGTACATCGGCACTGTATATTTCCAGCTCCCAAAGGCGGCAAATAGTGTTTCCACACACCCCTCCAGACCTTCTCCACCTTATCCCGGCTGATTTTCCCCATATATCTACAAATCCTCCATTCTGTGTAGTATTATTTAACTGCGTGGAAAGTGAGGTGATTTCATGGTCATGCATCCAGTTTCCTCAACGGACATAGCCAGTATCGGATATGAAAATGGGACTCTCTACATCTCATTTCATAAGGGTGGCACCTACGCCTATTTCGGTGTCCCGCAGTCTGTATATGCTGGGCTCATGTCCGCAGGGTCCCACGGAAAATACTTCCACTCATTTATCAAGGGTAGGTATGGATATTCCAGGGTCTAATCTATAACTACCAGCACCACCGCAGGGCCGTTTACTGAGACTGTCACATCTTGGTACGGCTCTGCGATGTGTGTTTCTACGCCCTCACGCTTTCTTAGTTCGTCTACCAGATCGCAAGTCTTAAACTCAGATAACTGCTCCCGGCTGACGGGGCGGAGGGCGGAAATAATCTCTAACGGGTCTAAGGCCGATATGACCGCTTCTGCGGCCTCTCTGCTGGGAGTATAATGGCAAAGGTTCCAATCCTCTAAAATTTCGTTCGCTTCTTCCCGTGTCATTCCATCCCCTCCAGCATCTCCATCTCCTCCGCGCTCAGGATCGGCGCTCGGGTGTTCCAGTCCTCAATAGCTGCTCTGTCTACATCTTGCCACCGTTCCATTGGAAGCTGTCTATGCGTAACAGTCCGGACTCCACACTTTTTGCATTGCACTACCGCTTGTCGGCAATGCGCGATCTGTCGGCTTGGGAACCCCTTCTTAAATTTCGCTTCCCCGCCGCAATGGGCACACGGCAGCAGCACCCAGGCCTCCGTCAGCCGCTTGGCCGCCTCGCGGTCGCCCAGGAGGGCAGCCCGAACGTCCTCGATCATGCTGTTTTCTCCTTTCGTTTTCTACGCTGATTCAAAAGCTCAAACCGATATCCTCTGGGGTCTAGCACACCATGATATAGCCTCCTGTCCATAGCAGAGATAGACAAGCTGTTCTTCCTGGCCGCATCGGTGACGCTTGGATATATCACTTCATTCCCGTGCAGGTCCAGGCGAATAACGGGCCTTTTATGGGGCCGTCCATGATATTTTCGCCCAGCCTGTCCTGGTTTGACCGCAACAAGATTTCTCAGCTCACAGTCCAGCTTGACGCCGTTTCGGTGTGTGATATGTAGTCCATCCCGCTTTGCCCGGCCTTCCCAAAAGGCATCATCCATCAGCCGCACAAGAGCCGCCTTGTACTGTTTCCCTTCTACTGTCCGCAGGTAGACCACCGCCCGGTTTCCGCTGATTCTTGCCCTGATATCGATCCACTGTTTTCCGTCCCACTTCTGGACCTGGGCCTCCTCGTTAATGCGGTAAGGGTATTGATAGCCGTTGATCTGCCTCCAGGTCATACCCGTACTCCATCCAGCGCTGCAATCAATCTGTCAGCATTCGCTAATGTACGGTTTTTTCGGTAAGCAGTTTGGGCGGCTTCAACCTGTCTGTATGTCTCTGCCCAGAAATCGCCCATCTTCCTCCAACTTTCCATAATGCATTTTTCCTTGTTATATTGATAAGTCATTTGTCCCTTCTCTTTGATAGCCTGATCTCTATCCTTTGATCCTGTACGTAATCCTCGATACATTGTCTGGAGAAAATAAAATGCGCATTGATCCACCAATGATAATCCATCAGGCATCGGCTCTCCGTTAGCCGCTTCTGTCTCATATGGGAAAACCATCATTTCTCCTCCTCGTTACCCATGTTACCGAAGGTTACCAACATAGGGTAACCTCTCAACGCTTACTCTCCCAACGGTTTCAAGGTTCGGTTACCCGGTTACCCGAAAAATTTACACTTAGAAAAAATATTTTTTGTTTTCGCAAAATATTTTTTTTAGAAAACATATCAAAAATAGGGTAACTTGGGTAACCGGGTAACCTTTCAAGGAAGCAGTTCATCGCTATATTCTTCAAAAATGTTTTCATTTTCATTCAATTTGATAGCAACAAGGCGACATGAGTGTCCATTTATCTTTTTTACGATGGTTGGCTTTCCGTCCTTCCCGACTTTGATGTTACCCGTGTTTCTCGCCCATCCTAGAAATGCGGAGGCATTGTATCCTTCTTCAGACATAATCTGATCGAATTTAGACCGAATAATATAGACATAATCATCATCAATGCTGCCCCATACCTCGCCCTGCCGGTCTGCGTCCTGGCTGAACCGGGATTGATTGATATTGATAAAATCATAGAGGTATTGAAGGGCTCTCCCATTCTGGTTGACTGTCTCTTTGGAAACGAGATATGGTTGTATATCCTCTGGACGGAGCAGAATGCCATCCTGGAAAATCAATTCCTCGGTAAGTCTGTCAGCCGCCAAAATGAGAGCTGCGGAGGCCGTCTGCTTGTCCATCGTGTCTCCAGTTTTAAGATGCTCCTGCATATCGTTTTGAAGGGCTTGTACACGCTCAAAAGCTCCATCCTCCATAAGCCACGACACAAACTCTTTTCCAGCAAATCCATAGTTGCTGTAAAGTGTGGTCGCAACCAGCTTAGGATCATCAAACAAGTGCTCTGCATGGCAATCGATCTCAATGGTCCGGTTCACCGCCCCTGCTCCACTGTTGGGAGATATGATAGGGAACTCACCTGTTGTGATGATGCAGTTGCGCCAAGTCGGGGTTTTCTGAAGTCCACCCTGTTTCCGTCCCCTGGCACGTCCCACGCCTTCAGACAACTGGTAAATCATCCGGTCGAAGTCTTTTCGGTTGTCCTTGATTAGTTGCAGTTCATCGATGATAAGCGGGATGGAGTTGCAGAAAGCGGCCCCAAGTTCTTTGCCAACCTCTGTTGCGTTGAATGTCTGGATGTACTTTCCGACTTCCGGGTCTGCCCATACACTGGCCGCCAATAACAAACCAACGGTCTTGCCCGTTTCCGTACCGCCCCATAGGTGGACAAAAAATGGGAGGCAGTTGCAAGGCTTTACTAAAACGGAGGCGAAAGAGGCAGCCAGTACGATCCGAGCAATCACGTTTCCCGGCGTCTTTCCGGAACGCACCGCCTTGACAATATCCAGCCACACGTCACGTCTCCCGTGCTCCTGGATGCTCTCAAACCGGGGCCGGTACTCCTCCTCTCCATCAAAAACTAAGTCTTCAACGTAAGGGGAAAAACCATAGTCATCGATCCATCCCAGCCGGCCAACACTGGAAACCTCTGGGATTTGTTCGTAATTAAGCTGTTCCACGTCGGCCAGATATCGAACCAACGGCTTACTCGTCTCGCTGTTGACCATAATTCCGTACTTAGAAAGGCCGATGATGGATCGGCTATCAGAAATCACGTTCCTATCTTCAATCACACTTCCCCACCGGCGGCCCAGGCTGAACGCTAGCTTAACCTTGTGGATACCTGTGTCAATGTTCACAAGACGCTGAACCGGCATGATGGGGTGATAGCAGGCCACCACCTCGAAGCCCATTTTGTCGGTGCCGTAAATGCCGGTGTCCGAGGCTGACCACCCGCCGCAGTCCAGTTCCATTTCCTGACCGGAAAAGTCCGTTTTGTTGTATCCTGGGGTGACTGTACCGCTGACGGTTTCCATGTATGCCTTGAACAGCGCGGCCAGATTGCGAATGCCAACAGTCTGTGCCTGAGCGGACATGCGGCCCAAGAGCTGTTTCATCTCAAATTTATTTTCTTTGTGTGCGTATAAATATTCAAACGGCTTGGTGGTCGTCAAATAGTCATCGCGGGTATAAGCGGGCACTTCATCCAATGCTCCTTGCCTCCCTTCTCAATAAAGTCGTCAAGCCAGTATTCGATATACGGGAGGCGCTTGACGGCCTCGACATATAATGGATGATAGTAAGCATCATCGCCTTGACGGACTGGTGGGAAAATCTCCAGAACATCCTTCCAGTAGTGCAGTTCATAGGCCATGTAGCGAAAGTTCTCGTCAGCCTGATCCTTTTTGCGCCTTTCCTCCCGCCGGGCCTCCAGGGCCGCTGAACGGGCTGCACGGTCCGGCTTACTGGAGGTAAGGCCCAGGTGAAAGTCTGCGTTGATCCGGAGCACCGCCTGACGGAAATTCAGGTCAAAGAGGCGCATTACGAAGTCAATGATGGAGCCGTGTGCTCCGCAGCCAAAGCAATGAAATCCGCTCTCTCCATCGTACAGTTTCAGACTGGCGGTGCGGTCCCCTGTGTGGAAGGGACACTTCATAAAGCCAGAGCGGTTGACCTCAAACCCATAGTGCTCCGCCACCTGCTGGGCGGTAAGCATGCTGCGGATATCAGAGGCCATGTCCATACCCTCACCCCCGCTTCAAACGATCTCTGACCCAGTAATAGAGGGTACTGTAAAGGATTTGAGCTGTCTCAGAGGGCTTGCAGAAAGTGATTGTCAGGTTGAACCGGGCCTGCCAGGACAGGAGCGTAGCGGCGAAACTCTGCGGTTTTAGATCTGACCGATAATTATGCAAGAAGATGTCGGTCCAGGAGGCGTTCTCCACGATCAGAAAGATCTTGATGCCTCCGGCCTTTGCCCGGATCATTTCCCGCTCGAACCTCTCACGGCCTGATGTAAAGTTCCCCGCAATCTCGTCCAGGTTAGCCTTGCGCTCCACCACAACCTCGTCCTCAAAAGTAGTGTCACCCAGCATAACGGAGTAGTCTCCGGTCTCCAAAGCCCGGCTCTTGTGCTGGATGTTGTGCTTGTCTAGCCAAGAAATAATGTGCTGGTGAACCTGTTCCCGGCTGTCAGTAATAACTACCAGCTCTTTCAGCTTTTGCTTGATCTCCGCGTCTGTGTAGTGGGTCAGCATTGAACCACCTCAGTTCCACGGCAGTTCGGATTCATCTTCAAGATCGGACAGTCTGGTCAGTTCTTGCCGCTCTGGCAGTTTCCCGTCCCAAGGAGGGAGCTTTTCTGCACGGTCTTTGCTGATGAAATACTGAACTTTCAGATACCCCTTATCGTCCTCTTTTAGCCGGGCAGCTCCAACAGCCCCGATCCAGGTAGGCAAGGTGAAGTCTCCATCATCGATATTAAAGGAGTCAAAAAACTCCGTCAGATTCCTATTAGTCCATTCATTCCCTTGCACGATATAATGGTTGATCGTAATGCTGCTTCCATTGGGCCGAATCCCAATCACCAGCATGGGGTTTCCGGCTTTGCTCTCTTTTTCATCTACGCTGACGATCTCAACCCGGTAATCCCCGGGCGTTAGACGGGTGCGCTCCTCACGCTGATAGCTGTCCCAGTTACTCATATCTCAAGTCCTCCTTGCACTTCTTATAATGTTTACAGATAACACAAAGCCCTTTACATGTTTTGCGGCTCTTGATGAAATGAATGATGAATTTAGGCATATCTGCTCCTCCAGTTCTGGCAGTACAGGTCCACCAGACTTGTCTTATCCATCCAACGCATAAACTGCCGGACAGTGTTTTCAATAGGGACCGTATCTTCCGGGCTGTACGCCTCCCGGTATATATAGTTCCCATCGCTGATAATGTACTCAAAGCGCTGGACCTCCGGGCAGAGGTAGAAATACATAGGGTGCTGTGGACTGTCAAGATATTTCCCCACATGGTATGTCCGGCTAAACTTGGTATCATAAATGACCCCAGCCTTCAAAAAGTCTAGGATTCCGTAACAGATAAACTCTACGCCGTCCACTACCAGCGGGCGGGATGCCTTAACTTGATACTGACCCTGGGCGATAATTTGGCAGATTTCCAGCACCGGCTTGTACCACTCCTGCTCCGGTCCGATTTCAGCCCCTTCACTAACTGCGTGGACCATGTTTTCAAAGCGTATGCCGTCCAGCATGGCCTTTGATTGGGGCTTTTTCTCCCGGCGGAGAGTGGATAAAAATTCATCCATCCCCCCGCCCTTGATTGCATATTGCCATGAGGACAACAAGCTCTGCGTCAGCAGGAACTTATTGCTTTGCCCACTCATAGGTTTTGCTCTCCTTGCTGTAAACGATCCCAAGTGCTTTCAGCCGCTCAGAAAGGGCCGCTTTTAGTTCCCGTTCGCTGGTCAATGCATGGGTCAAGCCCTTGATAGCACTCATGGCTTCGCTCACATCTTCCGGCTTTTCAATCGCCTCTATGGCGAGCCGGCCGGCCGCCATCGTCTCCTCATACTGTTCCTGCTGGGGCTGAAGAGCCGCCTTTTCAGCTGCAATATTCGCTTTGACCTGGGAGAACAAACGAGTCAAGAAGTCATTGGGCTCTCCATCCTTCAACTCTGGGACCTTGATAAGCCCCTTGATACCATAGGCTGCCTTGGCGTTATAGTTCATGGTTGGGGTGAACCCCAGATATCTCTCCCCGTTGACGATATGGAGGTAAGCACCCAGGTCGGCGGGTTGCCAGACCAGTGTCTTGGCAGAGCCCTCGCATACGATGTCATAGAAGATATCGTCTCCTTGCCGATCCTTGGCGGCGTGAAAGAGGAATATAACATTGAACTTTTTACGAAGATCGGCGGAGAGACGCAGGAACTCAGTCTTTACAAAACCATAACCCTGTTGGGAAAATCCTCCAGATTTCTTATTGGCAGAGGGTTCATTTCTCATGGCCCAGTCTTTCATCAAGTCGATGAGTGCCCCACAGGTATCGATGACTACCGTCTTGTAGTGCCCTTCAAAACTTCTGATGTCATCCAGCAACTCCTCGTAGGTCTTGACCATAGAACTGTCCTTTCGATGCTCTGGCTTGACACGGGCCATCCCTTCATCAGCATCTACCAGAACCACATCCGGTGCGGATAGGGACAGCGTAGTTTTGCCGACTCCAGGCAACCCGCTGATAATCATGATGATGTTCTTGTTGGAAAAATCCATGTTTTCAGGTTTTACAATCATTACTCTTTATCCTCCTTGATTTCTACCAAGTCAAACCCCTGGATTATAATCTGAGAAACAATGTATTTTGCTGTCATTCCAGTTTCACGTTGAAGCTGTTTTACCAGCGCTTCCGCCTGTCTGTCTAGCTTGACCACACCACAGAAAGACGGCTCTGGTCGGTGGACGGTCAAAATAATTTTCTTATCCATTCCAACCTCCAGGGATTCTGTCTCCCCACTTCTCATCTTCGATGTAATCTAACAGTTCATCACACTTCGCCATCAAATAGGGATTGTCCCACGATGGATACCCCGTCCGCATGGCAGCGGTGATGTCTGGATGTTCGATGTTCTCCATTTCATCACCCCATGACCCAAAAGGCAAATGCCATACCGCCCCAGAAGGTCAGGCAGAGCATTGCTCCTACTCCGATCATCCACCGGATCTCTCGGGCCCTCTGGCGGCGCTCTTCTCGTGTTCTCATTTCTTCCTTCTCCTATCCCATATGTCCCAAATTATCAGCGCCATTGCCACGATGATACAGGCGTATGCGCCCACGAGCATCCATTCACGCAAGCTGTTTCCCTCCCAATGTCATCAAATAAAACCACTGCTCCTGAGTGAGACGAACCTCCTGCTCGTCCAGAATCTTTGCAATAGAGCCTTCGCCGCATCCGATCTCATGGGCAAGACCCCTTTGTGAGAGCCGGTGCCGCTCCATAGCTTGCTGGGTGATGCGGCGAACAATCTCATTTGGAGTTTTCATTTCTAGCCTCCTGATCTAGGATTCTTGCCATGACATCAGCCAAATTCCGAACCGTTTTAAGCAGCTCCGGCACATCAACACCGTAATGATCCCGTTCTAGATTGTTCATGTGCATCCTAGAATTCCGGCTCTGCGTTCCAAGGTCCTTAATGCTGTCGTTCTCGTCAAGTGTTTTTTTCATAAAATTTTCCTTTCCGGCTTGACAGAGAACCAAAAAAGTAGTACAGTTGTTCTATCAAGCCTGATTGCCGTATCAGTCAGGTCTGGTAGCCTCGTCAGATGTTTCCGGCATCTGGCGGGGCATCTTTTATTTACAGAAGATTTGGCAACCGGTTGGCCTCTCTCTGAGCGAAGTTGTAAGCTAGCAAAATCTGGACAGCGTATTTTCTAGCTCCAGATGTCCTATCCACTTGTGCATCTCTTACGATATCATTCGGATTTTTCTTTGACAGTTTCTCAATTAGGATATCCTCTTTAAACTGCCCTTTGTATGTCCTCATGAACAGTCCAAGTCCGCGAAGAATTTGTGCCTGTGCGCCCGCTGGTTCTCCATTCCAAGACTGTTTGATTACTCGAATGTAACACCCATAAAGATCATTGTCGTTAAAAGAAAGGAACTCGTTCCAAAGTGTACTGACCGCTATAACCGCGTTTTTTGCCTTATTCCCTGTCCACGATATTTCAAGGCCGTTCTTTTCCGTAATTCGTTGAAAATCCATGGACTTCTGATCTCCGTAATTCCCTAAAACACGAATTTTATCGGTTAATGTAACACGGCTTGTTGTACCTCTTTGATTGATGAACATATTAGCTGCGTCCATCTTTGTCATTCCGTTATAGACCCGACACTTTACGCAGAGGTCACGACCAGCGTTTCTGGCCTTTAATACTTTCATGGTCATTTGACCGTCGAAGCAGTAATACTTTCCATCAATCAGGGCTACGCTGATAGGCTGGATGAGATTCGGGTCGAATGTACGCATGATCTTGTTGAACTGTGCCCGTCTCCGGTTTACATCTCTTTGACCGAGGTCATCAATCAGAATGTCCTTTGTGTTAAGGTCTAAAAGCTGGACTTCAATTTTCTGTGCCATTCTCGCTCACCATCCTTATCATGTTTTTATATTTTTCGATGACCTCAATGCCCCTGTCCAGTTCCTTCATAGCAGCGTCACGCCCAGACGGAATATCAAGCATTTCCCAATGGACAAGAACCATATGCTGTTTCAAAGAAGCATCCAGGGCCTTGATAGCTGTATGGATAAGCTCCTGAAACTCCGAAACTGTGAACGGGGCTGGCGGTTCCTCCGGCTCAACCTTTGGGATAGGGCGGAGAATCGCCTTCGCGGTGTCCGTGTCCCCCTTCTTGATAGCCTCCACGGCCTCGCGTTTCTTTTCCTCTGGGGCATTGCGGATTTCAGAGATAACAGACTTTGGGGCTTTTACAGAGCCGGAAAGGACGGCCTCTTTGATGCCGGGAGAAACCTTTTCGGCAGCGTCCAGGCCACGGCCAAACTCAACAGCCTTTTGAACTTCATATTGAGAAATGTTATGAGACTTCGCTATTGCAGCTCTTGTGTCTCCTTTTGCAATTTGATGGTTTTCATCTAATTGCTCTTTCTTCTCGTACTGGTTTGAGCCGTCTCCACCAACCGTCTTGCACTGCGCCTCGTACTCTTGAGATAGAAGGTAATCGCGCTGTTCTCTGGTAATATTCCGCCGTCCCAACTGGTTCCGGCACATCCAAACAATAGCCGCCCACTTATCAGGGAAGTCCATCTGCTTAACCTTGAATGGGATTTCCGGGTGTTTCTGGACGATTTTGTAACGGTGATGCCCATCAATGATGGTGTTGTGCCACACCACAAGCGGCTCTCGGACCTCCCCATCAGTGACGATATTTTCTTCCAGTTTGGAAAACTCGTCTGCTGACAAGGGTGGTATCTTATCCCGAAATTCGGGATCAACATTTAGCTGTCTCACATTTCCTCCTTGTATTCCTCCCGCCCCCGTGTTACAATACAAGGGACAGGATGATTTCACTGGTCATCGGTTCTTGCCCTCTCCCGTGTGCCACCACGGGCGGGGGCATCCTCATTTTCCAAGGTCCCCTCCATGTACTGGATGAAAGCAAGGCGAGGGATCTTTACCCGGTTCCCAATCAGTGTTACAGGGAACCCAAGTAGCTCCGGCCTCTTCTTCGCCGCCACTCGGATATAGTGTGGATTACAACCAAGTGGCCCGGCTGCCTCTGCTGGAAGAAGGACATCTTTGTCCATGGCCTTGATTTCTGCCAGCGTCATAACGTCTCCTTTCTGCCGAAGATGCGGCTATGTTTTAGTTATGTTGTGATGTTGCTAACTTGGTTGATTCCGTAAACAAAGATCTGTCTGTTATAGAGATTCGAAAATAATATGGCTCAATGGCTCTCTTATGAAAAATGACCCAGCATATATTTTTGAATTTACGCCGATATCAGTTGAATCACCTGACAAATTCAGTTCTCTGCCTAAATCCTCGGACAGTAGTTCCATCTGCTTTCCGAGGATTTCTTTTGCCTTCTCCGTCTTTCTCACCCCCCTCCCTTATTTATCGTGCCGTCAGGGGCGGATTATTTTTCCATTTTTATGGAATAGTCCGTTTTATTGTGCTTCTGCGCTGGTATCCTGATTGCAATCCTGAATCTCCAAAATATCCCTGATGGCCTGGACAACCTTAGGGGCATTACGCTTTCCCTTTAAAATCTTATCCATGTACCCGCTGTCTGCAAAAAGCCCCGTCCGGTTTGTGATCTCCTCCTCGAGCCACTTCTGCGTCTTGCCACGCTTCAATAGCTCCGTCTTTACGCACAAACCAAACGGCGTGAATTTGCATGAATCCACGAAAATACCTCCTTCCGTACATTTATGGTTGACAAGTACTTAATATTGTACTAATATGTAAGCACCACCAAACATTGTACTTTATTTCGTGCTTGCCATGACTGCATTATAGTACTAGATTAAGTGCAAGTCAATAGTTTCGCACGAAATTAAGTGCTTTTGTGATCATGCACAAAACGGAGTACTTAATTATGAACAACTTGTACGAAAGAATTTTTTCCTTATGCTCTGAGAACGGGATAAAACCTGGGAAAATGTGTACGGATTTAGGAATCAGCAGAGGGAATATTTCAGACCTTAAAATGGGAAGAATCGAAAGCCTATCAGCAGATAAACTGGCAAAAATCGCAACATATTTTAAAGTATCTGTTGATTATCTTTTAACTGGCGAAGAAACAAAAAAAGCACCCACCGATGGTGAGCGCATAGTCAGCGACGACGATATTATGTTTGCCCTGTGGGGCGACTCCGACGACGTGGACGAAGACGACCTGGACGACGTAAAGCGATACGCCGCCTTTGTCCGGGAAAGGAAGAAGAAAAAATGATGGACCTGATGGGCCTATACCGTCTTGCGGAAGATAATGATATTGCGGTAGATTGCTTTGAACTGAAAAAGCGGGAGGCCCTTTCGGTCATGGATAGCGATGGGACTTGCTATATTGCAATCGATCCATTTAAATTAGCTTCGGAGCTAGATGAAAAAATGAAGCTGGGGCACGAACTTGGGCATAGCGTGACAGGTAGTTTCTATAACGAGTATGCGACTTGTGATGTAAGGCGGAAGCATGAAAATCGTGCAGACAAGTGGGCAATCAATGAATTTGTTTCGGAGCAAGAATTGGACGAAGCCATTGCTGACGGACATACAGAGATGTGGGACTTAGCGGACTACTTCCACGTCACTGAAGATTTTATGAAGAAAGCTGTCTGCTGGTACACACATGGGAATCTGGCGACAGAACTGTTTTTTTAGTTAGAAATGGTGGTGCATTGGGGTGGAACCATTTAAGGTCCCATTTTTTAAGCGAAGCCGCGAAAAATTGGCGATGGATATTTTCCTCGATGCTGAACTATATGCAAATGCCGCGAATAAGGCAAGGAGTATATCTGCCTTTATAGAAAATTACGACCTCCTTTTAGATGCCTTTAAAAAGCTTTCTGCAATGAATGGTAGAATATCTAACCTAAAAGGAAATTTGACTGCTGAGTATTGGAAATTTGAGAGCGAATTTCAAAAACATCTGCACGATGCCATAGCGCGAAGTGCAGACGAAATTGTTGATGAGCACAAAGGGGTGTACAAATACGATAATCCGCATGTCAAGTCAAGAATCATACAGTATAAAAAAGACGTGGTAGAATACGAACATCGATGTAGTGTCGAGAATAAAGAGTTTGCATGGGCCCAATTCCGTTTTTTGTGCCACGAGTGTAATACCTTGGAGTTATTGAGACAAGACCAGATACAATTAAATTCTGATGTTCCTAATGGGTACGGGCTAGGCGAAGATCAAATTCAGAGCATTATTGATGCAGAAAAGAAATGGCAGATGGACCAGCAAGGTATTGGCATAGTAGATAGTATGGAAGGCCATGACTTCGAGTATTGGTGTGCCGATCTTCTGCGGAAAAACGGCTATGAGAATGTAGAAGTAACCCCAGGCAGTGGAGACCAGGGAATCGATGTGCTTGCAGAGAAAGACGGCATTAAATACGCCATCCAGTGTAAGTGCTACTCTAAAGACCTTGGAAATACGCCCGTTCAGGAGGCGGAGGCTGGACGTGTGTTCTACGGTTGCCATGTTGGTGTAGTTATGACCAACAGATATTTCACAAAGGGGGCAAAGGAACTTGCGGAGAAAACAAGGACCATTCTTTGGGATCGAGACAGGCTGGAAGAAATGCTGGAAAAGCAATAAAAATCCCCCGCCCCAATATTGACCATTTGAAAACGCACCTACACACTACTTCACAAAATTCCGAGGTCTTATCAATATGAACCATCTCAAACACGAAGACATCACCTCATGGACGGTAGAGCGCATCAAGTCCCTGGACGATGACTCGTTCTGCGCTGAAGCTCGTGCGTTCCTTACCTACGCCCGATCCCACAAGGGGGAACTGTCAGAGGAGGAGCTGCGGCATATCATCCAGCAGACTGAGCAGATCAACGCCGAGCTGGGCCGGAGAGAGAAGAGGAG
>ENA-ORVG01002566-ORVG01002566.1-human-gut-metagenome-genome-assembly--contig:-NODE-2566-length-16801-cov-3.074286_pt1 | contig 16801 bp, 15 predicted proteins | sample MGYA00242091_ERZ509233 | MGnify/ENA primary metagenome ERZ509233 (study PRJEB26280, sample SAMEA2338840) | human gut metagenome | biome: human gut; feature: human-associated habitat; material: faeces... | reverse complement strand
GTCTTCCGCAGCTTCCGGCGGTAGAAAAGTTCAGTAAGCGCAAGCAACTCGTAGGTATCGTACATCATCTGTCCGTTGACGGCACGGGCGCGGATCATCCGCTTTTTACGGCATTGTTCGAGCTGGTGGCGATCCATACCCAGCACCTCGCAGACCTTGCGGGCCGAGAGGAACATCGGGCGGTCACTGTGGCTCAACAGGTGTTCGAAGAGCAGCGTGGATTGTGTCAGCATGAAATGCGTGCGGAGCAGTTTCTCAAAATACATGGGCTCCACCAGATAATAAGATCTTTCTGTTGTTTCAGACATAGTATTATGTGTTAAAGATTATGAATAGCTTTTCTCAAAGACTTTTTCTGCTTATGTTCCAGTTCAACACGCTCTATGAAGCGGTTGATTTCAGCCGTCGAAAACATTAGACGACGACCGAAATGGAAACCGACGAGCTGACCCGAAGTGCGATAACGGCGCAGTTGACGATCGCTCATCTTCAACAGGTCGCATACTTCGTCGACTTCCAGAATAGGCATCCCGCAAAGCATATTACGGTGGTGTTTCATAAAGGAGACATCCTCGCGGATTTCTCGCACGATTTCCAGAATTTCTTCCATGCGGTCCATAGCAGTAACTATCACGAATGATTCTGACGCAAAGATGCCACAAAGGCACGGGTAATTAACACACGTAAATAATTACATATCAACATTTTAACACCATGGCTTGATTTTCAGAAAGGTCTTATCGGGCTTGATAAAGATGATATTTGGAAATATGAAAAATTAATCGTATCTTTGTCTATGTAGTATAGGTGTGCATTGAGGCGTTAAACATTCACTACTAAATAGTGACCTCAAAAGCGAACTTGCATTATAAGAGATTGATATACAACAAATAAGGAATAAGGGTTCGAGCCCCTTCTTCCACCCGTAGAAGCAGTTGAAAATCACTGCAACAAAGTGCAAAAACCTCATATATCGTTGATATATGAGGTTTTTTCGTTTTACCGCACCCCTCCTACTCTTCTCACATTTCTCCCCAGCCATCGAAACCCGGCAGCCAATGACTGCCGATGTCTATTCCCTCCGCCCCGGCATCCGCTCTCAGCACCACCAGCCGCTGCAGCCGCCGCACCGGACGGACGGCAAAAAAATGGGGAGGGACCTTTATCAGGCCCCTCCCTCCGCAGTAAGTTGCGTCACTGCTCTCGCATCAGCGAGGATTCTTTTCACTGCATGCAGGTAGACACAGGCAGCCGATCGGGTGAAACTGCCGGATGGTTTCACCCCGGATATTCCGATTGCTTCATGACGGCGCGTCTTTTGAAATCGCTCCTCAAAAAAAGATGCGCGGAACCTGACTCTGACAATAGTAGAATAATCCCCATTATTCAAATATGTAACTGGTCAGGAACCGCGCATATCGCGTCCTGACTGTTCATCAGTCACATTCGAATGGGGATTATTTTGCCAGAATAAACAGCCGAGCTGTATTTCCTATCCCAAATATAGAAAAATTAATCGTTTTCATCAAAAAATTTATACAATATTTAGTATTTTTTATTTTAATCGGACTCTGCGCGCACTAATCCCCGACATACATGTCGAAGATTTCATGCCGGTCGAAATCGAGCCAGTACCGCAGCGCCAGCGCTCTCACGTACTGCCAGTAAGGTTCTGTCAAGTCGCCGTATAGTTCGATCCCCCGCTTCACATCCCTGCGGATACGGTCGGCATACCGGGGTTTCAGGACCAACCGTATCGTCTTGTCCTTGAAGGTGAAACGCGCTTCGGGCCGCGGCGTGTCGATTTCCGCAACGGTAATCAGCCCATGTCCGACGGAGGCCCCCGTTCCGACCTGCAGGCCGTCGTTCATACAGCTCACAGGCGGTTTATGGCCTGCATAAGTCGTGACGAGAATGTCGTCCACGCCGATATTGAAATACTCGCGGGCACGGATTCCCATTTTGACGCCGATCGTGGCGTAAATCCCCAGATGGCCGTGCAGTTCGTTGGTCAGCACGCCCGCCCGCCATTCGCTCAATCCGTGACGGGCAACCGCCGAGTCGATGATCGGAACGACATCCGCCGCATAGAGTGCGCCGCCGACCGGAAAGCCGTAAAACACCCGGCTTTCGCTGTCGGGCTTGCCCCGGAGAATCGCCGTCAGTCGTGTCTGCGCCTCCGCCGCCGCGCTCTTGTCCGACAGTTCGCACGCCCGAACCGTCCCATTCAGTTCCCGGATGGAAAACAGCTCCGGAGCGAACAGATAAACCGCGACCAGATCGTCCCAAGCTTCCAGATGACGCTCCCCGACCAGTTTTGCCAGCGGAGGCGTACGGTGTGTCGCGGCGATCTTCCGGGCGTAGACGTTCGGCACGGCCGCCACCGAATCGATCAGGGCGGGCGTAACGACGACCGGACATACCGGGTTTGCCGACACGACAGTTACGGGCACGCCGCTCGCCAGCACATAACGGGCGGCGACGCTGTCCGTTTCGAAATTGGCTCCGGAGAGCGGTTCGGCCCGGCTGTTGTACCAGACGATCCGGTCGATCCGGTCGCCGGAGGCAGGATTTTCCCGCAGAACGTCGTATAGATTCGTCAAAGCACCGAGGGCGATGAAAACGACCTTCTCCTCCTCTTCTCCGAGGGTTTCGGCGATCAATGCCGACGCCGCGGGGAAACCGGCTCCGGAGGTTGCGGTTGCGGCATCGCCCCAGTCTACGGTTCCGGAATGGGCGCGCCACGCAGGCGCGGGGGCATTCACCGCACGTCCCGCACCGACCGGAACGCCTTCGTGGTAGAAGGAATCGAGAAGCGCACGCACACGTACGGCGGCGCTGTCGGGAAGCAGCGCCCCTTCCGAAGTCGTGACGGCGAGCACCTCCACCTCGCGGTTGCCCAGCAGCATGCAGAGGGTGCGCAGATCGTCGGCGGCGCCGTCGGTGTCAACGACGGCATGGAAACGGGCTTTGCCCGAATGCGCATGGCAGGGAGCAAGGAAGGCAGACAGTATGACCGCCAACAGGCTCCGGCAGAAAAAGCACTGACGAATTGTCATGGTCTCGGATCGTATTAAAAATTAACATTCATACCGCCCAGCGCCGTTGCTTTCGGCATGGGAAACCCGTCGTTGATCTCATAACGCTGCGCCAGCAGGTTCTCTCCCCGCACGAACAGATCGAGCCACCGGGTCGCGCGGAAAGTGACGCTGGCGTTCCACAGCACGAAATTATCTTTCGCTACGGGTTTGACCGAAGTGTAAAGTCCGTGAACATACTGCACGCCCGTCGATGCCTTCCAACGTCTGCGCGAAAAATCGACCCCGGCGTAGAGCTTGTGTTCGGGAGCCGCAACCACCGGGTAGGCCATATGTAGGTAGCTGTAGTTGGCCGAGACAGCCCACACGGGGTTTATGCGGCAGGCCGCGTCGCCCTCGACGCCCCAGTTCTCGATCCGGCCCGTATTGATGTTTTTCGGGCGTCCGTCCACCGGGACGGTCTGGATCATGTTGTCGCCGTCGATATAGTAGACGCTGACTCCGTACGAAAGCGCCCCGTCCGAAACGCGCTGCGTGAACGAAAGTTCGTAGTTCATCAGTTTTTCGGGTTTCAGATCGGGATTCTGCGGCGGAAACATATACATTTCGCGGATCGTCGGGAAACGGAATCCTTTGCTGACCATCGCCTTGATCTGGGCGTTGTGCGGCAGCAGGAACGACAGTCCGCCCTGCGGCACCCACTCCGTACCCGCATGCGAATGGTGATCGAGGCGCAGTCCGGCATCGAGCGTCAGCCAGTGCGTCAGGCTCTGGCGGAAATCGACATAGCCGGCCGCTTCGTCCATCGTCTTGTCGGCCGTGGTTTTATCCGGAGCCCCGTCGGTAAAGGCGTTCCACGCCTTGCCGCCGAAATGCTGCCAGTCGACGCCCACGGTCAGGCGGTTGCCCCTGAAAAGCGCGACGCTCTGATACCACGATACGCCCAGCATCCTGTCGCGGGAGTTGAAACGGTAGTTCAGCGGCTCTTCGCCGGGCGAGTGGCCGTCGTTGATCCTATGTCGTCCCCAGTTGTAGAAGAAGCTCAGGGTTCCGGAAGTCTTTCCGTAGTCGTTGCGCAGCGTGAACGAAGTCATGCCGCGGGTAATACGCTGCCTGTTGTCCAGAATGGGCTCCGAAACGGAGCCCGGATTCCGGGCGTTGAAATGCGTGAGGTTCACGTCGGCGTAGAGATCCCACGCTTGGGCAATCCGGTAACCCAGCTTGGCGTAACCGCCGTACTGCTCGAAGCCCATGTTCCTGCGATGCCCGTCGGTGCGGTTGTAAGAGCCAGTCACCGTACTCGTAAAACGTCCTGCCCGAACCTGATTCGTAACCTCGGTTTCGAGCGTATTGTAGGACCCGTAACCGGCATGGAGGTCGGTTTTCACCCCGTCCTCGTGCATCCTGCGCGTCACGATATTGATGACACCACCCATGGCGTTCGAGCCGTACAGCACCGAAGCGGGGCCGCGCACGACCTCGACCCGGTCGGCCAGCATCGACTGGCAGGCATCGGCGATCGGATGCCCCATCAGCCCCATGTACTGGGGATGGCCGTCGATCAGCACCAGCAGACCCGTTGTGGGACCTCCGCCGACACCGCGCAGCGTCATCTGCCCGGCAGCCCCGCCCGAAACGCCGTACCCCATGATGCCGCGTCCCGTAACGAACAGTCCCGGAATCTGCTCGGTCAGCGTCGGCAGCAGCGACGGCTGGAATCCCTCGGCGATCTTCTGCCGTCCGACGACGGAAATGGTCATCGGCAGATGCCGGACGTCGGTTTCATGCCGGGTTCCGGTGACCACGACCTCCCCGATCGGGTAGGTTTTCCCGTTACGCAGGCTGTCGGCGGTCTCGGACCGCAGGGCGCACACGGGGACGATACCGCCCAACAGCAGCAGGACAAACAGTTTAGACTTCATCTTCTCGCATTATGTTTTACTTGGACATTTGTTTTATCTTCTTGCAGCGCATCCTCCCCCTTCACCAATTCTTGTTCCAAAATCCCCCGGCGGAGCGAAGAAAGTGCAAATCCCGGAAACGCTCCGGATCGGACGGACGGCGTCCCTTTCGGCGCGTTTCTTGTTCTGAGCCGGATAAACGCTCATTATGGAAAACACCCGGCAACCGATCCCGTTACGGATCCGGCAGCACCTGCGCGATGCCGTCGGACGCATGCACCCTTCCGTCTCGTTCGTCTCCTGCATCGGTGTGCTGCTGGCCTATCTGACGGGCGTCTACATAACGGGATCGCTCCACGAGGCGTCGCGCTGGATGGGGGCCATGCTGGCCTGCACGTCGCTGGTGGTCGTCCTGCAATCGCACAACTACAAGGATTCGCTGCGCGCCGGATGGACCCGGGTGCTGGGAACCTTCCTCGGAGCGCTCGTCGCCTACATATACCTCAAGATATGGCCCTTTTCGATCGTCGGGATGCTCGCCTCGGTCTTCGTGCTGGAGATGCTCTGCATGCTGGTCGGAATCTACCAGAACAACCGCATCGCCACCATCACGCTGCTCATCATCCTGCTCGTCTCGCAGATGACGCCCCACGTCTCGCCGGCCGTAAACTGCCTGCTGCGCTTTACCGAATCGGTCGTCGGCGTGGGAGTGGGCGTTGCGCTGCTGTGGGTGCTCGAACGGTGGAAACGATGGCTCGAACCGCAGGAGGGTGCAGACACATCTACCGATAAAAATATGAACATGGACACGATGCCCCTGCGTTGGGGCCACTTCAGAGTGCTTATCGTCGCTTCGCTCGGACAGATCACCGGAGCAGGGCTGGCGACGCTGGTCGGCGTCATACTGCCGATGATCCAGATTTTCCGGCATCCCGGACTTACCTCCCTGCAACAGGGACTCGTGGCGGCGACCAGCCTCGTCGGCATCATGGTCGGCTCGGTGCTGTTCGGAGCGTGGAGCGATAAAAAGGGATACCTGTTTTTCTTCCGGTTCTGCCCCGCACTCATCCTCGCGGCCTCGCTGTTCACCTTTTTCACGGCCGACCTCTTCGGGCTGGTCACGGGGCTGTTTTTCATGGGACTGGGCATCGGCGGCGGTTACAGCCTCGATTCGGACTACATCTCCGAAATCATGCCCCGGCGCTGGAAACTGTTGATGGTCGGCGTGGCGAAAGCCGCCTCGTCGCTGGGCAACATCCTGGTGGCGGGCATCTGTTTCTTCCTGCTCCGCGCGTGGAACGACCCGCACGACTGGAACCGCCTGCTGCTGCTCGTCGGGGCCATGGCGGCCGTCATGCTGCTCTGCCGCATACGTTTCGAACAAAGTCCCGGATGGCTCATCGCCCACGGGCGCATATCCGAAGCCGAAAAGGCCGTGCGCTATTTTCTGGGCCCCGACGTGGAGATCGGCGAAATCCGCAACCACCCGAATAAAACGCAGATGCCGAAGGTGGCTTGGAGCGACCTTTTCAAACCCGGTCAGATGAAGAAAGTGATTTTCAGCGGCATTCCGTGGGCCTGCGAGGGATTGGGCGTCTACGGCATCGGGGTATTCCTGCCCGTGCTGGTCATGGCGCTGGGGCTGGAAACGGGGTCCGAGTCGGCCTTTTCACGAATCACCGATTCGGTGTTGCTGACCACATGGATCAACCTCTGCATCCTGCCGGGATTCGTACTTGGTCTGCTGCTCGTGAACCGCTGGTACCACGTGCGGACCCAGACGTGGGGATTTATCCTCTGCGCCGCGGGCATGGGCATCCTGCTGGCGGCCTACGAATTCCACTGGCCGGTCTGGATCGCCGTATCCGGGTTCATGCTCTTCGAACTGTTCCTCAATGCGGGCCCCCACCTGATGACGTTCATCATTCCGCCCCAAATCTATTCCGTCGCCGAGCGCGGCGCGGGTGCGGGACTTGCCGCGGCCTTCGGCAAACTGGGCGCCGTCGCCGGCGTCGTCGTCATTCCGATACTGCTCAAATGGGGCGGCGCTTCGCTGGTGCTTTGGGTGACGATCGGCGTGCTGCTCGCCGGGGCGCTGGTTACGGCCGTCGTCGGCCGGGAGGTGCTTCCCGACAAGGGGCGTTCCGTTCGTCCCGAAATCCGGCGCGACTGACCGTCAAAGGGCGTACTCCCTTTTCAACGCACGTTTCATCCGCAGTTCGCAAGGCTGCTCCAGCCCGCACTCTTCGAGCAGGGCCAGATCGCCGAACACGTGCCGCGTACTGCCGTCGGCCACGATCCGTCCCTGCTTCATCACGATCGTACGGTCGCAAAGGTCGAGCACCATCTCCATATCGTGCGTAGCGATCAGCGTCGTATGGCCGAAACGGCGTATCAGGTCTATGATCTGCCGCCGGGCGCGGGGGTCGAGATTCGAGGTCGGTTCGTCCATGACGAGCACCGACGGCTCCATCGAAAGGACCGTCGCTATCGCAACGCGCTTCTTCTGTCCGCCCGAAAGCCGGAAGGGCGACGCCCCGCGCAGATGCAGCGCGCCGACGGCATCGAGGGCTTCCGTGACGCGGCGGCGTATCTCTTCGGGTTCGAGACGCATGTTCGAAGGTCCGAAGGCCACGTCTTCTTCGACCGTGGGCATGAAGAGCTGGTTGTCCGAATCCTGAAACACAAGCCCCACCGACTGCCGCACCAGCGGCAGCGTCCTGCGCGTGAGCTTGATCCCGCCCATGACCACTTCGCCCTGCGAAGGTATCAGCAGTCCGTTGGTGTGCAGCAGCAGCGTCGATTTCCCGGCTCCGTTGGCCCCGACTAGGGCGACCTTCTCCCCGTGCGTGATGCAGAACGAGACGCCGCAGAGCGCTTCATAGCCGTTGGGATAACGGTAATGCACATCGTCGAACCGGAGGTAGTGGTGACTCATCTCAAAGGTTGTTTATCAGCATCGAAAGGTTTTCGGCCGGACGGCACAAGCGCAGCAGGACGAACGCCGAGCACCACACGGCGAGAAACAGGGTGTCGCGCATTTTCCATGCCGGGCGTTCGAACACCCCCTCCGGGATGCGCCCCGAAAATCCCCGTGCCAGCATCGCCCGGCTGATCTGCTCGGCCCGGTCGAAAGTGCGGATCAGCAGTTGCCCGACGAGCGTTCCCCAAATCTTCAGCGGATAGGATCTGCGCCCGAAACTCCTCGCGTCGCGGGCCTGCTGCATGGCCGCGGCCTCTTCGATCAAAACATAAAGGTAACGGTAGACGAAAAGCAGCTGCGTGGTGAAAACAGCCGGCACCCCCAGCCGCTGCATGCTCCGGCAGAGACCGTAGTAGCCGGTGCTTCCGATCAGCACGAGCAGCGCCTGCACCGACAGCAGTCCGCGCAGTACGATCGAAAGGAACGAGACCCACCCTGCGGTGACCGCCAGCGTCCCGATACGGAAAACCGGCTCGCGGTCGTAGAACAGGTTGAAAACGCCGATGAAGACGACGAAGGGCAGCACGACAAGCGACCGCCGGAAAATCGTTCCGTAACTCAGGCCGCCCATCGCGCAGGCAACGATCGGAAAGACGAAAAACAGCAGCAGTTCCGGAAGCCTGCAGAGCGGCACGGAGAGCATCGTCACGAGAAAAACCACCGTGACGAGCAGTTTGGACCGGGCGTCCGTGCGATGGAGCGGACTCTGCATCCGCGCCGTCCGCTCCATCGCATCCAATGCGCAAAGTACGTGCTGCAATCTGTTTTTCATCCCTGCTTTTGTCCGGCGCGGAACAGACAGGAGGCGCCGAATACGGCCAGCAGAATGGCTCCGCTCCCTACGATTCCCGCAAATGTCGTGTTGTAATCGGGTATCACGGCCGTCTTTTCCTGAATGGCGGCGGCTCTGCGGTGCAGGCCGTCGGACGCAGGTTCCAATTCGGACCGTCCCGCCGTCTTTTCGATCGACCACTCCAGTCCGTCGGGATCGGACGAAGCGATCCACGAGAACGACCCGGCGATCAACAGCGCCAAGAGTGCGATCGCCGCAAGGGCCTTTCCGAGTCTCCGTCTTCCGGAGGCGCGTTCCCGGCGGATACCGTACAGCAGTTCGGGCTTATAACGCTGCACGACGCAGATCACCGCCGCCGTAGCCAGCCCCTCGCCGATACCTATAAACAGATGGATCGGGAGCATGAACAGCAGAAACCGCCCCATCGGCAGCGCGGTGATGCCCGACGCTTCGGTTTCGATCGTCACGGCCAATGCGCCCAGTTCGAGTCCGACCACCGAGGCAAGCAGCGACGCGGCGATGATCCGTCCCGGCGATGCGCCGCGTTTGATCAGCGGCCGGAACAACAGCGGATAGGCCACCAGACACGACAATACCGCCATATTGAGGATATTGGCGCCCAAAGCCATGAAACCGCCGTCGGCGAAAACTAGGCACTGGATCACCAGCACCGAAGCCAGCGTAAGCAACGCCGCCCATGGGCCCAGTATCGCCGAAAGCAGGATACCGCCAACCAGATGGCCGCTCGAACCCGTTCCCGGAATAGAGAAATTTATCATCTGGGCGGCAAAGACGAAGGCGCCCATCACGCCCATCAGCGGAACGATGTGCTCGTCCCGCGCATCGGGTTCGCGGCGGTCGTTTCGCGGATGCTTGACTTTCCAGATCGCCGTTCCGAGCAGGACCAGCGATACGGCTCCCGTAACGGCGAATACCGGCGGGGAGACCAGTGCGTCGGACATGTGCATAGTCTGTTGTTTTTCAGGTTTTCAGATCGCCCCGTCCGGCCCCTGCCGGACCGGACGGACGGTTATTCCGTTTTCGCGCCCGGCTGCTGCGCCGCCAGATGCTTCTTGTTCTCCGGATACCAGTTCGAATGGTCGGGCTTCTCCTCGTCGTCGAACCTGACGAGCGGCAGCAGGAAGAGCCATGTCGTGATGCAGAACGGCCCGGTCAGGGTGGCGATTCCGACGGGCGCCATCAGCATATACATGCCGGCCTGAATGAACACCGTCACCAGAATTCCCAGAACGGCCCAGAGCGCCGAACGGAAATTCGGCTTGTAGAACACCGTCGCCAGCGCAATGGCCGTCAGCACGGGGCTGTATCCGTAAAGTCCGTCTGAGATGTCGGAGCCCGACGCTTTCAGCGCGACGACCGTCAGCAGCGCCAGCGCCGAGCCGATCGCGGCCCAGAGCGCCGCCCAGCGGCTGCAAAGGAACAGTCCCGCGAGGAAACAGATTCCCGTCACCCACGAATTGATCAGAAAGACCTGCCCGATACCTTTCAGCCAGTAAACCGCCAGATCGCCAAAACGGATGCTCTCCAGCGACGAGAAAGCCGCCGGAAGCGCCGGATCGGCCATATGCGTCGTCGGAAGCCCGTGCATGGCGCGCGCCGCGAGCAGAAACATCCACGTACAAAAGACGAACGGGAAAGTGAACGAATTGACCTTCCAAGGCGCCATCACGTTGTTGAATCCCGCACGCACCCATGTCGTCAGCGCCGAACAGAGCGCCAGCGCCAGCCACATCCAGACGGTATTGCCCATGAACGTAGGAAACGCGCACCCCACCAGCACGCCGTTGAAGCCCCAGAGTCCCTGCTCGCCGTCCTTGGCCGGAAAGCCGAGCAGATACCCCGTCACCGTGGAGACGGTCACGCCCAGCAGGGCGCCCCAGCCCACAAGTCCCTGTCCCTCGGCATAGGCGCCCCAGAAAATGCCGATCATAAACAGAAGTCCCGTCCACGCGCTGTTCTGAAACATCACCTGCCCGGTACCGCGCAGCAGAATTTTGATAAAATCGAAAGAGCCTCCGCCGGCCCCTCCGGATCGAGCGATCGTATTTGCCATACTTACAATTATTTAACCGTTAACAAAGTTTCTATCGCCACGGAAACTCTTCGGGCAGCGGCTTGCCCTTGACTTCCTGCCGAACCGAGGAACAGAATTCGCGGACAAGGCGTTTCACGGGAGCCGTCTCCTCACCCAAGACCTTGTAGAGCAGCCCCGCATCGTTCGGCAGGCGCGTAATGCCGGCCGCCAGCCTGCGTTCGCGGTCGATGAAGGCCTGCGTCCGCTCGTAGATGTTGTCGGCATTCTCCGGCGGCGTCAGCACGATCACGTTGGCGAAAACGTCGTATCCGTTCATCGCACCGAGCGTCGAAGGCGGATACATTTCGGGCCGTATGATGAATTTTTCGCGAAACAGTTGCTCCCCGTCGGGACGTTCGGCATGGGAGCAGACCGACAGAATGTCGTACTGGAAAGTTTCGCCCCGGTCGAAATACTTGCGGCCGCTCATGTAGATTTCCGAATAGAACAGCGTGGCCGAGGGTGCGATGCGGATTGCCGTGTCGGCGATGAACCGCGTGTGACGGCACGGAATCGTCGGTTCGGGCAGATATTCCAGATAAGAGTCCTCTTCGAGTTCGAACGCCTGCGTCAGCCCCGAATAGTTGTAGCGCATCTCGGCCAGCTTGGTCGCCGCACCGGTCGAAATATGGGCGTAGGCGCCTTCGCGGACGACAAAACGCTGTTCATAGCGATCGCCGTCCACGTTGGGACCTCCGGACGAGAGGATGTAGACGCACGGCATCTCAGGCATGCCTTCGTCGAAATAGAGTTCCTGCTGGACGATCAGCGGGGCATGGCGTTCCAGATCGCGCATGATCGACCTGCCGTCGTCGTCGAGTTCGAATCCCAGAAAAAGATACCCCATCTTGCCCGGAGTGCCGACGGGCATCGCCTTCGGCTCTTCGAGGTAGGGACTCATCTCTTTGGCTGCTGCGAAATTCATCGTACGGCGCCGGTTAGGGATTCCGAAACTTTCTCCTTGTTGTTGCCGAGGTCGAAAAGCGCCATCCGGCGGATCAGGGCGACCAGTTCGTCGATCCCTTCGCCCGTCATGCAGTTGGTGAATACGAACGGCTTGCCCGGACGCATCAGCTCGGAATCGCGCCGCATCACTTCGAGATCAGCACGGACATAGGGGGCCAAATCGGTCTTGTTGATGACCAGAATATCGGACTGGGATATCCCCGGTCCGTCCTTGCGTGGAATCTTGTCGCCTGCGGCCACGTCGATCACGTAGATGAAAAAGTCCACCAGCGCGGGGCTGAAGGTGAGGGTGAGGTTGTCGCCGCCCGATTCGATCAGCACCACGTCGCCGTCGGGGAACCGGGCCTCCATCTCCTCGACCGCCGCAATATTCATCGAAGGGTCTTCCCGCACGGCCGTATGCGGGCACGCGCCGGTTTCAACGCCGATGATCCGCTCCTCGACAAGGATGCCCTTCAGCATTTTACGTACGTGTTTGGCGTCTTCCGTGGTTACCACGTCGTTGGTTATCACCAGCACTTTGTAGCCCATGTCCAGAAGCCGCGGGGTGATCGCTTCGATGAGCGCCGTTTTGCCGGAGCCTACGGGGCCGCCGATTCCGATTCTGCAAGTTGTATTTTCGTTCATAATCTATTCGTTTGTTCGGTTATTCCGCTTTTGGGGCGGATCAATTCATAAACATGCGTTTGGTTCCCTTTTCGTGCAGCGAGGCGAGAATGTCGATCTGCGGCACGAAGGTATACATGTCGTCGAAATCCATGTCGCCCGCCGTGTCATAGAGCTCGCCGAGCTTTTCGGCGGCCCGGAACAGGATGCGCTGCGTGTCGTAGTGCGACACGCGCACGCAGCGGAGGGCCGCGCTGACGACCATATTGACCACACCGTACTGGTGGGAGCAGAAAAGCCCCTTTTCGGAGATTCCGCAGACCGCGAATACGATGCCCTGCGCCACGGGATAAGTGCCGGGGGTACGGCCGCCGGCGATGTCGCCGAGCCACTTCGCTGCGGTTTCATCGGGAAAGACATGTTTCGACAGCTCGGCCAGTTTCTTGCCCATGCGCCGGGTCATCAGCCGCGCCTCGGCGTTCATCTTGCAGAGAACGGCCTGACGGTCGGCATTGAGGATACCCTCGTAATAACCGAGGTTATAGCTGCGGAAAGCGTGCAGCGCCGCGACTCCGTCGGTGAAGGCGGCCTGCCGGACAATGTCCTGCGTATATTGTTCGAGCGTCGCGGCGTCGTGCACCAGTCCCTCCTCGGCGGCCGTTTCCAATCCGTTGGAGAAGGAGAAGGTCCCGACCGGAAAGGCCGAGTCGGTGAATTCGAGCAGCCGCATGACGGTTGTTGCGTCGTCGGTCATAAGGGCGGGTTTAATGCGCATGCACATGTTCGTGATGGTGGTGTACGTCGCTGTCGGGACCCGTGCCGCCGAACAGACGCCGGATTTCGTGGGGCGCCAAGTAGGGAATCACCTCCGAACCGGGCTGGAACGAGTAGGCGACACCTTCTATATGGTGCGTACGCATCACGCTGTCCATCACTTTTTTATCCACCGTCAGCGGAATGTAGACCTTTGTCCCCTTGACCACTGCGGGCCAATGCTGGTTGCCGATGGCATGACCGAGTTCCACCGAGATATGGATGATCGTTTCCGGCGTTTGACGCGCCAGATCCGAAAGGTCCGCGACCAGCACGTCGTTGAGCCGGATGCGGATGGCCGCGATGCGGCGCTGTTCGGGCAGATACTCGATAATATCGCCGTCGAGCATCTGCGAGTGGCGTTTCAATGCCACGGCGTATTCGTTTTCCCGGTCGCCTTTGACCACGAAGCGGCTTTTCTGGGCCGTCCACTGGTCGAGATCGATATATTCGATTTCGGCTTCCCGCGCTTTCTTCACCCATTCGGGGTCCTGCAGATTGCCTATGATTTCCGTATATATTTTCATCGGATTCGTTTTTAATATTCGTTTTTAATTTCCGGGAGCATCCCCTGCGGCATGCCCCCGGAAACAGGAAACCGATCCGGGGCCGGATCGGATCCGAAGGCGGAACAACAAACCGCCCCGGATCGGAGAGGCCCTCCCGGCTAACTGAACCAGAGCAGCTGGCTCAGGGGGAATTTGTCGGCAGGCTTGACGTAAGCGCGGATGTCGTTGACCAGCACGTCGAACGTTTCGGGATTCACGTCGATCTTCGGCATTCCTCCGTTGCGCACCATGTTGTATTTGGTAAGCTGGCGGGTGCGCCGCACGGGCTGCACCATACGATGCAGGTGGAGACGCTCCTTGATACCGCTCTGGAACGCGGCGTCCGATACGAACGAAAGGCAGGTTTCGGGCAGCGTACGGCCGAAAGCGCCGTACATCGGACGGTAATAGCACGGCTGCGGCGTCGGGAGCGATGCGTTGGGATCGCCCATGTTCGACCAGTTGATCAGGCCGCCCTTGATGACCATCTTGGGTTTGGCGCCGAAGAACTGCGGCTCCCAGAGTACGAGGTCGGCGACCTTGCCCTTCTCGACCGATCCGAGGTAGTCGGAAACGCCGTAGGTGATGGCCGGGTTGATCGTGATCTTGGCGATATAGCGCAGCACGCGGAAGTTGTCGTTCCCGTCGGCATCCTCGGCGAGCTTGCCGCAGGCGTTCTTCATGAACGACGCCATCTGGAACGTGCGCATGAACGATTCGCCGATACGGCCCATGGCCTGCGAGTCGGACGAAACCATCGACAGTATGCCCAGATCGTGCAGCACGTTCTCCGCGGCCTGCGTTTCGGGCCGCACGCGGCTCTCGGCAAAGGCCACGTCCGACGGGATCTTCGGATTGAGGTTGTGGCAGACCATGATCATGTCGAACAGCTCGGCTTGGGAATTGACCCCGAACGGCAGGGTCGGATTGGTCGACGAAGGCAGCACGTAGGGCATCGACGCCACTTTCAGCAGGTCGGGGGCGTGTCCGCCGCCGGCGCCTTCGGTGTGGTAGGTATGGATCGTGCGGCCGTCCATGGCGGCGATCGTATCCTCGACGTATCCGCTCTCGTTGAGCGTATCGGAGTGGATGGCCACCTGCACGTCGAAACGATCGGCGACGCCCAGCGCGGCGCGGATCGCAGCGGGAGTCGAGCCCCAGTCCTCGTGAATCTTCAGGCCGCAGGCTCCGGCCTCGATCTGTTCTTCGAGCGGCTGGTTCATCGAGCAGTTGCCCTTGCCCAGCAGGCCGACGTTCACCGGAAGCCCCTCGATCGACTCCAGCATGCGTTCGATGTTCCAGCGGCCTGAAGTGATGGTGGTTCCGTTACTGCCGTCCGTAGGGCCGATTCCGCCGCCGAACAGGGTCGTAATACCGTTGCTCAGACAGGCGTAAGCCTGCTGCGGGGAGATCATGTGCACGTGGCCGTCGATGCCGGCTGCCGTCAGGATCAGGTGCTCGCCCGATATCGCGTCGGTTGCGGTGCTGGTCACCAGATCGGGATGCACGCCGTGCATGATATTGGGATTTCCCGCCTTGCCGATACCGGCGATTTTTCCGTCCTTGACACCCACGTCGGCCTTCACGACGCCCAGATTGGCGTCGATGATCGTCACGTTGGTAATCACGAGGTCGAGCGCCCCCTCCTCCGAAGTCATCGTATTGGCCAGCCCCATGCCGTCGCGGATGGTCTTGCCGCCGCCGTAGACGACCTCGTCGCCGTATTCGCGCAGGTCTTTTTCGATCTCGACGTAAAGATCGGTGTCACCCAGCCGGATCTTGTCGCCGACGGTAGGACCGAAAAGGTTGTTGTATTCTTGACGTGAAATTGTTGCCATATCCTCTATTTTTTAGTGTTGTTGCTTTTTTTCATAGCGGCCTCGGCATCGCTTTCCGAAATGTTCTTGAACCCTGCATGCCGGGCTTTGCGCACGGCATGCATACGTGCCGGGAAATAGGTGGGCGCATCCTCGTCGCCCGTATATCCCATCACCAGACCGTTGAAGCCGATCACGCGGCGTTTGCCCGAATAGGCCACGACCTCGACCTCTTTCTGGTCGCCCGGTTCGAAACGGATGGCGGTCGTTGCGGGAATGTTCAGGTGACAGCCGAAAGCGGCGTCACGGTCGAACTCCAGATAACGGTTGACCTCGAAGAAATGGAAATGCGAACCGACCTGAATCGGGCGGTCGCCGGTATTGCGCACGACAAGCTTCACGGTCTTGCGGCCGGTATTGTACTCGATCGGGGCGTTCATCAGGATTTCTCCACCGACGACGACGGGCTTTGCGGGTTTGAAGCCGGGTTTATTCGGATAGAGACTCGCCGCCTGCGCCTGATTTTTCGCAGGGGCGGGATTTTTCGTATTCATACTCAGGATGTTTAAAATTACTTAATAGGATGGTGGATGCTCACCAGACGGGAACCGTCCGTAAACACGGCTTCGACCTGCAGCAGGTCGATCATGTCGGCGACGCCCTCCATGACGTCGCTTTTCTTCAGCACGCTGGCCGCTCCTTTCATAACCTCTTCCACGGTCTTGCCTTCACGCGCTCCCTCCAGTGCCGTGGACGTAATATAGGCTACGGCCTCCGGATAATTCAGTTTCAGCCCTTTTTTCATACGCCGTTCGGCGACCATACCGAGCGAAAGCAGCATCAACTTGTCAATCTCTTTCGGTGTCAAGTGCATAGTACAAATTTTTATATGGTTAAAATGCGGGGTCCGTCACCGAACGGACCCTGCCGGGTCTCTCCGGAACAACGGAACGCCGATTCTGGTCTCCTCGAAGTCCAAATAGTATGCCAGACTCCCCGGCGGGGCGGGGCACACAGAGGTCCGGCGGGCAATGGCATCAAATTTGTTCCGCCACCCTGACAACATAAAAACACGATCAATATGTTCAAAGCGATGATTATTGCAGGCTTCGGCGGCTTTATCGGCACATGCCTGCGCTTCCTGACCGGAAAACTGGCCCACGTCATAACGGTCTCGGCCTTTCCCTGGGGAACGTTCGCCGTCAACATCATCGGCAGCTTCGTAATCGGCATCTTCTTCG
>ENA-ORVG01002563-ORVG01002563.1-human-gut-metagenome-genome-assembly--contig:-NODE-2563-length-16821-cov-12.636586_pt1 | contig 16821 bp, 10 predicted proteins | sample MGYA00242091_ERZ509233 | MGnify/ENA primary metagenome ERZ509233 (study PRJEB26280, sample SAMEA2338840) | human gut metagenome | biome: human gut; feature: human-associated habitat; material: faeces... | reverse complement strand
GGGCAAGGCGTTATGCGCCATGGACGGCGCATAAAAGCCGGTTTCGTCAAGCATAAAAAACCAAAAGGCATAATTCCTACAGATTCTTAATGGCGTAGCGTAGCGAACGAGAGAGTACTTGTGTGCCGCCGTGCCTGCAGTGTGCGGACCGTCATTATATCAATAATAACTCATCATATCCATAATGAGGCATCAATCCTCCTCGATGATGTGCATCTCAAGAAAATCAAAATCGATATCCTCCACAAAATTATCCTTCGTAAAGCGTGTCTTTCCATGCCTCTTGAAATCACTTACATTGCTGTCAAGCCAGATGGGCTTTCCCAGGTCAAAAGCAAGGCAGGCATCCTCAAGAGCCTTAAAAATCTTGTGTGTACGTGTGTCGTCACTGTCATTTTCTATTGTAATATCACGCATCAGGTGCGTGTCAGTATAAATCTTAAACCAAATACGCATATTATTCTCCCAAAAGTCTTCTCTGACGATTGCACTCATACATGAGCAAAGTGGCTGATATTGCGGCATTAAGCGACTCCACAGCTCCCTCCATAGGGATGCGGATATATGTGTCCGCCATGTCAGCTATCTCATCTGATAATCCATTGCCCTCATTTCCTATCATAAAGCCACAGGCTCCGGTGTAGTCCGGTCTGTCATAAGAGCACTTACCCTTTAAATGAGCTGCGTAGAGAGAAACTCCCTTTGACTTTGCATACTCTATAGTCTCCGGAAGGTCATCTGTGATGTAAAACGGCACACGGTAGAGTGAGCCCATGGTTGAGCGCACAGTCTTTGGATTAAAAATGTCAACCGTAGTACGATTCATTATGATACCGCTTACACCTGCGCCCTCACCGGTACGGACCATAGTGCCTAAGTTTCCCGGATCCTGTATACTCTCAAGCACAAGAAGCTCTGTCTTGTCGCCCTTAAAAAGTTCATCTATCTCATAGTGCGGCATCTTTACTATAGCGAGCACACCCTGCGGAGTCTGCGTGTCAGACATGCTCTTAAACACCGAGTCACTCACTATTTCTGTTTTGTCAAGGAAACGCTTCTTCTCTTCCTTAAACCTGTCATCATTAAAAAATGACTCAGACATATATACGGCACTTACCCAGTCATATGGCGCCTCAAAGCTCATCTTTGGACCCTCAACCACGAATACGCCCTGCTTTTTCCGCTCCTTTGCCTTGCTTAAAAGAGCCTGCACATTTTTTATGCTTTTGTTTGATGCACTTGTAATCATTTTCTTCTCTTTCTATATTGATGATATGAGGGTCAAAAAGTATTTTGCCCCTCATTTATGATTAACATTCGTCTTTCTCCGAATGCATAAATGCCCCTGCACCGGCACATGCACGCAATTACCTGCATTTGATGTGCCGGATACAAGGGCATTCATATTTATCGTAACTATATTAGATACTAAACCAGAGATTTAGAGATATCGTACATGTACTCGTCTACACTCTTCTTCATAGCAAGTGCCTCGTCGATATCGAAATCTACGAAATTGCCATCCTTGTGGGCAATAACTCTGTTTGACTTGCCCTCGCAGAGTAAATCAACTGCCATAGCGCCCATGATTGTAGCGTATACACGGTCCTTGCATGAAGGGCTTCCACCTCTTTGCATATGTCCAAGGATAGTTGCTCGAGTCTCGATGCCTGTAGCAGCCTCGATTTCCTTAGCCATCTCCTGTGAATGTCCTACGCCCTCAGCATTGATGATGATGTAATGCTGCTTGCCGAGCTCTCTTGCGTGAGCTACTCTCTCGATGAGTGCCTCAAGGTTGTTGTCATACTTCTCAGGAAGTAATACTTCCTCAGCGCCGTTTGCAAGACCACACCATAATGCAATGTATCCTGCTCCACGTCCCATAACCTCAATTATTGAGCATCTCTCGTGTGATGTAGATGTATCACGTACCTTGTCAATAGCCTCCATAGCTGTGTTGCAGGCTGTATCAAAACCGATTGTGTAATCTGTACATGCGATATCAAGGTCGATTGTGCCCGGAAGTCCGATTGTATTGATGCCAAGTGCAGCAAGCTTCTGCGCACCCTGGAAAGATCCGTCACCACCGATAACTACGATAGCATCGATACCATGCTTCTTACAGATTTCAGCACCCTTCTGCTGTCCCTCTGCTGTAACGAACTCCTTACATCTGGCTGTCTGTAAGATTGTACCACCGCGTGAGATTGTGTCTGAAACGCTCTTTGAATCCATATCCACGATTTCTTCATTTAACAGACCTGCGTATCCTCTCTTGATTCCTTTAACCTTCTTGCCCTTTGAGAGAGCCTGACGAACAACGGCACGAATTGCTGCGTTCATTCCCGGTGCGTCACCACCACTTGTAAGTACACCTATTGTGTTAATCTCTTTTGCCATTGGTATAACCTCCATATGTTAAAAAATTATCATTTATTCTAATCCCAATCTATTGTACTTGTTTTAGCACATTTTTTCAATATTCTTTTCAACAATTTTCGCATTTTCTTTGTCTAAAAATTCCAAAAGCTGCTCCATGAGCTCATTATTTGCATTTACGGAATAATTTCTGCCAAGTTTTTTCATCTGCTTTGTATCTGCGATGTAAATTATGACTTCATCTCCTCCGTCAGATTCACGGATTGTCTCAAGAAGCCTGCTCTCATTTTTCTTATAGTCCTCCATCGTATCAAACCTGAGCCATAGCTGCTTCGGAAGCTCATCAAACGGTATGATTTTCTCGCAGATTATCTTGCCGTTCTGCTCATCCTCGACTGTCGCATGTCCGATAACAAATATTTTAGCATCGTCCTGTAAATATCTCTGGTAGCGCTCGTAATCTCTCGGAAAAATAATTACCTCAACAGTTCCTGTCAGGTCCTCTATCGTGATAAAAGCCATGGCCTGATTGTACTTGGTAAACTTAATCGTCTTTGTAGCTATCATGCCTCCGATTACCACGTGCGCATTGTCCTCTATCTTTACGGCACCGCTCTCCTCTTCAAGCACAAAATCTATCGCATTTGCTGTGATGTTTTTCTTTAGGGTAGCTGCATATTTTTCCAGAGGGTGTCCGCTTAAATAGATGCCAAGCACCTCTTTTTCATAGGCCAGGGCTTCCTCAGCGTCATATTCACCAACATTTGGATACTTAAGCTCAAATGACTGCCTATCCTCATCTGAGACCAGGTCAAACAGGCTCATCTGCCCTGCCATTGTTGACTTTTTGTCATGCTGCACCCTGTCCACAATCGATGCATACACCATTGCCATCTGCTTTCTCGTGCCGTCGAGTGAATCGCACGCTCCCGCCTTTATCAGATTCTCAATCGCACGCTTGTTGATAAGCTCCTTCTGGCAGGTTCTCTCAATAAAATCTGAGAGTGTGCGGTATCTGCCGCCACTTTCCCGCTCCTCGATTATCTGGTCTATTACCGGCCTGCCTAGAGATTTGATGGCGTACATGCCATATCTGACATGGTCACCCTCTGCGGTAAACTCGCCCTGTCCACAGTTGATATCCGGCGGAAGCACCTTAATACCCATATCACGACAGCTGTAAAGATACTGCGCCGCCTTGGCTGAATTGTCTATAACAGAAGTCATGAGCGCCGCCATAAATTCAACCGGATAGTAATTTTTGAGCCATGCAGTCTGAACACTGATTTTTGCATACGCGGCTGCATGTGATTTGTTGAACGCATACTTAGCAAAATCAACCATCGAATCGTATATGCTGTTGGCAGCCTTTTCATCTATGCCGTTTGCCACACAGCCCTTTATACCGCGCTCCTCGTCTCCGTACACAAAGCTCTGGCGCTCTGCGTCAATGACATACTGCTTCTTCTTACTCATGGCACGGCGGATGTTGTCCGCCTGACCCATTGTATAGCCTGCGAGCTTCTGCACTATCTGCATGACCTGCTCCTGGTATACTATACAGCCGTAGGTCGGCTCTAAAATACTCTCAAGCTCAGGTGTCACATAGCTTATCTCCTTTGGATTGTTCTTGCCCTTTATATAGTTGGGAATGAAATCCATAGGACCCGGACGGTAAAGCGAAATACCGGCCACGATGTCCTCAAAGCTCTGTGGACTGAGTTCCTTCATGAAGCTTTGCATACCGGCAGACTCCAGCTGGAATACCCCTTCCGTCTTTCCTGTTCCGATAAAGTCAAGTGTGCCCTTATCGTTGAAATCAATATGGTCGATATCCACATCAATGCCCCTTGATGCCTTGATATTCTTCACAGAATCCTTTAGCACCGTGAGTGTACGAAGCCCCAGAAAATCCATCTTTAAAAGGCCAAGCTCCTCGAGCTGTACCATGTTGTACTCTGCGGTAGGGCTTCCGTCGTTTGCCCTTCCAAGAGGCACATAATCACTCGCCACACCCGGATAGATTACCACACCTGCTGCATGCACGGACGTGTGGTTTGGCAGTCCCTCAAGCCTTTTTGCCATATCTATCATTTCATGCACTCTCGCATCACTGTCGTAAATGCCCTTAAACTCCGGGTTCATCTGAAGAGCCTTGTCAATCGTGATATTAAGCTCCTGAGGCACCATCTTTGCAAGCCTGTCAGTCTCTGCATATGGGAAATCCAGCGCCTTTCCGACTGATTTTATGACTCCTCTTGCTGCCATCGTACCAAAGGTGACTATCTGTGTTACAGAATCGTGTCCGTACTTCTGCTGAACATACTCTATGGCGCGATATCTCTCCGCATACTCGAAATCCACATCGATATCAGGCATGGAAACTCGCTCAGGGTTAAGAAATCTTTCAAAAAGCAGATTGTATTTAACCGGATCAATATCCGTGATTCCGGTACAATAGCACACCCTGCTTCCCGCCGCCGAGCCTCGTCCCGGGCCTACCCAGCAGTCGTGCGTGCGGCACCAGTTGATATAATCCCACACGATAAGGATATACTCTATAAAGCCCATGGTCTTTATGATACCAAGCTCATAGTCCATATCTGCATGTATCTTTTTAAGCTCATCAGCACTGTACTCACCACAGCCTATGTATTTCTCCCTAAAGCCCTTCTCGCAAAGCTCTGTAAGGAATGCTTCGGCACTATCATAGCCCTCTGGCACCTCATACTTTGGAATCTTGTAATTGCCAAACTCAAGCGTCACATTGCATCTGTCGGCAATTTTCTGCGTATTCTCAATAGCCTCTGTGGCATATGGGAAAAGCGCTCTCATCTGCTCTTCGCTCTTTACGAAAAACTGCCCGCCATCATAGCGCATCCTGTCCTCGTCAGACACCTTTTTCCCGGTCTGGATACACAAAAGCACATCATGTGCCTCCGCATCGGACTCATAGGTGTAGTGAACATCATTAGTACACACTAACCCTATTTCAAGCTCCTTGCTCATCCTAAGAAGCTGCTGATTCACAAGCTTCTGGTCATCAATGCCATGGTCCTGCAGCTCAAGAAAGAAGTTGTCTTTTCCAAAGCAGTCCTGATACTTCCTTGCAATCTCCTTCGCCTCGTCATAAAAGCCTCTTACGATGTATCTGGGAATTTCTCCTGCCAGACAGGCAGACAGGCATATAAGCCCCTCGTGATATTTCTCAAGCGTCTCAAAATCCACTCTCGGCCTGTAATAATAGCCCTCTGTGAAGCCTATTGACACTATCTTCATGAGATTGGCATAGCCTGTATTATTTTCAGCAAGCAGAATCAGATGATAATACCTGTCATCACCGTGGCTTGTCTCCCTGTCAAAGCGCGAATTTGGTGCCACATATACCTCGCAGCCTATGATCGGATTGATATCATTTGCCTTTGCCGTCTTGTAAAACTCCACCACACCGTACATATTGCCATGGTCTGTGATTGCGGCAGAGTTCATGCCAAGCTCCTTGACGCGCTTTACATATTCTTTTATCTTGTTTGACCCATCGAGCAGGCTGTACTCGGTATGGGTGTGAAGATGACAAAATGACATTTGGATTCCTCTTTCTTTATTTTTGTATCAGCTTCCCAGCTCTATGTGTATAAACACCGCAAGCGAATTGGGCTCCTGCATATATGTGATAGTGCCGCCTCTTGCTGTCGGTATGAGATATTTGTAGTCACCCTTCTCAAAAAGACTGTGACATGCAGTATCATAGGTTTCTCTGTCCGAAAACTTGAACGTGATATAGTTATATGACGTTGTCATGCCCTGTAATGTTTTAAGGTCGTAGGATGTAAAATACAGCCCATTCCTGTAATAATAGTCATCCTCCACTGACGCTTCCTGCGGCAGCATATCCTCATTGTCCAATGTACGTGTAAGCTTTACCACATCAAGCGGCACTCCGAACCAGCTGTATGATATGCCCTTTCCCAGATAATCACCATCACCGTAGGTACAGTCCACTGCACACCACGCACCGTCCAGATATACCATATTCCAGGCGTGGTTTGCATCAGATGTGGTGCCTGTCACAATAAGTGAGCTGATACCGGCCCGGTCACACAGATACTTAAACATCATCGCATAGCCCTGACAGACCGTCCTTCCAAGCACTGCTGAGTACATATCCTGGTTGTGAGGAGAATTTTCCTCATACTCGGCATGCTCTATCACATATTCATAGAAATGCACAGCCTTGTCATAATCCGATGCACCTTCATCGATACCTGCCATACAGGCTGACACATAGCCTGAAATCGTACTTATTGCGTTGTCGATATCAGACTCAGACATATTGTATACAGGCGAAAAAATGATGCTGTTTCTCACAGTATACTGACTCTTTTCTATGTAGAAAAACTGTGGATTGTCCAGCAGCACAAACTGCTGTATACGGCTAACGTTTTCAGTGTCTGTAGTATTTAACGAAATTCCATCCATGCGCTTTTGCATCATCGCATAAATCTGCCTGTAAATAAGCTTGTCATCATCTGACAGCTTCTCGTAGTAGTAGTGATATTCCCCTGTAAATACTGACTCATCGTACTCTGTCTGTTCGCCGTTTAAATAGTCTGTTGTAGTCTGCATCTGCCCCTTTACTGCCCTGTGTATAGCTGTAGGAAAATCAGCTATAGCACCTATAAACCCTCCTGCCTTTAAGCATTTTGCAGCGAACATAAAGCAACAGGCAGCAAACACAAGTGCCGGTATGATTTTTAAAAGCTTTTTCATCTATTCCCCCATTTTAATCGTTGTCTGTCACTCTTTTAGGTGTGAACAGCAGCCATAGCAAGCCTGCATATCAGGTACAGTACAAAAAGATGCACCGGGTAAAAGGCGTAAAAGACATATTTTAGTGAAATGCCTCTTTTTCCATTGTAATAGCGAAGCGGTATAAGCATAAAAAGTGCAAAAAACTCTATGGTACCTGAGAAAAGTCCAAGCAGTATGACTGCCACGGCAAATGCAACATCCCGGTTTGAAGAAAGCAGGTACATCATGACAATGCACCCTACACCCGCCGCACCATAATCACAGCAAAGCACAAACTCTGCAATAATCATCATAACAAGCACTACTGATACCATTACTATACACCTGATCAGTGTGACAAAAAACCACTTGACTGCAGAGGATGCCTTTTCTATTTTATCGACCGACTTAAGCCAATCAAGCACTGTGATGGCAAGCAAGCCTAAAAGCAGTGTAAAAAACACATTGTTGCTCTTAAATTCGAGCACTGTATTGTTTATTGCAAGGTCAAACGGTATCTCAGAGATAAGCGCGAATATAAACATCCTCGCAGCATATTTTTCCCTGCTGTGTGTATATTTGAAGCCCTCCACAAGCAGGAAGCAGAAAACAGGAAAGGCCATGCGCCCTATAGAACGCATGACCCAGTAGATATCAATAAGCGTTTGTCCACCTATCCCGTTATTTATCATCTGAAGAATAACCGTTGCCGCAATATGGTCTATAAGCATGGTAAAAATGGCTATAAGCTTAAGCGTGCTTCCACTGATACCAGACTTTGCGATAACTTTTTCCAAAATCCTATACTCCTGCCATATTTACGGTAATTCTGTCAAGATGCCAGATATCGTCCACATATTCCTGGATTGTTCTGTCTGAAGAGAACTTTCCTACATGTGCGATATTGAGCAGTGCACTCTTTCTCCATGCGCTCTTGTTCTTGTAATAATCATTAATCTTCTGCTGTGCATTTGCATATGAGCGGAAGTCTGCGAGGATAAAGTAGCGGTCAGCCACCTGTCCCTGCTGTGGATTGAGCAGTGAGTTGTAAAGCTCCCTGAAAAGCTCATGGTCATTTGGTGAATATGTGCCGTCTACAAGCTGGTTTACTACCTTTCTTAGCTCGGCATCGTTATTATATACATCAACAGGATTGTAGTCATGTCTGTTCTCGTGTGAGATGACCTCATCAGAGCTCATTCCAAAGATAAACATGTTGTCAGCCCCTACCTCATCGAACATCTCGACATTGGCACCATCCATAGTTCCGATAGTGAGCGCTCCATTGAGCATAAACTTCATGTTTCCTGTTCCGGATGCCTCATTGCTTGCTGTGGAAATCTGCTCGCTGACATCTGCTGCCGCAAAAATAATCTCGGCATTGGATACCTTGTAATCCTCGATAAATACTACCTTGAGCTTGCCGCCAATAGAAGCATCGTTATTTATCACATCAGCCACACTGTTGATGAGCTTTATTGTTTTCTTTGCATTTCTGTAGCCTGCTGCTGCCTTTGCTCCAAAAATGAATGTTCTAGGATAGAAATCCATAGACGGATTTTCCTTAATCTTGTTGTACAGATACATCACATGAAGGATGTTCATGAGCTGTCTCTTGTACTCGTGAAGTCTCTTAACCTGCACATCAAAGATAGAATCCGGATTTACATCAATACCATTGTGCTCCTTGATATACTTTGCTAAACGCACCTTGTTTGCTCTCTTAATCTCAGCAAACTCCTGCTGTGCAACAGGGCTGTCCGCATAAGCCTTGAGCTTTGAAAGCATTGTAAGATCTGTAATCCAGCCGGCTCCTACCTTTTTTGTTGCCCAGTCTGCAAGGAGTGGATTTGCATGTGCTAAGAATCTACGCTGTGTGATTCCGTTTGTCTTGTTATTGAACTTCTCAGGGAACATCTCATAGAAATCATGAAGCTCCTGATTCTTAAGTATCTCTGTGTGAAGCTTTGCAACACCGTTTACAGAATAGCCTGCAACGATAGCCATATTTGCCATCTTGACCTGTCCGTCATAGAGGATAGCCATCTTTCTTACCTTGTCCTCATTGCCAGGATATCTCTCATTAATCTGCATCACAAATCTTCTGTTTATCTCGTCAACAATCTGGTATACACGAGGAAGCAGTCTCTGGAATATCTCAATTGGCCACTTCTCAAGCGCCTCAGCCATGATTGTATGGTTAGTGTAGGCTACACATCTTGTAGTGATATCCCATGCATCATCCCATGACAGATGTTCCTCGTCCACAAGGATTCTCATAAGCTCTGCGACTGCAACTGTAGGGTGAGTATCGTTCATCTGGAAAACGACCTTATTCGGAAGATCTTTTAAATCGCTGTGATGCTTTTTAAACCTTGCAAGTGCACGCTGGATGCTTGCTGATACAAAGAAATACTGCTGCTTTAAGCGAAGCTCCTTGCCCTTTACATGGTTATCGTTTGGATAGAGCACCTCAACAAGGTTTCTTGCAAGATTTTCCTGCTCCACTGCCTTGTCGTAGTCACCCTGGTCAAAGGACTCGAGCGAGAAGCCGTTTTTTGGCTCTGCATCCCATATCATGAGAGAATTGACCACATTGTTGTCATAACCGACTATAGGCATATCATAAGGCACTGCAAGCACCGACTGATAGTCCTTCTGCTCGAAATGAAGCTCTCCGTTTTCATCTGTGCTCTCCTGCACATATCCTCCAAACTTGACCTCATAGCAGTACTCCGGACGACGAAGCTCGAATGGATATCCGTCCTTGAGCCAGTTGTCAGGCACCTCAATCTGGAAGCCGTCTGAAATCTGCTGCTTGAACATACCATATCTGTATCTGATTCCACAGCCGTATGCAGGATATCCAAGTGTGGCAAGTGAATCCATGAAACACGCTGCCAGTCTTCCGAGTCCACCGTTTCCAAGTGCCGGATCAGGCTCCTGGTCCTCAATAGCATTGATATCCACACCAATCTCATTGAGAGCCTCCTTGACCTCCTTGTATGCTGAGAGGTTTATAAGGTTGTTGCCGAGAGCTCTTCCCATCAAAAACTCCATGGACATATAGTAAACAACCTTTGGATCGTCCTTGTCCATCACTCTCTGTGTGGCAATCCACTCATCCATGATGACATCCTTTACGGCCTCTGATACAGCCTGATAAAGTTCCTGCTGTGTGGCATCATCTATAGTCTTACGATATTTATTTTTTAAATTGTCTGATACAGTCTTAATAAACACCTTTTTGCTAAACGTATTATCTCTCATCATATTCCTCCTTATGGCACTAAAAGGGAGCAAATTAATGCTCCCTCTCGTGCAGAGATTATTGTTTTTCAACTGCAAGCTTAACAGCCTCACCATTAATCTTCCAATCCTTTTCATAGCCCTTAAGTTCGCCTGATTTAATTGATACGGCAAGAACCTCGGTCTTGATTTCATCACCAAACTTTTCAAATACATTTGAAAGCTTCTCATCTGCCTCGTATGTCACAGCGATGTGATCCATAACCTCAAAGCCTGCGTCCTTACGCATTGTCTGGATCTTACTGATGATTTCTCTTACGAAACCTTCCTCGATAAGCTCAGGAGTGAGGTTGGTGTCAAGAACAACGGTTATATTGTTGTCAGACTGTGTCACATAGCCCTCCATCTGAGTCATCTCGATAAGTAAATCCTCTTTAGATAATACAACTTCATCGCTAATGCTGTCAAGCTTGAGAGAGCCGGTGCTGTTAAGCTCCTCCATGGCCTTATGACCATCAAGCTCAGCTAAAACTGCCTTAATCTGGCCAAGGAATTTACCATACTTAGGACCCACTGTTCTAAGCTGTGGCTTGAATTTGTAGGTGGTGTAGTGTGATACATCATCAGTGAACTCAACCTCTTTTACGTTGAGCTCGTCTGCGATGATATCCACATAAAATTCATCCAGTTTTTCCGGAGCCTTTACAAACATTTTTCCGATTGGCTGACGGTTTTTGATATTTGCCTCGTTACGGCATGCACGTCCGAGTACTACAACCTTTAGTACCTCATCCATATCAGCTTCGAGCTTTTTGTCAATCAGCTTCTCATCAACTACAGGATAGTCGCACAGATGAATTGACTCCGGTGCGCTCTTGTCGATAGAGCAGACAAGATTTCTGTAGATATCCTCTGTCATGAAAGGAATCATAGGTGCTGCCGCCTTTGATATGGTGACAAGTGCTGTATAAAGTGTCATGTATGCGTTTATCTTGTCCTGCTCCATTCCCTTTGCCCAGAAACGCTCACGGCTGCGGCGTACATACCAGTTACTCAAGTCGTCTACGAACTCCTGAAGGTACTTTGCCGCCTCCGGAATCTTGTAGTTTGACAGGCACTCATCCACGCCTGCCACTGCTGAGTTGAGCTTTGAAAGAATCCACTTGTCCATTACTGCAAGCTTATCATACTCAAGGCTGTATTTTGTAGCATCAAAATTGTCGATATTTGCATAAAGCACGAAGAATGCGTATGTGTTCCAGAGTGTTCCCATAAACTTACGCTGTCCCTCAAGCACGAGCTTTCCTGAAAACTTCTTTGGAATCCATGGAGCTGATGCTGTGTAGAAATACCATCTGATGGCATCTGCACCGTATGTCTCAAGTGCATCAAACGGATCTACAGCGTTGCCCTTTGACTTGGACATCTTCTGTCCGTTCTCATCCTGTACGTGTCCAAGCACGATTACATTCTCATAAGGGGCCTTGTTGAAAAGGAGTGTAGACTCAGCCATGAGTGAATGGAACCATCCACGTGTCTGGTCAACTGCCTCTGAGATAAACTTTGCCGGGAACTGCTTCTCAAATACTTCCTTGTTCTCGAATGGATAGTGGTGCTGTGCAAATGGCATGGCTCCTGAATCAAACCAGCAGTCAAGTACCTCTGGTACACGGTGCATATCCTTGCCACACTCAGGACACTTGATTGTCACAGCGTCGATGTATGGTCTGTGAAGCTCTACCTCTGCTGCCTTTGGATCTCCTGCTTTTTCGGCGAGCTCTGCACGGCTTCCGATACACTCTCTGTGTCCGCATTCACACTCCCAGATATTGAGTGGTGTGCCCCAGTAACGGTTACGTGAGATAGCCCAATCCTGTATATTCTCAAGCCAGTTTCCGAAACGTCCTGAACCGATAGACTCAGGAATCCAGTTTACTGTATTGTTGTTTCTGATAAGATCATCCTTTACTGCTGTCTCCTTGATGTACCATGACTCTCTTGCATAGTAGATAAGAGGCTTGTCACATCTCCAGCAGTGTGGATACTCATGCTCAAATTTCGGAGCATCGAAGAGCTGCTTTCTGCCGCTTAAGTCCTTTAATACCTCAGGATCTGCATCCTTTACCCACATACCGGCAAACGGAGTCTCTGCTGTAAGCTCTCCCTTGTCGTTTACAAACTGTACAAATGGAAGGTCATAATTTCTTCCGACATTGGCATCATCCTCACCAAATGCAGGAGCGATATGAACGATTCCTGTACCGTCTGACATAGTAACATATGTGTCACATGTCACGAAAAAGCCCTTCTTGCCCTGCTTATCGGCAACCTGCTTAGCACAGTCATAAAGCGGCTCATACTCCTTGTACTCAAGATCCTTTCCTTTGTATGTCTCAAGCACCTCATATGCCTTCTTGCCTGCTTCTGCGTCCTCTTTTGAAAGAAGCTGTGAGAGCACCTTGTCTGCAAGTGCCTCTGCCATATAATATGTGTAGCCATCAACAGCCTTTACCTTTACATATGTGTCATTAGGGTTCACACAGAGTGCCACGTTGCTTGGAAGTGTCCATGGAGTTGTGGTCCATGCGAGGAAATATGCATCCTCTCCTACTACCTTAAAACGTACTACTGCTGATTTTTCTTTAACTGTCTTGTAGCCCTGTGCCACCTCCTGTGCAGAAAGCGGTGTTCCACAACGAGGACAGTAAGGAACAATCTTGAAGCCCTTGTAAAGAAGTCCCTTATTCCAGATTTCCTTGAGAGCCCACCACTCTGACTCAATGAAATTGTCGTCATATGTGACGTATGGATTGTCCATATCAGCCCAGAAACCTACTGTGTTGGAGAAATCCTCCCACATACCCTTGTATTTCCATACAGACTCTTTACATTTCTTGATGAATGGCTCAAGTCCGTAGTTCTCAATCTGATCCTTGCCGTCAAGGCCGAGAAGCTTCTCCACCTCGATCTCAACAGGAAGTCCGTGTGTATCCCAGCCTGCTTTACGTGGCACATATTTGCCCTTCATGGTCTGGAATCTTGGAATCATATCCTTTATGGTACGTGTCTCAACATGTCCGATGTGAGGCTTTCCGTTTGCTGTAGGAGGTCCATCATAGAATGTGTATGTCTCTCCTTCTTTTCTGTTTTCCATAGATTTTCTGAAGATATTGTTCTCTCTCCAGAACTGCTCTGTCTTCTTCTCGCGTTCAACGAAGTTCATATTGGTGTCAACTTTGTTGTACATGACTATCTCTCCTTATTCTATATTGTTCGTGAACATCCCAACATGCACCTCAAATTCGACTCTTACGAGGCTTCCTTGTGGCTTACTCCACTAGAATTTTCGGTTTATTGAATATTCACAAAAAAGGCACACATTCCTGTAATTAGGAACGCGTGCCTGATACGTCTATACCACCTATTACAATGTACTTAAGGGAAATACCCTTGCATACCCGCCCCTGTAACGTAGGGAATACGTCAGAACCTACTCTCGCAACGCTGTATGGCGATTTTAGCCTGCGGCTCAGAAGTGATTTTCAAAATGGCTCTACTCATACCGGCTCTCACCTGTCCCGGCTCTCTTTGACTTTCCCGCCATCTCTACTGTCTTCGTCACTGCCTTTTACTAACTGTGTTTAAGTATATAACTGAAAAGCCACTGTTGTCAAGATGTAATTGATTCTGTAATAATTTGATAATAATTAACTCTAATAAATGCCATCATACTCAAAATTCTGATAATCATAATCGTCATAATCAAAAGAATCATAATCATAATCGTAATCCTCATAGGAATCGTCATCATTATAATACTCATAGCCCTCATCAAAGCCCCTCATGAACTCCTTTTCTAAATCTGTGCTTACATTTGCGCCTGCCACAACCCAGAATATGATGCTGACTATAACTGAGATGGCTGCTGTTGCTATACCAACTATACCAAACACCTTGTTGTTGCCCTTTATGATATGTATAATACCAAAAATGATAGCAAGCAGAGCTGTCACATAATTGATGCATGTACAAAACAGTACAATAGATGCGATTCCAAGTACCAGAGAAGCTATACCAAAGCCATTGCTGTTCTTTGGCGGCTGGTTGTATGGATTAGCTCCATACTGTGGCTGATTGTATGCTGTCTGTCCGTATGCGGTCTGATTGTAGCCACCCTGTCCGTTTGGCTGCTGGCCATACTGCGTCTGTCCGTAAGCTGACTGATTAAATGAGCCCTGAGCATATGTGTTCTGGTTGTATGTACCCTGGGCATTTGGATTCTGATTGTATGTACCCTGATTTGCATAACCATATGCACTGCCCGGATTATTGACATATCCGTCTGTGCTGCCTGTCTGGTCTGATGACTGTCCATATGCATTCCCACTTTCCTGCTGGGATACAGACTGATTATATGTGTCTGTCGGCTGATTGTATGTGTCCTGCGGCTGGCTGTATGTGTCTGAGCCATTTGCTGTTTCTGAAGGCTGACCGAATACACCTGTATTGTCCGGTGTGCCTGACGACCGGTTGTCATTGTTCATATAATTGTTATCGTCCATAACTTCCTCCATATATCCTATTGTTTATGTAGCCATTGTGTTATCGTGTTAGAAATATTTTATCATATATTACAATAATGTAAATATTTTTATCATAAAAAATATGTAAAAATGGCAGGAGCAAATGCGCTCCTGCCGTAAAAAACATATTACTGCTCTTAGAAATCAAATTTCTGACTAAGCTCTTCCTCACTCTCCTCAACAGAGTTTTTGAGGTCATCCGCAAGCATATAGATATTTTCCAGTACCTTCTTGCACTTTGCCATGCTCTCGACTGTGGTATCAGCCATGCGAAGTCCCTCTGTTGAAGAAGCTGCGACCTCTTCTCCGGTAGCTGAAAGGTGTGTGATATTGTCTGATATGACTGTTGTTGAATCAAGAATCTTTTTGATACTCTCCTCAGCCACATTGATATCCTTCATCAACAGCTCAACGGCCTCTCCCATGGCATTAAACTTGTCTCTTGTATCGTCGATAAGCTCATTCTGCTTCTCTACCGATGATACTGAGTTCTCGATACTCTCGTTGGCACGCCTTGTGTCCTCATTGAGCTTGTTTATAATCTCTGTAATATTGGCTGATGCATCCTTTGTCTGCTCTGAGAGCTGTCTGATTTCATCTGCAACTACCGCAAAGCCCTTTCCTGCTTCACCTGCCCTGGCCGCCTCAATTGAAGCATTGAGAGCAAGCAGATTTGTCTGGTTAGAAATATTGATAATCGACTCAACAAAGCTCTTTACTTCCTCTACCTTAGCTGTAAGACTCTGGATAACTGACACTGTAACATTGCTTGCCTCTGCCACGTTGTGTGCCTGCTCCTTGAGTTCTTCCACAACATCAGCTCCCTGCTTTACGGTCTCATCAGTCTGGCGTGAGGCATCTATCATAGCCTTGATTCCACTTTCTGCATTGTCTGTATTTCCCTGAATATCAACACACATAGCTGCCTGCTTCTGGATAGCCTCCGCAGTGCTCTCTGTGCTGTCTGCTATCTCCTGGATTGAACTATGGCTCACCGCAACAGACTCATCGAGATCATTTAACATGGTCATAGCCTCGTCAAAGTGCTTTGAAATATTCTCCGCAACCATTACCATCTTCTTATTGCTGTCCACCTGTGCCATAGCAGATTCTTTGATTTCTTCCATATTTTCATCGAAGAAATGGGTAAGAAGAATCGTGATGCTGTCTGACGCATATCCCACAAGTACAAGTACAAAAACTGCTATCACATCATTCTGAAGAACTGTACCCCCTATTCCAAGCTGCATTACAAGCCTGATGACGCTGGATATGATTATTACTGCGTTCATCACCATCATCATCTTTATATCCAGATATATCATCGCTGCAATAACAAGCGGCAGGGCATATGTCCATGTACCGATTGTTGAATTGATCAGTGCGATAATAAAATATCCTGCTGTCATGGCGCTTACAAGTATAAGCGCACCTGTTCTGCTGTCTCTTTTTGTAATAAATGCAATTACAGCTATTACTATTACTGCTATTGCCGCAACAAGCTGTATACTTATCCTGGTAATATCAGCATCTTTTGTCCCAACTGCTGCAAATAACGTAAATGCTATATATGCAAATACTATGATTACCGCCAGGAATACACGTTTGTTGGCTCTGTTATACTGTTGACTATTCATAAAATCCCCCTTCTTTTGTTTGAGTTTTTAGAGTAGCTTTATTATACAACATTTTTTTATAATAATCCACTACTATTTAGTGCCAACGTACCATTTTTCTCATTTTGCTCCTGATTTGAAGAAAATTCTCCTCCTAATATATAAGTGTAGGGTTTAGATACCCCAACAGCCAGTTGGGTTCT
>ENA-ORVG01002561-ORVG01002561.1-human-gut-metagenome-genome-assembly--contig:-NODE-2561-length-16824-cov-3.157254_pt1 | contig 16824 bp, 10 predicted proteins | sample MGYA00242091_ERZ509233 | MGnify/ENA primary metagenome ERZ509233 (study PRJEB26280, sample SAMEA2338840) | human gut metagenome | biome: human gut; feature: human-associated habitat; material: faeces... | reverse complement strand
CCGGAACAGCCAGGTCTCCTGGAGCACCATGGCGAACAGCTCCCGGGCCTCGTCCCGGTTCATATCCTCAAGGCTCCGCCCATCGATCAAAATCTCCCCGGCGGAGATATCATAAAATCCCATGAGCAGGTTCACAATGGTGGTCTTGCCCGCCCCCGTGGGGCCTACAATGGCAATGGTCTGCCCCGGTTCGGCGGTAAAGCTCAGGTCCCGGATCAGAGGCTGCTTCGGGTCATAGGAGAAGGCCACATGGCGGAACTCCACCCGACCCTGCACCTCCTCCGGCCGCACCTGTCCTTGCCTGGGATCCTCCTCCGGCAGCTCCAGGAGGTGGAAAACCCGGCGGGCGGCGGCAGTGGTCCGCTGCATCTGGCTGAGGCCCTCGGAGATTTGCTCCAGAGGAGCAGAAAACTGCCTGGCAAACAAAATCACCGTCACCACCGTGCCCACAGGCAGCCTTCCTTTTACAATCAGGTAGCCTCCCACCAGGTTGACGGCGATGTAGGTCAGGGCATTGGCCAGCACGATCATAGGCTGCACCAAGCCGGAGACAAAGGCCGCCTGGGCCTGCACCTTCCTCTGCCGCCTGTTGACCTTTTGGTGTTTCTCCACCATGGCCTGCTCCAAATTGTAGGCCTTGGTGGTGGAGAAATTGGTATACCCCTCCTCCACAATGGAGTACAGCTGCGCCCCTTCCTGGAACATTTTATGGTAGTACTTCTCGCTGGCATTGGAGATCACCACCGACAGCAGCATGGAAATGGGTGTTGTGGCCAAGACAATGAGTCCCAGCCGCCAATCCTCCACCAGAAGAGCCACCGCAATCAAGGCAATCTGCAACAGTCCCTGCATCAGGGTATCCACAATCTGGTGAATGGAGGTCCCCATGGCGGACACATCGTCGGTCATCTGCTCCAGAATCTGTCCCACAGGCGTGCTGTCCACAAATTTCACCGGCAGGCGCTGGATTTTATCGGACATGCGAATGCGAATGGCGCAGGTGTAATGGCGGCTGACCATGTTGTTCATCAGATACATGTTCCCATACCGCACAGCTGCACCCAGTACGTAAACCCCAAACAGGGTCAGCAGTCCCGGCAGAATCTGCTGGACCAGATCCCACAGCGGATCACCGGAGACCTTGGCCTCCCAATATGCACAAATTTCATTGGTGATTTGGCCGGTGAGCTTGGGACCCACCACAGCGCAGGTGATGATGACCATACACAGCAGGCAGCTGAGGGCCAGCCACTTCCAAATGGGCCGGGCCTCCATAAAGAGCTTTCGGTAAAGCTCCAGCCGCTGGCGGCCAGTCAGTGTGTCGTTGGAGTCGGTTTTGTGTCGCCTCATGCCGCATCCCCTCCTGTCTGGGAGACGTAAATCTCCCGGTATACCTGGCACCGGGGCAGCAGCTCCTCGTGGCGGCCCCAGTCCACCAGGCAGCCCCGGTCCATCACAAAAATGCAATCGGAATTTTTCGCTGTGGTGACCCGCTGGGTCACCACGATCTGGGTCCTGCCCTTCAGTTCCTCTCCCAGCCGGGCCCGGAGCCTGGACTCTGTGAGAAAATCCAGGGCGGAGAAGCTGTCATCAAACACGTAAATGGGAGCGTCCTGGATGAGGGCCCGGGCGATAGCCAGCCGCTGCCGCTGGCCACCGGACAGATTGGTTCCGGATAGCTCCAGCTTATGATCCAGCCCATCAGGCAGGGACTCCACATACTCTTTCATCTGAGCAATGTCCAGGGCCCGCCAGACCTCTTCCTCTGTGGCGCCGGGCTTGCCCATGGCCACATTTTCCCGGATGGTACCGGCATAAACAGCCGTCTTTTGCAAAACACAGCTGATCTGCCCCCGGATGCAGGAGCCGGAAAGCTCCAGGCTGTCCCGTCCGTCCAGGAGAATCCGCCCGGATCCAGGCCGCCGGAAGCCCAATAACAGCTGCACCAGGGTACTCTTCCCGCTGCCGGTGCTGCCGATGATGGCCACCCGCTTGCCGGCAAAAATCTCCATGGTCACATCCCGAACGGCAGGCTCTGCTCCCTCTTCGAAGGAAAAGGTCACATGCTCCAGCGTCACGTTGCCGTGGAGTGTCCCATTCGTCCCATTTTCCCGCTCGTCATCCGGCAGGTCTAGCACCTGGAGAATCCGCCGGCAGGCCACGGCGGCATGGGGTACCATGACCACGGCAAAGGCCGCACTTAAAATGCTGTTCATAATGTAAGCCACATACTGGATCATAGCCAGCACGTCTCCCCCTGTAGCGGCAGAAGCCCCCGTGGCCATTCGCAGGGCACTGAGATAGAGGATCACCAAAACTGCCACATTCAGGCAAAAACTGGACAATGGGTTCAAAATTCCCATAGATACATTGGCCTTAATAATGTTCTCTGCCATGACCTCTGTGGCAGAGGCAATTTTTTTCTGCTCATCCGGCTCCCGGCGGAACGCCCGGATCACCCGGAGGCCCCGAAGCCGCTGGCGCATCAGCTCGTTCTGGCGGTCAATGTATTCATCGGATTGCTCCCAGAGGGGAGAGACCTTACGGCCCACCAGTACCACCACAGCACACACCAGGGGAACGGTACATAAAATCACCGTGGCCAACACCGCATCCACCCGGTAGGCCAGCACCACGCCGCCCACAAACATGGCCGGAATGGAGATGATACCGCCGGAAAGCATATCCGCCACCCAGGACACCGTATTCACATCCTGGGTGGAGCGGGTCACCAGGGCTCCGGTATCCATTTTTCCAAAGGACTGATGACCCATGCCCATAACCTTGCCAAATACTGCCCCTCGCAAATTGGCGCTGAAACCGGCCACTGCAGCAGCGCTCAACTTCCGGCCTAAAATCACTGCAACGGCCCCCACCAGGGCCACCGCCAGCATTTGACCGCAATAGCCCAAAATGACCGTAAAGTCCTTTTCATACACCCCTTCATTGACCACCCCACTCATAAGCGTAGGCAGCAGCAGTTGACTGATGGCAGACACCGTCATAAGTACCGCCGCCCCCAGAACCTGAGGCCAAAAGGGCAACAGATGTCGAAAAATACGTTTCATACCGCACATCCTCTCTACCATATTCCCGAGATATAAAACACTGTTACGCGCCCATTTTAGCATAACAATGTTAACTTGTCAACCCAAGTATTCTTTCATTGCCTCGAATATTAAACATATGTTTTCTTTCAAGCAACATAAAAGCGGCGAAAGCCATCCGCTCACGCCGCAGTACCACACAGAGAAGCAGAGTCTACCTCATGCCAACCGATGAAGGCTCCGGAATCCCCACATCCGCACCGCAGGCGCAGTCCAATTGCAATTGTATCCCAATGCACGCAGCTTTACCACAGGGATTCCTCCTTCCTTTCACAACATAGCAAATGCATTGTAACACCAACAAAGCAACTTGTCAATGGGCCTTGGAAAATTTTGTGTAACCCGGTTTTGGTACAAAATTTCGTTGACACCTGCCTTTTGGAAGCTTATACTAATGAAATGGGGCATTTCTGCCCCCAGATCTGACCAGACAAAGGAGGGAACACCATGGACGCAGGCAGTAACGGCACACCGGCGGGCCGAAGTAAACCGGGACCGGAGTCTGCCCTCCCTGGCGCTCCCGTTTCTTGAAAATACCGGCCCAATGTGTGTTTTTACTTCCTAATTGCGCAAATACTATGAGTTAGGAGGAAACACCATGGAAAATCAAGCCGTCATTCTGGAGAAGATGATCACCTCGCTCCTGAATGAAAAAAAGTACCCATCCCTGCGGGACATTTTAGTCACCATAAACCCCAGCGACATTGCCAGCGTTTTTGGCGAGCTGGAGCCAGACCGCATCCCCTTGCTGTTCCGCCTCCTACCTAAGGAGCAGGCGGCGGAAACCTTTGTGGAAATGGACCCGGAGGCCCAGGAGCTGCTGATCCAGGGCTTTTCCGACAGCGAGCTCAAGGAAGTGGTGGACGAACTGTACCTGGACGACGCCGTAGACCTGGTGGAGGAGATGCCTGCCAACGTGGTCCGTCGGATTCTGACCCAGGCTGACCCGGAAACGCGAAAATCCATCAACGAGCTCCTGCGTTACCCCGAAAACTCCGCTGGCTCCATGATGACCACAGAATACGTCACCCTGCGCCCCTCTATGACGGTGGAAGAGAGTATCCTCCGCATCCGCCGCACCGGCGTGGACAAAGAAACCATCTACACCTGCTACGTCACAGACAACCGGACCCTGCTGGGCCTTGTAACTGTAAAAGACCTGCTTCTGGCAGAGGACGACGAGACACCCATCCGAGCTATCATGCAGACCCATGTGATCTCCGTTTCCACCCTGGCAGATCAGGAAGAGGTGGCCCGAATGTTCGCCAAATACAACTTCCTGGCCCTTCCCGTGGTGGACAACGAAAACCGCATGGTGGGCATTGTCACCTTTGACGACGCCATGGACGTTATGGAGGAGGAGGCCACCGAGGACATTGAGATCATGGGCGGCATGTCCCCCTCGGAAAAGACTTACAGCCGGGCCACTACCTGGGACCTGTTCAAGCAGCGCATCCCCTGGCTGCTGCTGCTGATGGTCTCCGCCACCTTCACCGGCATGATCATCACCGGTTTTGAAAATGCCCTGGCCGCCCAGGTGGCCCTCACCGCTTTCATTCCCATGCTCATGGACACCGGCGGCAACTCCGGCTCCCAGTCCTCCGTGACCGTCATTCGGGCCCTGTCCCTGGGAGAATTGGAGTTCCGGGACCTGCCTCAAGTGATCTGGAAGGAAATTCGGACCGCCGTATGCTGTGGTACCGTGCTGGCTGCCGCCTGCTTTTGCAAAATTCTGCTGGTGGACCGTCTGCTCATGGGAAACAGCAGCATCACCGTTGCCGTGGCCCTAGTAGTTTGCCTGACTATGGCCATTACCGTGCTCCTGGCCAAAACCGTAGGCTGTATTCTGCCCATGTCCGCCAAGCGTCTGGGCTTTGATCCTGCCGTCATGGCCAGCCCCTTCATCACCACCATTGTGGACGCCCTGTCCCTGCTGGTGTACTTTGGCATTGCCAAGGCCTTACTGGGTGTGTAATTCGCCACATATACCGCCGGGAGTGTTTCAAACCTTTGTTTTTGAGACACTCCCGGCGTTTTTCGAATCCCCCGGTTTGGAAATGGGTTTGAAGGAACGTAAACGAAGCGTGCCTTCTCTCCCCCCACAGCAAATCATCACGTGGTTTTGGGAACGCTCTGCCAGCTCCTAAGCAAAATTCACAAAATTAACTCAAAAAAAGTGGCAATTCTCCTCACATAGCTGCAGTCACACCTCTTGACCCCTCCCCCTTCCTGTGATACTATTTCTCTACCCAGTATGTGGGCCATTCTCTCCCCAGACCGGCCCTAAGAACCGGGTGGGAGATTCTTCGGAGCGGTTCTGTTATGAGACCTGGTAAAAAAATACTCACCTATGTGGTGATCTTTCTCACCGCCTGGCTGTCTGCACTTTCTTATATCCTATTTGTCTTCCCCAACAACTTCGCCCCCGCTGGCATCAACGGCCTGTGCACCATGATACAATACGCCTTGGGTATCCGGGTCAGTATCATGAATCTCCTGGTCAACCTTCCTTTGGCACTCCTGGTTTACAAGATTGTCAGCCGGCCTGTGGCCATTCGCTCTATGATCTATAGTGCGTCTTTTTCCCTGGCCTTGGCAGTTTTGGAGCATGTGCCCCTGGAACAATTTGCCTACGCCACAGAAAACGGAACCAGCACCATCCTGGGCCCTTTGGTAGCAGGTATCATCAATGGATTCTGCTATAGCGTGGTGCTCCGAAGCGGCTCCAATACCGGCGGGCTTGACTATGTGGCAGCCCTGATTCACTCCAAGCTACCGGAATTCCACTTCCTCACCCTCACCTTCCTGATGAACTGCGTGGTGGCAGGTATCTCCTACTTTGTCTATGGTTACCAGATCGAGCCCGTCATCCTGTGCATCCTGTACTGCTTCCTCAGCAGCAACGTATCCGATCGCATTTTGCGCAGCGGAAAGGCCGCCATCAAGTTTGAGATCGTCACCCAACAGCCCGATGAAATTTCCCAGGAGCTGATTCACCGCCTGGGCCACAGCGCCACCCGTGTGGAGGGCAAGGGGATGTACTCGGGAGCTGCCACCTCCATTCTCCTGTGCGTGATCAACAAGGGGCAACTGGTGGAATTTGAAAACATCATTCACCGCTATCCGGGCACCTTTGCCTACCTCTCCCAGGTGAAGGAAGTTGTAGGCAACTTCAAACACATCAACAAGAACGGCCAGCAGGAGAACCGTCTGCTTGACGATGGCTCCGATGGTACGTTATAATAAGAAATATAAAAATCTTTGTTCGGAGGTAGATTCCTATGGCCCATTATTGCGCAGAACCGTCCCATACCTTCAGCGAATATCTGCTAATCCCCGGTTACACCAGCGAGGACTGCATCCCTGCCAACGTGTCCCTTCGGACCCCTTTGGTGAAATACCGGAAGGGCCAGGAGGAGCCTGCTATGAGTCTGAATATCCCCATGGTCTCAGCCATCATGCAGTCGGTTTCCAACGACACCATGGCCATTGCCCTGGCCCGGGAGGGCGGCCTCTCCTTCATCTATTGCTCCCAGTCCATTGAGAATGAGGCCGCCATGGTGGCCCGGGTGAAGGCCTTCAAGGCCGGCTTCGTGGTCTCCGCCTCCAATCTGACCCCAGAGGCCACCTTGCAGGACGTATTGAATCTGAAAGCCCAAAACGGCTTCTCCACCGTAGCCGTCACCGATGACGGCACCGCCACCGGCAAGCTGCTGGGCATTGTCACCAGCCGGGATTACCGGATCTCCCGGATGGACCCCAGTGAGAAGGTCTCCTCCTTCATGACCCCCCGGGAAAAGCTGGTGACCGCCCCGGCCGAAACCACCTTAAAAGAGGCCAACGACATCATCTGGGCCAATAAGCTGAACTCCCTGCCCATTGTGGACGCCAATGGCCACCTCCTGTACTTCGTCTTCCGGAAGGACTACTCCTCCCACAAGGACAACCCCCTGGAGCTCCTGGACAGCCACAAGCGGTATCTGGTAGGCGCTGGCATCAACTCCCGGGACTATGCCCAGCGGGTACCCGCCTTGGTGGAGGCCGGGGCCGACGTACTGTGCATTGACTCCTCCGAGGGCTTTACCTGCTGGCAGAAGAAAACCATCGACTGGATTCGCAGCCAGTATGGCGACGCCGTGAAAGTCGGCGCCGGTAATGTGGTGGACCGGGAGGGCTTCCTGTTCCTGGCCGAAGCCGGAGCTGACTTTGTCAAGGTGGGCATCGGCGGCGGCTCCATCTGCATCACCCGGGAGACCAAGGGCATCGGACGGGGACAAGCTACCGCCCTCATTGAAGTCGCCGCTGCTCGGGATGAATACTTTGAGAAGACCGGCATCTACGTGCCCATCTGCTCTGACGGCGGCATTGTCCATGACTACCACATGACCCTGGCGCTGGCCATGGGTGCGGACTTTCTCATGCTGGGCCGGTATTTTGCCCGGTTTGACGAGAGCCCCACCAACAAGCTCATGATCAACGGCTCCTACGTGAAGGAATACTGGGGTGAAGGCTCCAACCGGGCCCGGAACTGGCAGCGCTATGACTTGGGTGGTGCCTCCAAGCTGAGCTTCGAGGAAGGCGTAGACTCCTATGTCACTTATGCCGGCCCCCTCCATGACAACGTAGAGGCCAGTCTCTACAAGGTCAAGAGCACCATGTGCAACTGCGGCGTCACCACCATTCCGGATCTCCAGCGGGACGCCAAACTGACCCTGGTCTCCGCCACCTCCATTGTGGAGGGCGGCTACCACGACGTCCAGCTCCGCTCCACCAGCTCCAAAGTATAACCGTATGGGACTGCCTCCACCGGCCTAAAAAGCCTGAAGGCAGTCCCGTTTCGTCTCTTTGTCACACGGTCTGTTTTTGGGGAAATGAGCCGCAAGTCACGTTGTATTTTCTGCAAAATTTGCAATGAATTGCAAGCTTTTGCTGGCACAACACATTTCCCACACAAGAAGCTGCCTCCCTGGCCATGCCGGCCATCAGGAGGCAGCTCTGTTTGCCTGAAATTGAGAAAGTCTCAGAAGGTTTGCAGAGAAACCAGCTCATCAGGAAGAACTTCTGTCCCATCCTGCCGGACGCGGAGGAAGGAAACCGTTCCGGTCGCCTCCCGGTACAGATACAGCCAGTACCCTTCCTCCACCTGGTAGCCACCCAGGAGCCGTCCTTCAAGGCCACCCAGTGTCACCATCCGGTCCAGTTCCGCCATATCCATGGCCCGGTCCGAGTATTCCGCCACGGGAATGCCGTGATCTCCCTCCTGGTACTCCCAGGGAGCTTGGGCGCCGTCCCGCCTCAGATGCACGCCGAGAACTGCGTGCTCCGTATCCTGCAGGAAGGTCTTTTCGTGGTCATAGGTGGCGCGGTAGGTGACGGCAAAGGAAATCCGGCTGGCATAGTAGTCTCTCTCCGCCCAACCAGGCGTTGGCGCGCCGGACATCTCGCTGCGGATATTCCAGTCTGTCAGCATGGGGTCAAAGGCAATGCGCTCCACCTTGAAGGTCAGCACCCCGGTTTCCTGGGCAAATCCCGCTACGATGGACTCTACCAGCTCCCTGGCATCAGCCAACTCCTCTGCTGTAAAGGGATAAACAGAGATTTGATCTTGCCCACGGCGCACCTGGAAATCAGTGGGAAGCGCTTCCGTAGCGATTTCGGGCTCTGTCCAAACCGCTTCCGAAGGCGTGACCTCCGGTACCGGCCCATGGGGCAGATTGGAAACAAACTGATAGCTGCCCTCTGCCGGGCGAAGTGTCAAGGTCCACAGCATATGGGCGTCCTGGGCCATGGGGAAGCGGTACCGGAGCTGCACCGTGCCATCCTCTTGCCGCAGGCCGGACTCCAATTCCGGACAGGTGAACAGGAGGGCATCCCCATGCACCAGATAATAGCAGCCCGTAGACTCCAAATAGTACCCCTCACGGTCAAGGTCTGAGGGAAGCTGCTCCAAGCCCAGACCGGTATACTTCTGCAGCAGCCCATCCATCTGCACCGGGTCCAGCTTCACCACAGAGGACTGGGGATCTGCCCCCAGGGCTATCAGCTGGTCCAGCTCCCTTTGGTCCATCTGGTATGTGCCGCTGCTGCCATCATAGAACAGGACGCTCAAGTCCAGCTCTTCCGGGCAGCTGAAGCTTTGACAGAGGAAATGGTTGGCAAATCCCTGCTCAAAGGGGGGCATCCCGTCTGCCACGGGCGTTTCCGGTCCGTAGAAGAAGGAATTGCGGAACCAATTTAGCTCCTCCTGGGTCAGCTCTGTCTCCTCACCGGCCGCTTCCACCGGCCCGGCAAACAGGATCATGCCCAAGATCAGGCTGAGGACCAGCGCCGCCACCGTGACGGCAGCCAGAGGCTTCTTATACCGCAGCACCTTGGTGATCCGATCCTTGGTGGTATTTTCGCTGAATGCAATGGGACTGGGGGCCACCAGATGCTGCTTCTTGGCCAAGGCCAAGAGAGATTCGCTGTAGTCCGCGCGGACGCTGGGACCCAAAGCCTTCAGAACCCGCTCATCACAGGCCATCTCCAGATCCTGCTGGAACTGCCGGTACAGCAGCCAAACCACAGGATTAAACCAGTGGACGGACAGCACCACATAGGACATCAGCTTCCAAATGTGATCTCTGTGCTGCAAATGGGCCCGCTCGTGGGCGATGGTGTGACGCTGCTGCATCTCCGTAAGGCCTACAGGCAGGTAGATCCGTGGGTGCAGAAAGCCCACTACACAGGGAGACGGGATGGTGTCCACCTCATAGATTTCATCGGACAGCCGCATGGCAAACTGCAGCCGCCTCCGAAACAGGAAGTACGAGCCAAAGCCCCACAGAACCAGCGCTCCGGCCCCCACTGCCCAAAGCACAGTGAGTGCCGGGCCCCAGGCTTGTTCCGCCGTCTGGGCCGGGGTGATGTCCCCGGATTTTGCCTCATAATAATAGGCAGTTACTTGCTGCCCTTCCGAGGTCATGACCGTTTGCACCGGCGCACCGGCAGCCAAAGCCCGGTCATACTCCGGCGTCCCCTGAACTGCAGTCTGGTAGTTGCCGGTGTAGCTGCTCTTGAAGTCGATCCGAGGCGGCTGGGGCGCTGCGTTCATCACACTGAGGCTGGAGCTGAGAGCCACCGGACACAGCAGCCGCAAGGCGGCTATGGCCCAGAGCATCAGGGCCACACCCTTGGGCGCCCGGAGGTGGTTCAGCGCCCGGCTCACTGCCAAAGCCGCCAGCCCCACCAGAGCCCCGTAAAGGCTCATGCGCAGAATTATATCCAGAATTCCCGTCATATCAGCTCTCTCCCTTCCTGCTTTCGTCTATCAGACGTTGGATGGCGTCCACCTCCTGCTTGGACAGGCGGCGATTCCGCGTAAAGGTGGCAATCAACGCAGGCAACGAGCCACCGAAGGTCTCCTCCACAAACCGCTCGCTGCGGGCTGCCTGGAACTCCGACCGCGTAACCAGAACGGTAACAAGACCATCCTGCAGCTGGAACAGCCCCCGGACGCACAGACGCTTCAGCATGGTATACGTAGTGGTCCGCTTCCAGCCAAAGGCCGCGTCGCACCGCTTGATCAGCTCCCCAGTGGTAATGGGGGCGGCCTCCCAAATCATCTCTGCAAACCGGGTCTCCATGGTACCCAACACATATTCCTCCATAAGTAGCTCTCCTCCTTTTGGCCTTATCTGTCTACCTCTATTAGACACCTACAGTCTAACACAGTTAGACAGCCTTGTCAATAGAAATCTGGAAATTTTTTCTTTACTACACCTGTTCAAAATTCCGCTACCAAGGGGCTTCCATTTTGGAAAAATGCGGTATATAATAGGAGGAAATTTCCGGGCATTCGTTGCCCCCAGGAGGTAATTCCATGACGACTGAAATGCATCCACTGACTTTAGCCCCTGCCCGCCGGGCAGAGCTGGTCTCTGGCTTCCAGGCAGCCTTTTCCGCCCGGCCGGACCGGTTTTTCTCCGCTCCCGGGCGAACGGAAATTGGCGGCAACCATACCGACCACCAGCGAGGCCGTGTCCTGGCCGCTGCCGTCAACCTGGATACCGTGGCTGCCGTTCGGACCAATGGATCGCGCCAAATTCGCATACAGTCTGCAGGATATCCCCTGTGCACAGTGGATCTGGACCGGCTGGAGCCAGACCCCAGGGAGATCAACACCACCGCCGCTCTCGTCCGGGGCGTTGCCGCCCGTTTTGTCCAACTGGGTTGCCCGGTAGCCGGGTTTGACGCCTACGTCACCTCCACGGTGCTGCCTGGCTCTGGCCTGTCCTCCTCCGCTGCCTTCGAGGTGCTCCTGGGTACCGTCCTCAACTGCCTCTTCTTTGAGAGGAAGCTCACCGCTCCGGAAATCGCCATGGCAGGGCAGTATGGGGAGAATGTATTTTTCGGAAAGCCCAGCGGCCTCATGGACCAGATGGCCTGTGCCGTGGGGAACCTGGTGGCCATTGACTTCCTGGACCCGGGTAAACCGGCCATTCACCCAGTGGCTTTTGACTTCGCTGCCTGTGGCCACGCTCTGTGCATTGTGGATTCCCGGGCCAGCCACGCTGACCTCACCGACGAATATACCGCCATCACCCACGAACTAAAAGCCCTGTGCAGCTACTTCGGCAAGGACGTGCTGAGCCAGGTGCCCGAATCGGAATTTTACGCTGCCATTCCCGCCTTACGCCCCCTGTATGGGGACCGGGCAGTTCTGCGGGCCGTTCACTTCTACCAGGAGGATAAGCGGGTGCCCGAGCAGGTGGCCGCACTGGAGGCCGGAGATTTTGACCAGTTCTTACACCTGGTGAAGCAGTCCGGCTACTCCTCCTACATGTACCTGCAAAATATCATTCCCACAGGAGCCGTAGCCCACCAGGACATGGGCGTTGCTCTGGCCCTGTGCGAACACTATTTGGCCGGCCGGGGTGCATACCGGGTTCACGGCGGAGGCTTTGCCGGAACGGTTCAGGCCTTTGTACCCCTGGACCGGCTGGAGTCCTTCCAGTCCGGCATTGACGATGCCCTGGGGCAGGGTGCCTGTCATATCCTGTCCATCCGTCCCTGGGGTGGTGTGGAAATTCTGGAGGCTTGACATATGAAAATAGAAACATACATCGATGCGCTGATCTCCTATGCCACAACGCGAGAATTGATCCAGCCAGAGGATCATGACGTTGCAGTCAACAAGCTTTTGGAAATTCTCCAGCTGGATGACTATACCCCTTCTGATGAGCAGCTGCCAGGGGAGCTGGAGGAAATTTTGATGGGCCTGCTGGACTACGCCTGTAGCCGGGGCCTGTGTCAGGACAATGTAACCGCTCGGGATCTCTTCGACACCAAGCTGATGGGTGCGCTCACCCCCTTTCCCCGGGAGGTTCATGCCGCCTTCCGGGCCCGGTACGCTCAGGACCCAGCGGCTGCCACCGACTGGTACTACCAGCTGTGTCAAAACACGGATTACATTCGCCGCTACCGGATTGCCAAGGACATGCGCTGGACCTACCGGAGCCCCTATGGAGACCTGGATGTCACCATCAACCTGTCGAAACCCGAAAAAGACCCCCGAGCCATTGCCGCCGCCAAACTGGCCCCTCAGAGCGGTTACCCCAAATGCGCCCTGTGCGCGGAAAATGCAGGCTATGCCGGCCGGATGAATCACCCTGCCCGGCAGAATCACCGCCCCGTTCCCCTTCGGCTCCAGGGCGAGAATTGGTTTTTCCAATATTCACCCTATGTGTATTATAACGAGCACTGCATCGTCTTCAACGCCCGGCACACCCCCATGGTGATTGACCGCTCCGCCTTTGCCAAGCTCCTGGAATTCGTGGAGCAGTTCCCCCATTACTTCCTGGGCAGCAACGCAGACCTGCCCATTGTAGGCGGCTCTATCCTCAGCCACGAACATTTCCAGGGTGGCCGGTACGAATTTGCTATGGCCAAGGCCCCCATGGAGCGGCGCCTGTCCTTCCCGGACTTCCCCCAGGTGACAGCTGGCATTGTCAAATGGCCCATGTCCGTCCTGCGCCTGCAAAGCGCCGAGCCGGAACCGCTCATTGCATTGGCCGACCGGATTCTCGCCGCTTGGCGAGGCTATACCGACGAGAAGGCCTTCCTCTTTGCCGAAACGGACGGAGAGCCCCACAACGCCATCACCCCCATTGCCCGCAAACGGGGGGAGCTTCTGGAGCTGGATCTGGTCTTGCGGAACAACATCACCACGGAGGAGTTTCCCCTGGGCGTGTTCCATCCCCACCCGGAGCTGCACCATATCAAAAAAGAAAACATCGGCCTCATCGAAGTCATGGGACTGGCGGTGCTGCCCTCCCGGCTGAAGACAGAGCTGGCTGGCTTAGAGCAGGCCATTGTCAAGCGCCGGGACATCCGCACCGATGTCACCCTGGCAAAACACGCCGACTGGGTGGATGGTCTGAAACAGCAGTACGTATTCACCCCCGCCACCACCAGGAAAATCCTCCTGCGGGAAACCGGCAAGGTCTTCTCCCGGGTCCTGGAGGATGCCGGTGTCTTCAAACGTACCCCAGAGGGCCAGGCAGCCTTCCTGCGCTTCCTGACCTCTGCCGGCGGTACACAGTAAACAGGCAAACACCTGCCAAGTAAAACGCCAAGCCAATCACGGAGCCTGCATGGTATGGGGGCAGTCCCCATGCCATGCAGGCTCCGTCTTTCATCCCAAGGCGTCGTTCAATACCGTCCAACCGGCGGTTTGACGTCCTCCGGCAGCGGGCACCGGTAATGCTCCCCATGTTGGGCCGCCCGCTCCCCCTCTGCCCGCTGCAGCAGGTCCGGCCGCTGCAGCAGGCGCAAGGCACTGAGCGTCAGCGCCTCGGCAGCTGTGCCCATCCCTTTCAGTCCAATGGGAGAGCAGGAAAATGCCGTGTTCTGCCAGGAATGCCCCACATTCCCCAAACAGGCTGTCGCCACCGTGAGCATCACCGTTGGGACCGCACAGGCCGCGTCTCCCACATCGGTAGATCCGGAAACACATCCGCACTCCTTGGCGTCAAAGGGGTGAACTCTGCTGTCCAGCGGCTGCTGCTCCCAATTCGCCAGCTCCTCCCCTGTGAGAAACGGCTCCAAGGCTCTGGCCATTTCCCGGCGGGTCGGTTCCGGGTATGTCTGCAAAAATTGCGCTGCCAGCTGGTAATCCGCTTCCGTCCACACCGGCGCTCCAATTTCCCGGAGGCATTGGTCTACCACCTCCGCCAGCGTCCTGTTGGGTACGTAATCAGAAAACGCCATGGTGATCTCCCAACGCATCTGGGTCTGTGTCATCAGCGCCGCACCCTGGGCAATGTTCACCACACGCTCAAACAGCTCCTGCACCTGGTCCACAGTTGGAGCCCGTACCTCGTATTTGATCACAGCGTGAGCCGGTACCACATTGGGCGCCGTACCCCCGGCATCGGCGTAGGCGTAGTGAACCCGCGCCTCATCCGGCATATGCTCCCGCAAATAATTGACCCCCACATTCATCAGCTCCGCTGCATCCAGGGCCGAGCGTCCCAAATGGGGCGCGCCACCGGCATGGGCCGCCACGCCGTCAAAGGTAAAGTTGCCCCCCATAATGGCCACATTTCTCTTGGCCGGCACCTGATTCCATGTGCCCGGATGCCAGGTCAGGGCAAAGTCTATGCCGTCAAAGCACCCTGCTCTGGCCATAAACTGTTTGGAGCCGGCGCCTTCCTCCGCCGGGCAGCCGAAGAAAACCACACTGCCGTCCAATCCCTCCTGAACCAGGCAATCCCGAATGGCCATAGCAGCGGCAAAGCAGCCTGCGCCCAAAAGATTGTGCCCACAGCCGTGGCCCGCTCCCCCTGGCGTCACAGCCTCCCGCTCCGGCCAGGCCGCCCGCTGGCTCAGACCATCCAGGGCATCAAACTCCGCCAGCAGTCCCACCACCGGCGTTCCGGTTCCGTTGCGGAACACGGCGGTAAAGCAAGTGGGGATACCTGCCACATGAGTTTCAACGGAAAATCCCTCCCGCTCCAGGGCCCCGCAAAGCGCTGCGGCGGATTTCGTCTCACAGTAGGGGAGCTCCGCATAGGACCAGATATCCCGGGCCAGAGCTTCTGCCGTCGCCTTCCAACGGCCCACAGCCTGCCTGGCCATTTCTACGTCTGTCATAAATCTTCCTCCCTATAAGACCTTGCTGAAAAATGCAGCCGTCCGTTGATTTTTGGGGGCAGCAAACACCTCTTCCGGCGTTCCCTCTTCCTGGACCGTTCCGCCGTCCAAAAACACCACCCGGTCCGACAGTCTGCGAGCAAATGCCATCTCGTGGGTCACAAGCACAATGGTCATCCCGCCTTTTGCCAAGTCTTCCATGACATGCAGCACCTCCTTTACCATTTCCGGATCCAAGGCGGAGGTGGGTTCGTCAAACAGCATCACGTCCGGCTGCATGGCCAGCGCGCGGGCAATAGCCACGCGCTGCTGCTCGCCGCCCGACAGCTGGCCGGGTTTATGGCCGCGGCGCGGCGTGAGGTTCATCATCTCCAGCAGTTCGGCGGCGCGGCGTTCGACCTCCGCACGCGGACGGCGGCCGATAAACCCCGGAATGCAGACGTTCTCGAAAGCCGTGAATTCGGGCAGCAGGTGGTGGAACTGGAAGACGAAGCCGATACGTTCGTTGCGGAAGCGGGACAGCGCCTTGTCGCCCAGCGAAAAGGCGTCCTGTCCGTCGATCTCGACACGGCCCGCGTCGGGGCACGAAAGCGTGCCGACGATTTGCAGCAGCGTGGTCTTGCCCGCGCCGCTGGCGCCGACGATCGAGACGACTTCGCCTTCGGCGACGTCGAGCGAGACGCCCTTGAGCACTTCGAGGTCGCCGAAACGCTTGTGTATGTCGGTAACTTTTATCATGCGGTTGCGATGGTTATTTGCGGTTCCGTTCGTACGCGCCGAAGAGCCTGACCGTATCGACGGCCTCCTGCACATCGTGCACGCGCAGGATCGCGGCCCCCTGACGCAGGCACTCCCAGCCGAGGGCGACGGTGCCCGCGAGCGATTCGGCGGGCGTGGCGTCGAGGACGCGGTAGATCATCGACTTGCGCGAAAGGCCCGCCAGTACGGGGTAGCCCAATGCGCAGAGACGGTGCAGGCCCGCCAGCAGCTCGTAATTCTGTTCGGTGGTCTTGGCGAAGCCGAAGCCGGGGTCGAGGATGATATTTTCGCGCTTGATCCCGGCGGCGAGCAGGTCGGCGGTCTTCGTTTCGAAATAGGCCGTGACCTCGGCCGTGATGTCACGTTTGTAGTCGGTGAGGGTCTGCATGGTCCGGGGATCGCCCTTCATGTGCATGGCGACGTAGGGCACGCCGCAATCCGCAACGACGGAGAGCATCGCAGGGTCGAGTTCCCCGGCCGAAATATCGTTGACGACGAGCGGACCGAACGTTTCGACGGCCTTCGCCGCGACTTCGCTGCGGAACGTGTCGACCGAGACAACCATGCCGTGCGCCAGCCGGCGCACGGTCCCGACGCCCAGCCGGACGCGCCGCCACTCCTCGTCGGCAGGGACTTCGTCGGCGCCGGGGCGCGACGAATAGCCCCCCACGTCGATGATCGAGGCGCCTTCGGCGGCGGCCTCCTTCACGCGGCGTTCGACATGCGTCGCGTCGGGCATGCGGCTGCCGGCGAAGAACGAGTCGGGGGTGACGTTCAGGATCGCCATCACCTGCGGCCGGGAGAGGTCGAGATCAATGTCGTG
>ENA-ORVG01002550-ORVG01002550.1-human-gut-metagenome-genome-assembly--contig:-NODE-2550-length-16904-cov-25.982729_pt1 | contig 16904 bp, 15 predicted proteins | sample MGYA00242091_ERZ509233 | MGnify/ENA primary metagenome ERZ509233 (study PRJEB26280, sample SAMEA2338840) | human gut metagenome | biome: human gut; feature: human-associated habitat; material: faeces... | reverse complement strand
CCAGGTCTCCATGCTGAAACCGGCGGCATCGATATGCACGTGAAGCCCGCAGCTCTCGTTCACCTTCACCTCACACAGGTCAAGCACCCAGCAGACCTTCTCCAATTCCTGTAACCCGGCTTCACCGACCAGGATCGGACTGACAAGCTCGAAGGTGTCGTTGCCGTTCAGACTACTGTCCGTCACGAGTTTCCAATGCGGACGGGTGGTATGGTTGTAGCCTTCCACCGTAACCTCGATACCGGCCTCCCTGAGCTCGCGGGCGAGCCGTTCACGGGAGCAGTTGTAGGCCTCGATCTCGATACCGAACTTGCGGTTGAAAGTGTAATCCAGTGCGGCTGTCGCCGGATGGATATTCAGACCGCCTTCCCGTTCACTCATCCGGCGCAGGGCGTTCACTACAAAACCGTAATTGCCGTTGGTCACCATTCTTGCGATTTCTGCGCGGGGAACCCCCAAAAGGAACAGCTGCCGGATCTTACTCGTCTTCGTTGTCTCTTGTGCTAAAATGCTTCTAATTTGCTCGTTCATAACTTGTTACCTCCTTTATGATTCTACTACTAAGGTAATGCTTTTATAGGAGAAGTCGTAATCATAAGAACCTTATTATCATGTTATTAGCTTACTTTATCTTAGGCTAAAAGTCCTTATTTGAGGTCTCCGGATCTTGTCTGCCGCAAGTCCAGGATGACAAAAGGCGGCAATATATCGTAACAGCCGGATAGCAGTATATCATGATATGATAAGCCGCATAGGGCGTGATATAAGAATAGGGATAGGCGGAGCTATGCAGATAGCGGTATAACGGGTTAACCGAATAACGATATATCATGATATGACGAGCCGCATAGGGCGTGATATCGGAATAGGGATAGACGAATCTATGCTGATGGCGATATAACGGGTTAGCCGGATAGCGATATATCATGATATGGCGAGCCGCATAGGACGTGATATCGAAATAGGATAGGCGAAGCTACGCCGATAGCGGTATAGCGAATTAAAGACTATGGGCGAGACATTCCCCAAAAAAACGATGAATAATGCTGCCAATCAATGATATTTCAATCTCCGGTTCTTTTTTATATGGCTATATGTTTATAGCACTATCGCAAATAACCATATAGCCGGCATGAAATATTTGCCTTCAAAAGACCGGAAATGCGGAAAAGCCGGCAGAAAACGTATGCGTTTTCCCCTTGACAAAAGGCTTTATAGCATTATATGGATATAGCGTGATATTCAAAACGTGGTCCGCCCCTGCGGACAGCAAGTTGTGTTTTCGTTAAACGAAAACCGGACAGTTTAACGGCAATTAAGCCGCTAAACTGTCCGCTTCCTAAGCTCCGAAGTCGCCTGATTTGCCATTACTGATTATTCAAAAAATATATTAGTTTATTCTTTTGCTGTCAGGATCGTGATTTTACTTTCCTGATAGGAAACCGTTAATTTCCTTTAAATGACTTGCCACCTCCCAGTTGCATCACATGAGTGTAAAATCATGGATGCGGCTATCAGCATGTCCATACTGTTAAATGTTAAATATCCCAATTATCCAAAATCCTTTTCCTTCTTTACCATTATAATACAGTAGTAAACTAAAAACAAGGAATAATGATGGATAAGAAAAAGAAAAGGTTGCTTTCTCCATTGTTGGAGCGGACACTGGATGCGTTGGAAGGCCGGCGTAGCGTACGTACATTGGAGAACTACCATAGTTGTATAAATAAGGTAAAGGAATTTGTGGGCGATGGATGGGAAAGTTTGATAGTGACGGACATCACAAGACGTTGGACGGACGCATATGCTGCATGGTTAGAAAGCCGTCACGCTGACAAACCTCAGACCGTGGATTTTTATCTTCGCACGTTCCGTGCGTTGTACACTCATGCGCTGGCACTTTCTTCCGAGGGCACGAATGGGAAACCTTTCAGCGGACATCACACCGGTGGTAGCTTTCCTGCCAAACGTGCGCTCCGGAAAGAAGAAGTACAGCGTCTGCTCTCGCCCAGCTTGCGGCAGACACTGCCGGAGAACCAGCGTGAGGCGTTGGATGTGTTATTGTTCATCTTCTACGCCCGTGGAATGGTATTCAAGGATGTGTACGGGTTGACCCACCGGATGGTGACGGACCGGCACATCCGTTACCTGCGCAGCAAGACCGGCGTGCCCATCGACGTGGAAGTGGTGCCGGAATTGGAAGAAATCATGAAACGGTACCATCGGGAAGATTCGCCTTTCGTTTTCCCTTTCCTGCACGAGACAAGAAAAGGGTGTTGCGGGAAGGGACTCTCTGAGGAATCCGCCCTGCGGCGGATCAATCGTTCCACGCGTAAGATTGGCAGAAAGACGGGACTCTCCGTGCCGCTCACCACCTACGTGCTGCGGCACACGTGGGCGACATTGATGTTGGAAGACTGCCAACCGGTTGAACTGATCAGCCAGTGCATGGGACACACTTCGATACGTACCACGCAGATTTATCTTTCCCGCATCAGCAGCCATAAGGTTGACACCGCTGTGAACGGCATGTACGACCGGATGCTGCGGCTGCCCAAACATAAAAGAAAGGAAAGGGACATCCCGTCCGGACACCGCCGGAAAACAGAATCCCTTGCATCGCAACCTATGGAAAACAGGAACACACAGCCGCATATTTCCCAAACTCCCGAAAACAAAAGATGTCCCTTTCTTGGCGAGAAAGAGACATTTTTTTCATGTCGCATGAACACCGTAATAAATTTCGTTGCAAAAGTATATATTTCACAGGTTTGCTGCAAATTTTCTTCCGTTTTTTTCTCCGTTTTACCCGACATTTCTTCCTGCCTTCCTTTCCTCTATTCTTTCCACGCGATGTAAAACGCATTTTCAACTGCCTGTATTACAGAATTATATAAGTCAATTTCCCATGATGTCTCTTTCTCGCCAAGAAAGAGACACTCGTCAAGGGCTGCCAGAATGTATGGAAAAACAAAAAACGGACAGGAAAACGAATCCCGTTTCTTTTTCCCATCCAAATACAGCAAGTTATTGTATTTGCCGTACAGTTCGCAAATGCAAAGGCACCGGAAAGAAAACATAAGGAGGCGATAAGATGAAACAAATGACAAAGGAAAGGATCGGGATATGCTGAGTAACCCCACACGATACGGGCTGGTTGCCTGCCGCTACCTTGTATGGGGCTGGCACAACAATGTCTGGCTCAATGCCCCGGAAATCGCGGAGCGTTACCGTATAAACGTGCGCGCCCTCTCGCCGGCGTTGCGACGGTTGGTGATGGCAGGTATCCTGCGCTCACAATGCGGAGGGACGAGGCCGGGATTTATGCTCAGCCGTGCACCGGAGGAGGTGACGATGCTGGAAGTGATGCGTGCGTTGGAGGGGAACTTCCGCATGGACTGCTGTCGCACGGTTCTCCCCTGCGTCCAGTGCTCATGCACGGAGGACAATTGCCGGGTCTGCGGAGTGTTCCGGGGAATATTGGACGAGCTGCATGACAGGCTTTCCCGTATGTCGCTCGAAGACCACGCCGCAACAGAAGAATTTTCGGGGGGGGGGGGGGAAAACCCTGCAAGCCAATAAGATAGCAAATCGGCCGAAAAATACCGGGCGATGACACATGAGAATTAATAAATTAAAAAATACGATATGAGAAAAAGATTCATTCCGTTCCTGCTGGCGGCACTGCTCGCCGGAAACGTCCAAGCGGAAGTCGTGTCGGACAGCCTCCGCACCACGATCTACTACCGCACGGCAAGCGCACGGCTGGAACTTCCCTACATGGACAACGACCGGCACCTTGCGGCATTGGGGGACAGCATCCGCGCTTTGGAAGCCGACCCTGCAGTGCAGCTCAGGCGTATCCGTATCCAGACGTCCGCCTCCCCCGAGGGGAACAGCAAGTTTAATAAGGAGCTCGCCAGAAAACGCGGCGAGGAACTACGCGACTATCTGAAAGGGAACCTCTCGCTTCCCGACAGCATCTTCACGCTCCGGCCGCTCGGCGAGGGCTGGGACGAGCTGGCGGAGAAACTCGCCCGCACCGACGCGCCTTGGCGCGACAAGGCGCTGGCCATCATCCGTGACACACCCGAGTGGGTGGTCCGCGAGGGCAAGGTGGTGGACGGGCGTAAACGTCAGCTAATGAACCTTGCCGGCGGTCGCGCATGGCAATATATGAAGGAGAACCTCTTTGACAGCTTACGCAGCGGAGCATTGGTAGTGTGCGAGGTGGAACGCATCGAGCGCGTGAAGCCCGAACCCGAATACACGCCAGCCGAAGTGAAACAGGCAACCGATATGACAGCCGAGGGCACGGAAGAAACCCCGGCTACGGAGACCGAATCTACCGCCACCTTATATGATAAGGAAGACGAGACGATTCCGCAGGATAACACGGACAAGGATGCGGCGGAAAAGAAACCGTTTTTCATGGCGGTAAAGACGAACCTTCTCTACGATGCCGCCCTCGTTCCGAACGTAGGAGTCGAATTTTTTCTCGGGCAAGGATGGAGTATTGGCGGAAACTGGATGTACGCATGGTGGAGCAAGGATGCCAAGCAGCGTTATTGGCGTATCTACGGCGGCGAGCTGGAAGTGCGCAAGTACTTAGGACGGAAAGCTGCCGAAAAGCCGCTACAGGGACATCACCTCGGCGTGTACGCGCAGGGGTTGACCTACGACTTCGAGACGGGGAGCAAGGGCTATTTGAGCGACTTCGGCTACGGCGTGGGCGTGGAATACGGTTACTCGCTTCCCGTTGCCAAGCGTCTGAACATCGACTTCGGTATCAGCGTTGGGTATGACGGTGGTAAGTACAAGGTATATGAGCCGGAGGACGACTGCTACGTGTACAAAGAGACAAAACAGCGCCATTGGTTCGGTCCGACCCGGGCTGAAATCTCACTCGTCTGGCTGCTGGGACACGGCAATCAGAATAGCAAGAAAGGAGGAACGAAATGACACATATACGGATATACAAGGAATTGCGTAAGGCAGTCGCAGGATGTCTGGCGGTAATGCTGCTTCCCCTGCTCACGGCCTGTGAGCACAAGGACCTGTGCTACGACCATCCGCACTCGGCGAACGTGGAGGTTGTGTTCGACTGGACGGAAGCCCCCGACGCGCACCCTGCCACGATGAGCCTCTACCTCTATCCGGAGGACGGCTCCGAACCTATGCGCTACGAGTTCACCAAGCGCGAGGGCGGCACCATCATCGTCCCGGAGGGCGTGTACGACGCCCTCTGTGTGAACAGCGACAAGGAGACGCACCGCATCCAAAACAAGGAGCGCATGGAGACCTTCGAGGTGACTACGGGCAACACCCGTTCACTGCGCGGCGCACTGACCACCCGGTCGGAGACGGCTCCGCTGGCACGGGGCGCGGAAGAGGAGCGCAGCGTGCTGGAGCCTGAAGCCCTGTGGAGCGACCATACCGAGAGGCTGGACATCAGTCCGGCGAGCGGCGTGAGGCGGATCGTCCTGACCCCGAAGGCACGGGTGAACACCTGTACGGTGGAGGTTCGCAACGTGGAGAACCTGCGGCACGTGAGTGCCCTCAGCGCATCGCTGACGGGTATGGCGGGCGGCTGGCTGCCGGGAATAGACGAGTTGACGGACGAGAAGGTAACCATCCCGTTCGAGGTACGTGCCAATGAGGAGAAGACTGAACTGTCCGGTAATCTCACTTTCTTCGGTCATTGCCCGAAGGAAGCCGGAGAGCACAAACTGATGATCTACGCGCTGATGTCGGACGGCAGTACTTATTATTTTGAGGCGGACGTGACCGGCCAGTTGCATGATCCGGCACAGGACCCGACGCACATCGTCATCGTGATCGACAAATTGCCGCTTCCGAAACCCATCACCGGCGGCGGAGGCTTGCAGCCTACCGTAAAGGACTGGGAGGAAGTTCACATCAGCTTGCCGATGAGCTAAGCAGAGAACAAGTGGAACAGAAAAGTAAAAATACAAGTATATGAACAAATCTATTTATATATGTGCGGCTGCTGCGATGATGCTGGCTTCATGCTCCAACGACGAGGTCGTGGAACAAGCGCAGGAGAATGCTATCAGCTTTCGCAGCATGATGGGTACGAATACCCGTGGCGTGGTGGCTGACGTTAGTAATTTGAATACCCTCTGCGTGACGGCTTATCAAGGAACAAACCTGTACCTTGACAATATCATATACCAAAAGGACGGTACAGGGTTCTTTAACTCTGCCAAACCTTATTATTGGCCAGAAACCGGTGAATTGACTTTCACGGTGCTTTCTGGCAACTGGAGCGGTACCCGTGATTTCACCAGTTCTACGGAGCAATGGATGAGAAATGTCACCATTAACGATGATATTGCCAAGCAGGAAGACATGACCTATGTCAGCAACGTGACGGGAACGAAAGCCGCCAACGGAAAAGTGGGCGTACCATTAGAAATGAAGCATGCGCTTGTACAGATCCAGCTCAATGCGAAGAACGAAAATAGCAATTATGTGTACAAGGTGAAGGGCATCCGAATCAACCGAGTTGCAACCAATGCCGACTTCGACATGAAGAAAGAGCAATGGGGAACAGCAAAAGGAGAGGCGACTTTCGAAATCACTTACGACACTCCCATAGAATTGACTTCCAAAGCCCAATCTATTATGGGAACGGCTGGTAATGCCATGCTGATTCCATTCTCTTTGGATGCTTGGGATGGAAATGGAAAGTTGAATGCACCAGATTTTTCAGACAATGTGCAAGTACCAAGCTATACCGTTAATCCCGGTGGGTTCTTCTCTGTCTTGGTAAACATCCGGATGAAAGCCGGAGCATCGGTCTACCCGGACAAGGCAGGAGGCTATGCGTGGGTTGCCATACCGGTGTACTATGTGTGGGATGCGCAACAAGGCAAGAAGTTCACCTATACGCTCGACTTCAGCAACGGTGCCGGACGGGTTGATCCTGTAGACCCGGGCACAGACTGGGATGCAAGCAAAGACCCTGCCAAGATGTACCCCGTCTTGGGCGGTCTGATACGCTTCGGCGTGACGGTCAGTGAGTGGGGCACCGATGACAAGAACGTGGATCTGAAAGACTCGGAAAAGTTCGATGTCACGGTGGACGGTTGGAGGGACGAGACGAAAGATGCTCCCCTGCAATGAATCTGAAAAATTATACAAAAGGTTATCAATCAAATATTTTTTAATTACTCATTTTTTTAATTTTTTTCAATTATGAACAAAATGATTTATTTGTGCGCAGCGGCTACTTTGGCGTTGGCATCATGTTCCAATGACGAGACTGTGGAAGTGGCACAGCAGAAAGGCATCAGTTTCCGTGCCGTGACCGGACTGAACACACGTGCTTCCGAAGTGACAACGACAAACCTGAGTGCCCTTAAGGTTACAGCCTTTTGGAATAAGAATGGAGACAAGTACGATGGTTTTACTGATGAGGTTGATTATGTAAAGGATGGTGGTGTATTTAATTCTGCCGTTTCAAAATTCTGGCCGAAAGACGAAAGTGAAGTATTGAGCTTCACCGCTTTCTCTGACAACTGGACAGGAACGAAAACCATTACAGACAAGAATACCATCAGCGTGGCTGGTGTGAAGATTGCAAGTACAGTAGCTGACCAAAAAGACATGGTATATGTTACAGGCGCGACCGGAACCAAGGCAGCTAATGAAGCTAGCGGTGTTCAGTTGACATTGGGACATGCCCTTTCCCAGATCCAAATCTCTGCAAAGAGTGACAATGCGGTTTACACATACCAGGTGAAAGGTATCCGTATCTCAAATGTTGACGGAGAGGCCAACTTCAATGTCGTAGATGGTACGTGGAGCGACAACGCTGCAAACGACCAGATTTATGAAGTGGAGTATGTTACTCCGGTAACTTTGAATGGTACTGCCCAAAGCATCATGGAACAAAAGCAGGATAATGGCGTTAACTACAGTGACAATGCCATGCTGATCCCGCAGGGAGCTACCACGGTTTGGGATGTTGAAAACGACAAGCAAAATGCCAACAAGGGTACATACATCTCCGTACTGTTGAGAATCACTAAGACGGCTGATAACAGTAACGTTTTCCCTGCTGAAGGTGCTGACACTTACGGTTGGGCTGCCGTTCCCGCTTCATTCACTTGGGAAAAGGGCAACAAGTATGTCTATACTTTGGACTTCACCAACGGTGCGGGACGTGTTGACCCTGTAACTCCGGGACCGGATGTTAAGCCGCAACCGGACGGAAAAGACCCGGACAAGGGAGACAAGATCTTTGGTACCCCGATCAAGTTCACCGTTACTGTTACTCCTTGGAATCCCAAGGATAACGATATCAATATGTAATCTGATATCCATTTAATCAAAAATCAATAACCAAACCGCACTTCCGCCCGGTGGCTGTCCGCACACTCAGCCAAGGCAGGAAGTGCGCCCTTAGGCCGGACGGGGTTGAATGTCCCTTTCCGGTCACACGAAAAGACAAGCTAAAAAAGAAGAACTATGGCAAATAAAGCGATTCATGTATTGGCGGCAGCGGCCTTGATCCTTGCCTCGTGCTCCAACGACGACACGGTACAGGTAGCTTCGGGGAAAGGCATCCGCTTCCGCATGGCGGTGGGCATGAACACCCGTGCCCTCTCCGCCGACCTCGCCGGGCTGAAAGCCACCGGCTTCAGCGTGTCGGCGTTCGCCACGGCCGGCAACGAGGAGAAGTACGGGTTCCGGAACTTGCTGTTCACGCACGAGGCGGGGACGGAGAACGACTGGACGTCCGACCCTTTGAAGTATTGGCCGGACGACGGCAGCGAGCTGCGCTTCGTGGCCGCCTGTCCCGCGGCCGCGGACTGGGGAGGCACCTACGAGGGTGACAAGCCCGGCGAGCTGAAAGTGACCGGCTTCAGTCCGGAAGCGGACATCGCCGGACAAAAAGACCTGCTGGCAGGTTACGCCTCGGGTGACAGGAACAATGCCGCCAAGACGGAGATAGAGCTGCGCCACGTGCTCACGCAGGTGGAGGTACGTGCCAAGAGTTCTAACAATACCTACCGCTACGACGTGAAGGCGGTACGCATCGGTTCCGTCCGCTCCACAGGCGACTATACGTTCCCTTCAGCGGTAAATACCGACGGCAGCTGGACGCTGAAAGAGGGCAGCTACGCTTCCTATACCACTGAGGACTTAAAAGAGCCTGTACGCCTTACGGCGGATGCCACATCGCTCATGGGCGACGGCGGCACGGCGATGCTCCTTCCGCAACAACTTACGGCATGGGACACGAAAGACGACAAGGAAAACAAGAAGAACGGTTCCTATATTGCCCTGCTGTTGAAGATAACCACTGAAGCTGGTAGACAGGTCTATCCCTCCACCGAGGGTGAATACGGCTGGGCGGCTGTACCCATCGGAGGCCATGCGGAGAGCAAGAAGAACCTCTGGCAGCCGGGCAACAAGTTCGTCTACACACTTGACTTGAGTAACGGCGCAGGGGTAACGCCCCCCGATGGCCCCGATCCCGGCGAACCGATACTGGGACAACCTATCCACTTCACGGTGACGGTGAACGGCTGGGCGGTTCGCCATCAGGACGTGAACCTGTAAGTAAGATAGAAAATGAATTACGAATAAAAAACGAATGACAGATATGAACTACAAGAACAAACTGATGGGCTTGTCGCTCATCCTATTGGCGATGTTCTCTGCCTGTACGGACGAGGTGGAGAAGGGAGGCCGTGACTCGGACACGGGCGACCACCGCATCACCTTTGCCGTGGGCACGGCAGCCCCTGATGCCCGGACAAGGGCGGACGGCAGCCACTCTGGTGCCACCGAATCATACGAAACCAGCTCCGTGGAGATGCAGGGCAAACTGGATGGGAAAACCGTCTACCTGACTGCCGAAGTCTCCAACGGTTTCCCGGGCGACGGCCAACCCTTGACACGGGGCACGCAGGTGACGGGTGTCGCACAGGTGGATGAATTTAGCGTGTCGTCCACTGTTTTAGATGCTAACGCTTTTGAACCCGAGACATTGGATGTGATGTACAATGTGAAGGTGGCGAAGGACAACGCCTCTTCCACATGGACTACCGGGACACCGTACTACTGGCCTACCGGCAAGAAACTGACTTTTTTTGCTTGGTATCCCTACAACTCAAAGAACCTGACCATTCCGAAAGATAACAACGTCAAGGATACGAAGCTGTGCTACGAGATACCCGAACAGGTAGCCGAGCAAGAGGACTTTATGATGGCTAACAGCTATGAAGTGAGCGAGACATCAAGCGTGCCGATTTTTTTCAGACATATGCTCACGGCGGTGAAGTTCAAGACGAGCAACAACATCCCTGCCTGCACCGTCAAGTCCATCTCCCTGAAAGGAGTGAAATACAAAGGCTATCATAACTGGCAAGCACATGGCAGCGGTATATTACCTTGGGATCCGGATGCTGACACCAGAGACTTCACCTTGGACTTTCCCAATGGAAAGGAGGTAGCCGAGAATACCGAGACCGAACTCACGGGAAAGGGCGAGACTTTCTTCATGATGCCGCAGACATTTGGAGATGACAGCGAAGCCCGTTTGGAAGTGACGTTGGAGATGAATGGCGTGGAGCAGACCATCGGTGCCAAACTGAAGGATCTTGCCAATGCTTATGGTTCGTCAGTTTGGAATCTGACAACAACGGTTACATATAATATCTCGCTCGACCAGAATGTCGAGTTGGAATTGAACAAGGATGTCTTCGTGGCTTCGGGTGCCGACGCCGTGATTTATGTGAAGAGCAACTGTGACTGGGAGTGTACACTGAGCGACCCGAACGGCATCACCGGCAACGCCGCACCGGCCTTGTGCAAGCCGACGATGAAAGGTAGCACCAGCGGAGTGCAGTCGGACAGTTTCGATAATGAAAACGCGAAACTCACCCTTGAAACCATCCAACCGACCGACACTGAGACGCGCAAGGGCAAGGTGAAGCTCACGTTCACGTTCCCTTCCAAACCGGGAAAGACGGTAGAGAAAGAGGTGACGCTGACTTCCAGTCTGATGGTGGAATATCCGACAGGAAGTGACATCTGGTACAAACTGTCCCAAGGGTCTATGAGTTGCCACGACTTGATGACCACCGATACGCCCACCTTGCCCGATAATGCCGACTTTGCCACGGCCATAGCCAAGGTGGTAGGTGCCGATGTGACATATAGCCGCGAACTGGTAGCGACAAGAACTGGAGGAACTTCTTATGATGGCGATCCGGCCGTCTTCACTTACTTCGGTATCCGCAGAGCCAAAGCCGACGGTTCGACCATCTTGGTGAACCTTTCCAGAATCACCTTGGAGAACTATGGCGGTTCAACTTTCGATGAAAAGAACTCCATGACTTGGGGTGGAACTTACTATCCAGTAGGTAGCACATGGACGGTGACCAAAGACAACTATGACGTAAAGACTCACGTAGACGACATGGGTATGGATTTGTCTGTTTGGCAAAGTACTACCATGGGCGACTGGGGATATGACCAAGCGTATGACTATAGTAGTTCTACTTTCCGCTATCCCGGTTACTACACCATCAAGAATAACAAGTTCGTCTACTACTCCATCGAAAAGGTCTCAAATTGAGAAACAGGCAAGGCAAGATCAATAACAGTTTGAACAATAAAAAAGACAAGATATGAACTACAGGAATAAACTAATGAGCCTTTCGCTCATCGCGCTGGCGGTATTCTCCGCCTGTACCAACGAGATGGAGAACGGCACTCACCCAGGAAAAGGAGACCAGCGTTTGAGCTTCGCCGTAAGTATGGGGGGCACAAACGCATGGAAACCGACAGCCGGCACTCGTGCGGCTTCCGATTTAGGGGAGAGTACGTACGAGCTGGAACCCGTTGAGATGGAAGGCAAGGTGAACGGGAAGACCGTCTACCTTACCGCCGAAGTGACGGAGGGATTTCCCGGTGACAACCACCCGATGACACGCGGCACGCAAATCACCGAGACCAACAAAAAAGACTTGATGAAAACCTTCGGGGTGTCGGCCTATACCGACCAAAAAGGCACGCCCGACTATATGTACAACGAAGAGGCAACGCTGGACACCGACGGTTATTGGTATCCCACGGGGACATACTATTGGCCCGCCAAGAAGCAGTTGAGCTTCTACGCATGGTTCCCCAGTGCGGCGGACGGCATGACACTCACCGGCAATACCGTGCCCGGCGCGCCCGTGATGACCTATACCGTGCCCGGCGACGTGAAGAAGCAACAGGACGTGATGAGTGCCGTAGTCATCGGAAAGGATAATCCGACGCTGGCAGACGGTTTCGCCACCACCGACCTGACGTTCAACCACGCCCTCTCGGCGGTGAAGTTCGTGGCAGGGGATGACCTGCCCAACTGCGTGGTGAAGTCCATCAAGCTGGATGGCGTGCGCTACAAAGGTACTTACACGTTAGGAACGGACGCATGGACATTGACTGATGACACGCAAGCCTTTACCCTGCGTTTAAACAAAGTGGTGGCAGGAAACGGTGGAGCCATTACGGAGGATGGCAAAGGCGAGACCCTCTTCATGATGCCGCAGACATTGTCCGACGACGCGAAGATCGAGGTGGTGCTGAATGACGGAACTGCCGACTTTACGGTGGGCGCATCCATTGGAGGCACGAAATGGGAAATGGGCAAGACCTATACCTACCACATCTCGAACAATTTTGTGTCGCTGGTTACCACCAACGACAAGTTCGTTGCCTTTACGGATGAAACCCTGACGGATCAGGTGGCTTTCTTCTTGAGTGCGTCCGCAACTACTGCCGGGACTACGGGTGAAATCTTAGCCCCGGTTGGAGTAACCGTTACACCCACCACTTTTGCAAGCGGAGCGTCCAACCTCCCCGTGAAGGTCACTTGGCCCAAGGACATGGGGAATTATGTAAGCATGGATATTTCTTTCGCTGGCAAGAAAAAACGGATTCTTATGTCCCGCCAGACACCCACCGAAGGGGATGCCTATTGGCTCTATTCCCTGCCCGAGACGACCAGCCAGCACTTGGAAAATGACATCATCGGCTTGCAGAACGCATCGGAATCGGACTGGATAGCCATGACCTCGTCTCCTACGTACTCGAAGGACAATTATTCGCAGGTCATTTATGACAACTCCTCAAAGGGCGACATTTACCTGCAGACGTTGAGCATCCCGTCGGCGAACCGCTTCGCCTCGTTGCTTGCCACCAAAGAGGACTTTGACCAAAATGTGATGTACTGCGTGGAGCAGAAAGCCTTTACCGCCGATTTCGGCTTCAAGGGCTGCGAACGAAATATTTCCCGCGAATCGGAGAAATGGAACATCGTGCTGAACGGCGGACATTTCAAGGAGGATGTAACAAACCTGAAAGCCAGAGTGGTAATCTCCTCCGATGTATCTGATGAGCTGATCAACGATCAGGGACGTGATCTTACTTATGGCGAACCGGTGTCTATTGTCGTAAACAAAACTACATCTATGGCTGTGTCCGCCACTCCTTACGTGAAGAAGCGTTGGGACAACCAGCAAAACAATACGGCCAATAACGGCACACGCAAGGTAAACGTGCAGGTGAAGAACGACGGCATGGACGAGTGGTACGATTGCGGACCTGACGGATTGATGAGTGATAGGTTCACGTGGGGAAATAATTTTGCAATAGGATATAACCAATACCACGGAAAAGGTAATAATTGGAATAATGGTGCACTTCCAATAGTCCGGGATTATTATGAAGTGCATCAGAAACACCCGATGTTTGGCTTGCACAGATGGTCTATAATGAGGGACAACGGTGATGCAAATATAATGGGGAACGCCCTATATATGATATTCTGTAGTGCCAGACAGTGGAACGGATGGAATAATGGAAGCATCTACCGCAATAGTATGTCTGGGGGATGGTCATACATTGCATGCAATCAGGCAAACAGCATTACTGATCCTGAAAATCCCAATTACAATGATGTCTATAATGGCGGCCGATTCATCACCATTGGCGTAAATGGTCGTAACTGGAGATGGTCATCTTGGCAAAACTATCCGGGACCTCTTACAGTATGGATTCCGGTAGTATACACTGACTCCCATTGCGGATTGAACGCACGCCCTACAGACGGCACTCCCATTCCCGGAACATCGGTTAACGAATAGTGGCAAATCGCTTTAATAACCAACAAGATTATATATACACTTTAATTACATCAAGACTCTCCCCAGCACAGCGGGAGGGATTATGTATAATAACCCTAACAACTTTCCGCCCTTGTGAAAGACCGGCAAGTTACCCTTTATTTCAATAAAACTAAATACATATATGGAAACAACGAAGCTATTGGAGACAGAAAAAGAAAACAGGAACTCCGTCCACCTCTATTGGAACGGAACGGACGAGACTTGGAACGCCTACGGCAAGTCGGCAGAGAACGCCATGCGTATCAACCCCGAACTCCGCACGCTGACGGACAAGGCGGAGCTGGACGGTACGCAGGTGACGCACCTGAAAGTGACCACCGAACAGTTCGAAGAGTACGGCCTTGCCGACCACTGCGTGGCGGTGGATGACAAGCGTCTGAAACTGAAACTAAAAAACTAATAAACTTAAAAGGCATGAGACAGTTACTTATCAAGACTGGGTTGCTGTTGTTCGTAGTATTGGCAGCAGCATCCTGCGACAAGGACAGCGAAAAGGAAATCGGCTACGACGCGCTGCCCCAAAAGGCACGGCAGTTCATCGCGCAGTACTTCCCGAATGCGGAATGCACCCGCATCGTGCGTGACAAGGACGACGGCACAACCGAGTACGAAACATGGTTCTCAGATGGCACGGAGCTGGACTTTGATAAGCAAGGCGACTGGACGAGCGTGGATTGCAAGTTCTCCGCGCTGCCGGAGGGTATTTTGCCCGAAGCCATCGCGACGGACATCGCCACCCGTTACCCCGAATCCATCCCCTACAAGGTGGAGAAACAACCGGGCGGATACGAGATAGACATCCCCGGATGGGAACTGTACTACAACTACCAAGGCACGTTCATCCGTGCCGAAAGGGACTGGTAAATTTCAAGAACGATTAAAACCCGACGCTATGATCATATATGACAGCAAAATCGCCCGGCTGCTGCAAGGCAGGATGAATCCATACGATTACGTGACCCTCCCGATTGTCACCCTGACCACCCTTCCCTACGGAGAGATAGGAATTTGGGAGGAAATGGAGATGCGTATCCATCGCCGTCAGTACACGGAATGCTTCCTTGCGTCACTGTTGCCGTCCCTGCTTCTTGGCTGGCAGGTATACTGGGGACTTGCCGCCCTGCCACTGTTCGCCTACTACATTCTTTACTGGGCTGAACGCTTGGCTGTCGGCCATTCAGCGTTTGATTACGAGGCAGAAAAAGAGAGCGAGGAAGTAAGCTACTTCGTGGTGCGCAAACATTTCGCTTGGCGCAAGTGGTATTGGAAAAAGGAGCTGCCGGCCATCGACCGAAGCTGGTTCTGCTAAAGGAACAGGACTGACTCCTATACAGCTACTACAAGCGTGGGCTGCTGTCTGTTTAAGTTGTGTTCGGGCATCCTGGGGCCTTCTTTATGATTAAACGAGATGCAGCCCACCGCTTCCTTTTATCACATTCCTCTGGGCGGAAAAGGAAAGCGTGGAAGTAAAAAAGGAAAAAGTGCAATTAAGACATATATACGAAGAGTTACGATGAAGAAAACGGAATGCGTCCTTGTGAAAGGTCGCCAGATGTCCGCCGAAGGGTAGCAATGCCCGTAGGACACAGTTTTTTTGAATTTTTAGGAAAGTTCAATCCCAAAAGGGATTGGATTTATTAAGTGGGAAACCACTTTTTTACATGGGAAAACAAGGCCCGCACTTGTGAAAGCCCGGAGCTTGTACTTTAGCATGGCAGCCTGCCTGTTTTACCCCGGCAGGTTTGCCATTGAGATTAAAAAAACTAATTAGTTCACTTCGCATCGGCGGATGTGGTACAAGTGAAAAAATTCAAAATGTCTGGAAGCTTCCACCTGTGACAGTCCGAAGCTTCCGTTTTTTATATATGTAACAGAGTAAATTCAAAAACAAGAATAGTATGGCAACATTAAAATTGAACAAATTCATACTTTTGCCGTGCAGGGCGGCTTCCGCCCTCGTGCGCTGCGGCTTTCCGGTAAGCGCAGGGATCGTGTTGAAAACATTTTCCCCCGATACAGGCCGTATATTTTACGAAAATGCAGTGAGTGACTACCTGCTACGCAAGTTTGCGGAAATCGTGAGGTGGTACGAGGACTGTCCCTGCCCGACAGGATTCCTCACGGCAGGCTCGCCGGTATGGGTGTTCCTTCCTGAAGAAGGACAAAAGGAAGGTGACGAACTTCTGAGGTCGGTACGCAAGGAGATAGACAACCGCCCCATACGTGTGATAACCCGTGAAAATTACCGGAGACGTATGTGTCTTTCCGGTCAACTCATCAGCCGGCTCGACCGCGTGGATGACGACATGCTCTCCGAGTTCCTGTGTCACACCCTGCTTTCCAAGCAGGACGGCACGTATGTGGACTCGCGCAGGTGGGAAAGCTCCAGGAAGGGCGATCCGGTGCACGGCTTCGTGTTCGATATGCTGGCGGCATGTATTTCTGCCCGTCTGCCCATCGTGGACGGTGACCTTCCCGGCATCCTCACGCGGATGGCAAGGCACCGTATCCCGAGCGTCAGGGCGAAACAGAAAGAACAGGACAGGATGATCCTGCAAGCCTGTTCCTCGCTAAAGACGATGAATATCGACATGCAGTGAAGTAGAAACTTTCAACTGCCATTATTATAAATGTATTGAAAATAAATTCAATCTCTCAAAAATAGTTTATATAATGATTTGAAAATCA
>ENA-ORVG01002534-ORVG01002534.1-human-gut-metagenome-genome-assembly--contig:-NODE-2534-length-17029-cov-2.576588_pt1 | contig 17029 bp, 10 predicted proteins | sample MGYA00242091_ERZ509233 | MGnify/ENA primary metagenome ERZ509233 (study PRJEB26280, sample SAMEA2338840) | human gut metagenome | biome: human gut; feature: human-associated habitat; material: faeces... | reverse complement strand
CCAAGGGGGTAGTAATAGGAGATGAAAATTTACGGGCCGCCTTGCTTGCTTTGTTGCAGACCGATGAACTTACAACCGAAAATTTGGCAACGGTTACGACTCTTTCGTTGCGGGCCAAGAATTATTCTACTCTTGAAGGTATTTCGGCTTTGGTCAATCTCGACTCTCTTACCATCGATAACAATATTGGGAAAGCTTTTATCGAATTCCCGGCGGAAATAGCAAGCATGAAAAATCTGACCTATCTCAAAGCGTCGAGCGTGTTTCGGGGGACTTTGCCCGATTCGTTATCGGGTTTTACATATTTCTCGGTAGGTGAGAGTTTCTTGGGTGGAAATATTCCGCCTCGTCTTATGGATCTTTCGGCCGAACGCATTACTTTGAATATCAGTCGCAGCCGTTTTATGGGACTCCCCGTGGATATATGGAGAAAGTTGTGTGCCGATGTGGAAAAATACCAGATGAGCCAGTCGCTGGCTCCTCAGGCTGCCGGATATTTTCTTTCGCTTTACGATCCTGACAGTGCGTTGCATACCCAGTATCACGCCGATGGTGATTTTGAAATTTACCAGACGCATAGCAAAGGGAACGGTATCAATATGTTTATTCTTTGCGACGGTTTCGATTACTCCTGCAATGCTGTCGACGGTATTGCCGAGAAGGTTATGAAGTTCAGCGTGGAGCAAATGTTTGCCATCGAGCCGATGACTTCTCTTCGAGACTATTTCGATATTTATCTGGTATATGTCGAGTCTCCCGAGAAAGGTATGACATATTCTTCCGACGGGGAGACGAATGACTGGGAGGTAGAGACGAAATTCGGTACGCACCAGCCTAATGTCAATAATCGATACTATTTGTGCGATACGCCGGGTATTCTCGATTTTATTGCGGCCAGTACCGGAATTTCTCCGAGAGGCGGTATTGTGATGCTGGTTGCACATAATATGGTACATGGAGGTTCGGCCGGAATGGAGTATGTTTCCGACCGTACTTCGTTCAGCGTTTCGACGATAGAACCTAAGTTTGCGAAGACCGTTTGGCACGAGAGTGTGGGGCATTCCATCGGTTGGTTGGCCGATGAGTATGTAGAGAGCGATAATGCCATGTCGGAAATTCCGTCCGATACCCGTGATTATTATGTGTCCGAATACGATCGGTGGGATTACGGTCGTAATATGGCCTTTACCCATGATACGGCTTCGGTCTGGTGGGCCGATTTTATCGGAGACGAGCGTTATGCCGATGAAAAAATCGGACTTTATGAAGGTGGAAATTACTGGGGAAAAGGTGTGTGGCGTCCTACCGAGAATAGTATTATGCGCACGTATGACCGTGATCAACAGTTCAGTGCCCCATGTCGGGCCGTCATTTATAAAGAGGTAATGACAAGAGCTTTGGGCGAGGAATTTACCTATTCGTATGAGGATTTTGTAAAATTCGATATGAAAGACGCTTATTATCCGTTGGCGGAATAGGTGTTTTGCCAATATCGTAGTCCTATGAGAGTGCGCTTTAAAAGTGCGCTCTCATTTGTTTTCTCGAACGTATGTGAGAGATCTCATGCTCTGTCATTCCGAACGCAAGTGAGGAATCTCCGATTCTCTTTTCGGGTGAGAGATTCTTCCTCCCCGCGGTCGTCAGAATAACAGCGTTCTGTTACTTCTTTCCCACCGCAAAGAAGTAACCAAGAAAGGTCGCCCGCTTGTTATCGGGTATTCCCGCCCTCTGCTTCGGTTTCCGTCGGGGCTGCGGAACTCGCTCCGCTCAAACAGTCCTCGCCCTCTTTCCTCCTTCTCCCTCGCTTCGTGCGGCCCGATAAATGCGGGCATACTTGCTTCTCCATGCAATTGGTCCTTGTTCGTGAAGCGACGCTGCATTACCGCTCGGAGGGCTTCTGTCGCTCCACTGTCATTCCGAGCGAGGGCGTAAGCCCGACGAGGAATCTCCTCCTTCCTACTCGTAACGGTGGCGATTGTGCTCTCGCTTGGCGGGAGATTCTTCAAGGCAAAGCCTTTCAGAATGACATGTGTTTTAGTTTAAGATGCTTCACTGCTGCTCAGCATGACAATCAAATGTTATTCCGAGTGTATACGAGGAATCTTTTGTTTTTATTTGCAACGGTGATGATCGAGAGCTTTCTCTTGTATGAGATTCTTCACATCACTGCGTTTTGTTCAGAATGATACGATTGTCATTCCGAGCAAGTGCGAGGAATCCCCAGCTATTATTGCATGAGATTCTTCGGGGTTTCTCCCCTCAGAATGACATTTCTGTCATCTCGAACGCAAATGAGAGATCTCAAAGAATGATTAAGGGTCTTCTTCCATGCCAAGTGTTTTCGGGTTTACCTCGGGGGGAGATATATAAAAAGGGGTGTGCCCAAAGACACACCCCTTTTTATTATCGCAGCATCTTTTTATTTCTTGGGAGCGCGAAGCTCGGTTGCCATTTGAGTGAAATGGTTGGCTTGGGGACCCATGCGCATGGCCATTGTCATGCCACCTTTGGCTTCTTGGGCGGCTCTTTCGGCAGCTTCTTGTTCGAGTTGGGCGGCATATTTGTCGCACCAGACAGCGGCGTGATTACGCAATTTCTGATCGTCGCAGTTTTTGTTGATGCGGATAGCCCAGTTATAAACATCGAGTAGGTCGGCATCATATTTCGAGATCAGTTTGTCGCCGTAAGAAATATATTTTTTCCAGTCTTGGGTACATTCAGCCAAGTACATACGGGTCGAAATTTCGATTTTCTTGGCATCTTTCACCTTATTTTTCTTCATATATTTCATGTAGTCGGCAAAACCTTTTTCATCGAATACATAGGTTCCGTTTTCTCCTTCTACCACAAATTTACGGCCGTAGAGATTCCATGTGTAACGCTCTTTCATATCGACATACATTTCGCCGTATTGTTCGGTGAATTTATCTTTATTTTCGAGGAAAAATACATACGGTTTGGAATAAGGCGATTCGATGTAGCTCATGAAGAAGTTGAAAAGTTTACGGTCGGTAAGCATCTTTTCATACTTGTTATCGAGGTACTGGGGAACCAGTTTGGTCAACATCTCTTTGTCATTGGCCTCGGCGAGCACGTCGATATATTCTTCGATGAACTCATCGCTACGCTCTCCGTTGTTATACCGTTGGGTCATGGTTTTGATGTTGTTACCCGAGAGTCCCGATACGGTGCGTTTCATAAATTCTTTGGCGTTGCACGAGCCGACGATTTTGTGAATGACCTCTTCGGTTTTGGGGTCGACGAAAACCAATGTCGGATAGGCGTTTACTCCCAGTTTCGTTTTTTGAGCGATGCCGTCGGGAGTTTCCATGTCGAGTTTTAGGTTTATGAACGATTCATTGAAAAACTCGGCGACTTCGGCGTCTTTGAAAGTGGTTTTTGCCATTTGTTTGCAAGGACCGCACCATTGGGTATAGCAGTCGATAAACAAGATGCGTCCGGCATCTTTGGCGGCTTTGAGAGCTTCGGCATAAGTCCCTTCGAGGAAAGATATGCCGGTTTCGGTTTGCGTCTGTTCTTGTGCCGATACTCCACAGAAAGGAAGTAATGCGGCGATGAATAACATTAATTTTTTCATAAATGAAGTGTTTTGTAGATTAGAATCCGCTGTTTTGTTTGATGACGCCGTCCGAGATTTGTACTTCGTATTCGGGTATCGGCAGTATTTTTTTGTTATTGGGCAGACCTTTGGTTTTCAAGTCTCTTCCGGTACGGATAAGATCCCAACGATAGTGCCCTTCCATAGCCAGTTCGCGGTTACGTTCCACAAGTATGGAATCGACGAATGCATCGACCGAGGCAAAATCCGAGGCTTTCAGTTCTGCCGGTTTCTGACCTTCGGGGAAGGGTTTGCAGCGAATGTCGTTGAGGTGTTGCAAGGCTTCTGCATCGATGCTGTTGGTCGTGTAGGCCAAAGTTTCCGCCCGGGTAAGTTTTATTTCCGACAGACGTATGTACTGTACATCGCAGTAGCACCCTCCGTTATCGTATTTCATCGACGCTTTCAGGTTGGCATTAGATGTTGTCGAACCTTGTTGGATAAGGTACTCGTTTGTAGTGCCGTATCCGCGGAGGTCTCCCGGCAGGTAACTGTTGATGAGGGAGTCGGAAGTAGAGAAGTTGGTTTTTGAAAATACCGATGTCCACCCGCACGGGAATACGTTGGTACTGATGCGGCTGGGTTGGAAAAATATCAGTTCCGTCGCATAATTGGTCGGGTCGGGGTAGGTCGAGTTTTCGTAGATATTGCTGGGGAAAATATTGGTACGGTGGTCGTTATATTCGTCGTTGAACGTGATAACGGTCGATTTCAATACTTCTCCGGCGTAGTAAGCAGCTTGTTTCAACTCGTCGATATTTTTCAGGTACGTTCCTTTATACAGGTAAATTCGGGAAAGGAGCGCTTTTGCCGTTGTTGCCGTTGCTCGGTAACGTTGTGCCGGAGCATAGTCGGTCTGAGGCAGGTCGGGTATTGCCTCGGTGAGGTCTTTCAGTATTTGTGTATAGATGGCTCCGACGGTTTCACGAGCCTGTACGTCTTCGGATTTGTAACCGTCATACGGAGTAAGGCGCAGAACCAGTCCCAGACCGTTTTCCTCACCGACCAATGCTCCGTCGCCGTAGATGCAAAGCAGTGTAAAGTATTCGTAGGCCCGTAGGAATTTGGCCTCGGCGATATGCTGTTTCATCATCTTGGGGTCATATTGTCCGAATTCATTTATTCCCGCGATGATGTTGTTGGCATAATCGATGGCATTGTAGCCGTATTGGTAAATGTCCTTGATAAAACCGTCGTGTTCGTCGGTGGTATATTCGCATTTTTCCATGGCCAAGAGGCTCGATGCGCCATCGTTGACCGTGATGTTTTCGGTGCCGATGTCGGCCAGTTGGAATGCGAAAGAACTATTTGTATAATTGTTCTGATCGTTGGGTGCGCCCGAGAGCAGCACGCACAAGCGGGTATATGCCCCGATGAGGGCCGATTGCGCGGTTTTCTCTTCTTTGTAGACCGTCTCGTCTACCATCGTGTTTTGCGGTGCATAGTCGAGTTCACATGCGCTGAACAGGGTCAACGACGCGAGGGTCGATATGGTGAATAAGATTTTTTTCATCATGTTGTTTGTCCTCCTGTGGTTAAATTCCGAATCTTATACCGAATTGATAGCTTCGAGAAGAAGGCATCGTCAGGTTATCATATCCGGTAGCGGTTGCCGACGAACCGAATGCGCTCACTTCGGGGTCGAGTCCCGAGTAAGAAGTGATGGTGAACACATTGGTAAGAACCATGAAAAGTTTTATTTGGTTGAATGTTTTCGTCTTTCTCAATATATGTTTCGGAAGAGAGTATGAGAATTCGAGCGTTTTCAATCTCAAATAAGAGTTCTTTTCGAGAAACCGGGTCGTGGTGATCGACGAGGTGTAGTCGGAGTTGTTGACGATCGAGCTGTTTTTCAGTTTCGGAATGTCGGTTATCTGTCCCGGTATCTGCCAGAAGTCGAGAATATCGCGAGACAAGTTGTTGGCCGATTCGGTCGCATAGGTGAGCAACTGGGCGCGGGTAGAGTTGATCATATGACCGCCTGCCGAGAATGTAAACATCAGGTTCAGTTCAAATCCTTTGTAGGTAAGAATGTTTGTAAGGCTGCCATAAAATTTAGGCTCGGCCGTACCGCAGACTTTTTTGTTTTCGGTCGATGTCTCGTAGTTCGAGGCTGGCGGAACGGTAGTGATCGTACCATCGGCAAGACGCCATAGCGGCTCACCTGTCATGGGATCGACGCCTACCCATTCGTGCAGGTACCATTGCGCCATGGGGTAACCCACGGCATAGTATTTGAAAGAACTGTTGGCTTGGTCGAGCTGATTCCCCTCAAAGTTGAGCTTCAATATCTTATTGCTGTTGTGAGAGACGTTGAGTATCGTTTGCCAAGAGAAATCTTTCCGCACGATATTGTCGGAAATGACTTGTATCTCGATACCTTGATTTTGCATATCGGCGATATTCTGATATTGAGTGGAATATCCGGTGTAAGCGGGCAGATCCGAAGAAAAAAGCATATCGGAGGTGCGTTTGTAGTAATAATCTACCGTCAGCTTCAACCGTTCTTTGAAAGCGGAGAAATCGATACCCAAGTCATAGGTGATGGTTTTCTCCCAATCGAGGTTTACGTTGCTCGGTTGCGACATTCCGAGGAATTGTTCGTTACCGTAGGACGAAGAGGTGTTCAGTACGTAGATGGCCTGTGCACCATAGTAGCTGTTGTTGGCGTCCTGGCTGGTCCATCCTATCGATCCGCGCACTTTCAACTCGTCGATCCACGGGGCGTTGTAGGCGATGAAATCTTCTTCGGAGAGTCGCCATGCGGCCGATACGGCGGGAATGTTGATGAACCGGTGCAAACGGTTATATCGGGAAGAGCCGTCGAGCCGGTAAGAAACGCCGAAAAGATAACGACGCATCAACTGATAGTTTACGCGGGCAAAAGCCGAAAGCAGAGCCCAAGTGTCTTCTCCGGCTGCCGATACGCGGGAGGTTTGTGCCGACCCGATACCTTTGATGTCTTTGCTGAAAAAATTGGATCCGTAGATCGTGTTGTTGTATTCATGCCCTATCTCATAGCTTTGGCCTAAGACAGCTTGCAAGTAGTGGCGGTCGTTGAACACCTTGTTTACCGTAATGGTATTGTTGTTGACGACACGGTATTTCAAGGCATTGTTTTCCGAGGCTTGGTTATTGGGGGTCAGGTCCGCTACTTCCTCGGGCAGTTCGGGCTTATATGTATAAGCCCGGGTATTTGCGATGTTGATACCCAATTCGGTTTTGAGTTGCAACCACGATGTTACGTCATATTGCAGGTAGGTATTTCCTATCGTTGTTATGTTTTTGCTTTGCGAGGTAACATCGTTGGCATAGGCCACGGGGTTGTAGTTGTCGTTGTTCCCTTTGGTGTTGAGGGCGTGGCCGTAGTAATACGAGCCGTCTTCGTTGTAAATGGGAAGGTTGGGAGCACGCAGAATGGCGTCTTTGTAGACGGTGGGAGCCGTGAGGGCATTGTTGTCCACAAAAGAGAGGGTAACGTTGGCGCCCAATGTAAATTTGTCGCTCAGTTGCGTATCGAGGTTCAGGCGTGCCGAGTAACGTTGCAGGTCGTTGTTGATGATATATGACTCGTTATTGGCATAGGAGAGACTGAAAAAGTATCGCGAACGGCTGTTTCCGCCCGATACCGATGCACTGAGGTTATGGCTGATGGCATTGCGGGTTACGGCATCTTGCCAGTCGGTGTTATATCCGGCCCGGTAAGTGTCGGAAGGATAGTATTGGGTATAGATTTGTGCGTATTCGTCACCGTTGATAAGATCGAGTTTCCCGATGGGGTTGTCGATACTCAACGTGTACGAAACGTTTACCGATGTACGGTCGCGTGAACCGCTTTTGGTTGTAATGAGGACGACTCCGGCCGAACCTCGTGAACCGTAAATAGAGGTGGCGAATGCGTCTTTCAGGATTTCGATCGATTCGATGTCGTCGGGGTTGATGGAGAGAAGCGGATTTTGTTCGAAAGAGTAGTTCAGGTCCATGTTGTTGACCAAAGAGCCTCCTCCGGTCGAGGTTCCACCCATGCTTATAGCACTTACCGATCCGCCGCTTGTCCCTACCGAGTTGGCCGAGCGGTCTGTCCCGTAGATAGGTACGCCATCGACAACATACAAGGGATTATTCTCTCCGATGATGGAGCTTACGCCACGTATCGTCAGCAGATTGGCACCGCCGAGAGCTCCCGATGAGTTACTTACGAATACGCCGGGTGCACGGCCTTGTAGCAGTTGGTCGACCGACAAGAACGATTTCTGCTCGTCGAGCTTGACCGATGATACCGAGCCGGTGATGTCGCGGCGCTCCTGCTTTCCGTAGCCTACGACGGTAATTTCTCGCATGGAGTTTTCGGCGGGAACGAGTCGTATGGCTTCGACGGTTTTGGGGCTGTTTACGGTTACTTTTTCGGTTTCGTAACCGATAAATGAGAAAGAAATGGTTGCTCCTGTCGGTACGTTGGTGAGCGTAAATGTTCCGTCCGATGTCGACAAGGTGGCGCCTTTCCCGTTGACCGAAATTGTTACGCCTGCCATAGGAGCATTATTTTCATCGAGTACGGTACCGGATATTTTTGTAAGATTTTGCGCCGAGGCCATTTCACAACAGAATATACAGCACAGTACCGTGTATATTGTCCAAAATTTTTTCATAATATTAAGTCCCGGTATTTGATTGAAAAAGTACCCTGCGCAGGGATTATGCGCAGAGTACTTTGCTGGTTATGAAAAATTCATCAATTCAGAGCGAATGCCCAAGCGGCAAACGAGGGATCCATTTCGTCGACAGTGAGCGAATATGGGGTGTAATTTCCGGAGAATGTTTTGAATCCGCCGAATACCCAAGCGATATTGTTTTCATCGACAACAACATACGGGCTGAAAGTTCCGGTATATTGGGGGTTGATACCCTCGATGACCGACCATTCGATACCGTCGGTCGATTTATAGATGTTGTTGTTCATTACGCGGGCACCTTCTTCGTTGTAGTAGAGACCGCCGAAGAGATAAGCCGTGTTACCTTCTTTGTTGGTTACAACAGTAGCGCCGCAGATAGGACCTACCTTTGTAGAATCGGCAACAGTCTGGAATGTTACACCGTCGGTAGAGTTCGATACAGATGTTTGCAAGTTCGTCGCACCGACATAGCCTCTTGCGCCACCCAAGATAAATATTTTATCATTTAAGGTGAAAGTAGAACAATGGCTTCTTAAGAAGCTCGATGCACCGGTCTCCATGGTGTAAGTCGTGTCATTTTTTACCCACAACTGGGAGTTGGAACCCTGGAACATACCGAATGCCATCATGGCACCGCTTTCCATGTAGAGCTTGTCGTTGAATGTAAACGGAGTAACACCTACGAAACCGAAAGAACCATTTCCTACAAGCATTTTGAACATGTCATCGGTAAGAGTCGAATTTCCTTCGATGCTTTCGTCGGTCCATGTGCTGCCGTTACCGGTCGACCATGTGCGGAAAGTTTTCAAGGTGAGGCTGGAACTCCAACCGTTCGATTCTATTTCGGGTGCATTGCCGTCTTGGTCGGTACCGATGGCGCGAACGCCACCCATGACGTAAAGTTTGTTGTCATAAACAACGGGACGAGCACCCATGCCGCCGATGATTTCCGGTGTATTGACTTCGGTCCAGCGAGTACCGTTGGTCGAGGTGAATACTTGATAATATGCGGCAGAGTCGGCTGCGGTATAGCCCGAGGTGAAAGCATAGAATTTACCGTCGAAGAATGCAACCGAGTAATCGTATACGTTAGAGGGGATACCTCCTGTGCGTATGTCGGCGCTGATTTGTTTACCGGCGGCCAAGTCGTCTTCGGTATCGGAGATGACTACCGTAAGAGTATAGTCTTTGGTCTTTCCGTCATACGAAGCGGTGAGCACGATAGGATCGTTCAGGTCGAATGTCTCTCCCGTAACAGCGGCACCGTTTACGGTAACCGATGTGTTCATCGTTGCGATTACGGTAAGGGAGCAGGCTTCCAGTTCCGAGGGTTGGGTCGTCATGGGAACGGTACATTGGATTGTCAGGGCCGATTGGTTGATGACTCCTGTATAGGAAGCTCCTTCCGAAGTGGCAACGGTTACTCCGGTGATACCGAATCCCGTGTCATTGTCATCGTCGCTACACGATGTAAAACTGAATACGGCGCAGAGAGCCATAAGCAGCATAGCATTTAGTTTTTTCATACGTAAAAATTTTAATGGTGGTTATAGTATGTAAAATCTGTTACATCGACATGGCACCCATGGAGATCGATTTGCGGGGAGCCGGTTTTTCCGGGGCTACACCGTTGATGGCATTTTGTATGGCCGTGCGGATTTCTTCTCCGCGCAGACCTTTGGCGTAGAGATTGCCGTTGGCGTCGATGAGGACGATAAAAGGAATGCCACCGAACTGATAGTCGCTCATCAGTTTTTTACCGCCGTCGGTAGCATGCATCTGCAACCACGGCATGTTTTCTTCTTCGGCAGCTTTGAGCCACGCATCTTTATCGGCATCGATCGATACGCTCAGGAATTCAACACCTTTGTCTTTGAACTCTTCGTAGTATTTTTTGAGGTTGACGATTTCTTTCCGACAAGGACCGCACCAAGAAGCCCAGAAATCCACCAACACGATTTTCCCTTTGAGGTCGGCGAGCGAGAGCATCTTGCCGTCGATTTGCGGATAGGTGAATGCCGGTGCGGGATTACCGTTGTTGAGACGCTCGCGTTGGGCTTTGGCTTTTGCGATGTCGTCTTTATATTTTTGTATGGGCGCATAACCGGGGTGTGCGGCAGACAGATTGTTCAGTGTATTGTCGATAAGCGCTTTGTCGTCTTCTTGGCTTAACGTGGGCAAGAGTGCCAATACGCTGGTAAGCGTGTCGTTATGCTCGACCAAGTAACGGACACGAGCTTTGAAATCGTCACTGTTATATTCAAAGAGCGCTCCGTTTATAGCTGCACGGGGAGCTTCTTCGAGCTTGGCATTGTAGACAGCTTTGGAGATGGCTATCATCGATTGATAGCTGCGGTACGAACAGAAATTGTACTGATTCATCAGCTCGTTTTTGGGGCCGCCTTGAATATATACATAGGGAGGATTTTTGATCTTCACGCGGGCTGTATCGAATCCGCGGAAATTGATGGTGAGATCTTCATCTTCTCCCCATACGCGAACCGATTGCCAATGTCCGCAATCCACGGTATAAACACCCGGCGTTGCAATGGGAAGGGTCAGCGTGTACTCGTTGTTGTCGTCGATGTCGGCTTCGGCGTAAACTTTTTTCTGTGTCCCTTCGTATTGATAAACCGTCATTTTGAATTCGGGGGCAGGCTGGTCGTAGTTCCAGTAACCTTTATAAGTAAATTGTACTTTACCTTTGATAGTGATTTGCGAGGGAGCATTTTGTTGCTCGGTCGTTGCCGGAGCAGCTTTTTTTGTTTTTCTTACTTTGGCCGATGCGTCGAAAACGAGCAACGAAACGACCAGCAGGGAGAGAATACGAAATTTCATAGCGGTTGAGTTTTGAAATGATATTGTTGTTTCCTTTTTGCTTACATTTGTAAGCCGATTTTTATGATGTTTTTTCCTTTATACTCTTCTTTATGCTGCAAAGATATACATTTGTTTTTGAAAAGATGTCCGAAAACATATTTTTTTCTCTCTAAGAATCGGAATATATCTACTTTTTGCAACATTATGCAAATTTTTTGTGATAAATTGTTGTCTATACATCTTTCTTTTGCTATACATATTCCTTTTCTAAAAGTCGAAATGAGCATGATCTGGAACCAATCTGGTATTGTTTCCTGTTGAGAAAATGGTATGACCTTTTATGTCGACCGAAAATTTTGTATGTAACAAATTATTGGCTGTTCGGTAAATTTTCGGGCTATGCTCAGCGATTATTTTATACAACGACTTTCGGAAAATCTGCCTTATGTCCCTACCGAGGAGCAGGCCGATCTTATTGCCCGTCTATCTGCTTTTTTGTGGGACGATAACGTGCCCTCTGTTTTTTTATTGAAAGGGTACGCCGGTACAGGTAAGACATCGCTGATCGGTGCGCTGGTCAAGACGTTGGAATCTTTTGAACGTACTTGCGTATTGCTGGCTCCTACCGGCCGGGCGGCAAAGGTTTTCGCTTCGTATGCCGGTCATGCGGCTTATACGATACACAAGAAGATATACCGTCAGCGGGCTTTTACGGGCGATTTTACGGGCTTTCAGTTGGCGCATAATGCACATAAGAATACGTTTTTCATCGTGGACGAGGCGTCGATGATTGCCAATGAGACGGCCGAGGGGCGCGTTTACGGTTCGGGGTTGTTGCTCGACGATCTTTTCGATTTTGTCTATTCCGGGAGCGGTTGCCGGCTTATTTTGCTCGGCGATACGGCCCAGTTGCCTCCGGTAGGGCAGGTGCAGAGTCCGGCTCTCGATGAGGGTTATGTACGGCGGTACGGCTTTCCGGTCTATACTTTTGTGCTTACCCATGTGGTGCGTCAGCTCGAAGAGTCGGGCGTACTTTTCAATGCGACCCGTTTGCGGGAGCTCATGCAGGAATCGCCCCTGCCTGTACCTCGAATTCGGCTGGGAAGTTTCCCCGATGTGTGCAGGGTGGGGGGCGATGAGCTTATAGAGCGGCTTTCCTCGGCATATCAGCGGGACGGTATGGACGAGACGATAATCGTTACTCGCTCCAACAAGCGTGCCAATATATTCAATCAAGGCGTACGCAACCGTATTTTATACCGGGAGGAAGAACTTACCGGGGGCGATTTGTTGCTGGTGGCGCGGAACAATTATTTTTGGAGCGAGAAATACGAGAAGCTCGATTTTATCGCCAACGGTGATGTTGCAAGGGTGGTGCGCGTGAGAAACGTTTGCGAGATGTACGGTTTCCGTTTTGCCGATGTCGCTCTTTATTTTCCCGATTATGAAGAGGAAATAGAGGCGAAAGTAATACTCGATACGCTGCACTCCGAAGCTCCGTCGCTGACCATCGAAGAAAACACACGGCTTTTCAATGCCGTGATGGAAGATTATGCCGACGTCCCGTCGAAAAAGGAACGGTTGAAGAAACTGAAAAACGATCCGTGGTTCAACGCCTTGCAAGTGAAATATGCTTATGCCGTAACTTGCCATAAGGCACAGGGCGGACAATGGAGCAATGTCTTTGTCGACATGGGGTATATACGTCCCGATATGCTGGGACTCGATTTTTACCGATGGCTCTATACGGCTTTTACCCGGACTACGGGACGTCTTTTGCTTGTCAATATCTCACCGGAATATCTCGAAGACAAGGTGCCGGATTGATAGGAAAATTCCGGGAATTTTTTTGCTTATCCGTTGGACGGTATGCGGTGGTATATGCTTTTGATTTTGAGGGTTTATTTCCCGATACCTCTGCCGGTTTGTAAAATAGTGTTATCTTTGTGTCATTATGAAAACATTTGTAATCGTAGGTTGCGGACGGTTGGCCGGAGTTGTTGCGGAAGCCGTCGTCAAAGGGCTGTTGCCCGAGTATGATTTGATCGGCGTATATTCGCGTAGGCAGCTAAGTCCGAGCGTATAGCCGGTCAAATGCGAAATGCCGGGCGTGCCTGTGCTGTGTGCGAGTCTGTGGAAAAGTTGTTGGCGTTGAAACCCGATATTCTGGTGGAGACGGCTTCACCTGCCGCTTTGAGGGAATGGGCTGTCCCGACTTTGAAGAATGGGACATCTATCGTTACCCTCTCTATCGGGGCATTGGCCGATGATGCGTTTTATCGGGAAGTATCGGCTGTTGCCAAAGAAAACGGGACGCGCATCTATATCGCTTCGGGAGCTACCGGCGGATTTGATGTGTTGCGTACAGCCGCTTTGATGGGCGGGGCGTCGGCGCGGTTTTTCAACGAAAAAGGCCCCGATGCTCTGAAAGGAACGCCGGTTTATACCGATTCTTTGCAAACGGAACAGAAAATCGTTTTTTCGGGCAATGCAGCCGAGGCGATCCGCCTGTTCCCCACGAAAGTGAACGTAACGGTTGCAGCTTCGCGCGCATCGGTCGGTCCCGAAGCGATGCACGTTACCATACAATCTACACCCGGTTTCAAAGGCGATACGCAAAGGGTCGAAATAGAAAACGAGCAGGTGCGGGCCGTTGTAGATGTGTACAGCGCCACAGCCGAAATCGCAGGTTGGTCGGTCGTGAATACGCTGCTCAATATCGTTTCACCCGTCGTATTCTGAGAGATTGGCCAATACCTTTTCGCTCAGGCGGACGAATGCCTGACGGGTGCGGCCGGTCGAGACTTGCATACAGTGCACGTGCGGGTGTTCCAGTAAGTGTGTTCCGCCTAAGGCTCCTACGGTGTCGCAGAAGCAAAGGTTATTGCCCGAAATCCATTGGGTAAAAGGTTCTTCGTCCCATGCCGGAGACAATCCCGTATTGAATAAAATTTTAGGGGAGCCGAGTTTCTCGAATTCAGCTTTATGGAGTAATACCGTATTTTTGTTCAAGCAGCAGAATACGACTTCGTTTTGAGCAAGAAGTTCGTGCAAAGGCAAGAACCTGTATCCTTTTTCTCGGGCTTCGCTTTTCTCGTTACGGGCGAAATAGGAAATTTCCGCCCCGAAAAATTTCAAAGCGTCGGCTATCATGCCGCCCGACTTGCCCAATCCCACGATGCCGACTTTCAGTCCGGTAATTTCGCGGGCTTCGCCGTCCCATGCCGGTTGGCCGAATCCGTGTAGGCAGCGGACCAGTTCGCTCACGACATATTCCACGACCCCTTCGTCTCCGTAATCCCGGATACCTTTTACCGTGATCCCCCGCTCTTCGGCGTAGCGTATGTCCACATTGGCGCTTTCGGGCGAATAAAGGGAGCAGCACATACCTATGTATCTGATGCCGGGACATCGTTCCATCACATTCCGTCCGATGTTGGAGGTGTAACTTACCAGCACGGCATCGGCATCTCCGATGCGGCGTACGATTTCATCGTCATCTTGCGGAATATCGGGATATAGTATGACTTCTTTTGCATGATTCTGCAATGCTTTTTCGGCCGATGGTATGAGGCTGACAGGTTCTATGGCAACGAGTTTTGAAAACATGGTCTTTGATGTATTAGATGAATGGTTTGACAAAGATACGAAAAATACCGTTGGCTATTCTTTTTGATTTTTGACGGCATACATTCCGACGGTAGAGCCGGTAAAACCACCTCCCCTCCGGGAAGAAATGTGGGTTGCATCTATATCTTTGGCCAGTAACTGCCAGCCGTTACCCTCTTCTTTGTAGTAGAAATCGCAGAGAGTACCACGAGCTTCTACCCGCAGACTTATCGGGCGGCCGTCGGTTTTTATCGGTTGGGTCGCAATCTCTTTATCAGCACCTCGCCCTATTTGCAGCAGGGCGAGGTTGCCTTTGCGTAAGGCCATGAAATATTGATGCTCTTCGTTTTTGACCAGTAACAATCCTGCGGCTTCTCCCTCTTCGGGCTTGAATCTGAGACACGTGGTAACGGTGTATTTGTGATGTTGCAACCTTCGGCCTATGTAAGCCGGTGTGCGGCGGTCTTTCAGGGTTATCGGTGCGCAGGATAGCCGCAATCCGTTGCCTGTTTTATAGTACTTCTCGGCCGATCCCCAAATCGAAAGCCATTCCGGACGCAGGGTCTTTCCGGTGAAATCGTCGCGCCATGTGAAGTTGCCGAAGGTAACGTTTTTCTCTCGTTTTATTCCTTTGCGGTGCAGGACAAGGGGAATGGTGTCTTTGCTTTGCGTCATGTAGGGAAATCCGTCGGCGCTCCATTTTATCGGCATGATGAATGTTTCGCGTCCGAGACATTCAAACCCGTTTTGGTCGGGTCGGCAACCGAGGAATACGCCCCACCATTCCCCGTCGGGAGTATCTACAATATCTACATGTCCCGTGCAGGTTACGGCGTTATTGCGATTGGCTTTCAACAGGCGTTGGGTAAGCATGGGGTTGCGGCTCCAACGGGTGTAAGGGCCGAGTACGCTGTCGGCGCGGTACACGACTTCGGAGTGTGCCCAACTGGTACCTCCTTCGGCGCAAATCATGTAATATTTCCCGTTTATCTTATAGATATGCGGGCCTTCGTTGCGGTCGAGCCGTTCTTCCGGTCCGACCCCCGATTCGCGGAAAGGCATGTCTTCACCGAAAACGTCGCCGGTCGTGGTATCGAACCGCGTGATGCGTATCGAACGGAAATTGCTCCACTTGGGTTTTCCCTCGGTGTCTTCTTTATGCACGATATAGGCTTTCCCGTCATCGTCGAAGAAAAATGAGGGGTCGATACCTCCTATGGTAGGCAACCAGTGCGGGTCGGACCACTTGCCGAACGGGTCTTGTGTCGTAACATAGAAATGCCCACGTCCTACATCGGTGGTAATCATGTAATATGTTTTATTGTGGGGATTGTACGATATGGCCGGGGCATATATCCCTCCTGTGTTGATAGGTTGCCCTTGAAGTGCCGGCAGTTGGCTCGGCCTATCGAGTATATTGCCTATTTGTCGCCAGTTGACGAGATCCCGGCTATGGAACAATGGAACTCCCGGGTAGTAGGTAAACGTGGACATGACCATGAAATAATCGTTCCCTACCCTGCATATACTCGGGTCGGAATGCCAACCCGGGACGATGGGATTATAGAAAGAATTGTCGTGGGGAAGGGGATTTTCCCTGTAAAAATCGTCATTGCCTATGTATTCGAAGTAATCGAATTTTGCTATCGAACCTCTCTCGTCTTTTGCTGCGATTGACATGCACAGCGCGATGGCGAGAAAAGAGCATGATATTCTTTTTAGGTATTTCATTTTGATGTTGCTTGGACGATTATATAGTGTTGTAAATAAATGATTTGTTCTTTTTTTACAATATCGGGCTCATGAGCCGGACAAACGATTCTATGACTTTGGTAGTCATGGGGCGGCGTTTCCACCGGTTCAACGTGATACGCCGGCATTGTTGCATGTCGCTGATGAAAATTTTCTTCATTTGGGTTGCTGTTTCGGTACTGTACATGAATGCGTTTATTTCGAAATTATGGTCGAAACTGCGGAAATCGAAGTTGGTCGAACCGATTGTCGAGAATTCATCGTCGATGATCAGGCTTTTGGCATGCAGGAATCCTCCTTCATAAAAATATACTTTTACACCTGCCCGAAGAATATCTTTCAGATACGATTGTGAAGCATATTGCAATAGGCGAGAATCACTGTGGCTGGGTATCATGAGGCGTACGTCGACTTTGGCGAGTGCTGCGGCCTGTAACGCTTTGAGCAGACTGTCGGTGGGGAGGAAGTAGGGAGTCTGTATGTAGATGCATTTTCGGGCGTTTGAGATTGCTTTCAGAAATGAAAATGCGATTTCTTTCCATTCCCCCAACGGTCC